>Ga0210058_1002399_pt1 | contig 15330 bp, 6 predicted proteins | sample CryGeymeta201511_FD_183979 | JGI IMG/M metagenome (GOLD analysis project Ga0210058, IMG submission 183979) | Groundwater microbial communities from Crystal Geyser aquifers in Utah, USA - Crystal Geyser metaG 2015-11 (SPAdes) (version 2) | ecosystem: Environmental > Aquatic > Deep subsurface >...
TTATAATTAAGGTACAAAATGCCCAATGTAGATATAAACAAAATTAGGATCGTAAATGAAAATCCTCGTTCTAGTTTTAATCAGGAAAAATTAATTGAACTTGCAGAAAGCATTCGTGAAAGAGGTATTCTTCAGCCTTTGGTTTGTAAACAGTTAGGTGATGATTTTCAATTGATAGCTGGTGAAAGACGATTGCGCGCAGCAAAATTAGTCGGACTAAAAGAAGTTCCAATTATTATTCGAGATACAGTGGATAATGAAATAAAAATCGATCAGGTTATAGAAAACTTGCAACGTGAAGACCTTTCCGCAGAAGATAAATTCCTCGCGTTCATAAAAATGCGCGATGGCGGTTTAAGCATAAGAGAAATTTCAAAAAAGACAGGCGTTAATTCATCAGTAGTTTCATCTATCCTTGCTCTTGAAAATCTTAACAATAATGTTAGAAGTAGGAATGACATTGATGAATACCCCAAACAATTAATTGCCAAAGCACCCAAAGATATTCAAACCATATTAGCTGAACGAGTTGCTTCAGGTGAATTAGGTATTAGATGTTTACTTGCAGATGTTCTTCCAACATTCGGTAAAATAGAAAAAGATGCCACACTCAAGGAAAATGAAAAGAAATATGTAATAGAGCGTGTAGCCAAGGAAACTATTTTTAAAAAATATCCAGCATCATCCATTTTAGCTCAAGAGCTTGGGAAAAAGAAAATGGAAATGAAAGGGATCAGCCCAAAAGTTATTTCTATAAATACGCTTACAGATTTTATAAAGCGTTCAAATAACTATTTAGATACTTTATATGAAATTCAGTCAACTAAACTCGAGTATCTTGACAGAGGCACGGTAATCAAACTCTATTCGACACTTAAAGAAATAAATGAAAACATAAATCTTTTATTACCAAATGGAGGAAAAGATGGTAAAAATTAATACAACTCGTATTCAAGATCAAATCTGGTATGAACTCGATCAAGCTAGATGTGCTATTACAAAGACTTCGCTTTGTGAAAGAATCAACTGTTCAGAATACACATTTGATCAAGAAAAAAAGGCTTTGATAAAAAGTGGGAAATTATATGTTTGTCAAAATGGTTTTATTTTAAAAGAATATGCAGATATGGATGAAAAGCTTTGGCATTTATCGTGGGCTTTAGGTTTACTTGATACTTCTGCAACTCACGTTGTTTTAGATAAAGAACTTCTTGAACTAGCACCCAGTGCAATTCAGACATTGTTAAATAGTGGGGAAATGGATAAGGATCAAGGAAGAAGATTAAAAGAATTAAGGAAAAAACTATTAGCAGCAATGGAAGCTCCAAAACTTTTATTACAAATTTATCATAAGGTAGAAAACCTTCTTGATGGGCATCTTGAGAGTAAAAGAATCGGTGATGGTAAAACAGCGATCAAAGATTTAAAAGAACTTAAAAAGTATAAGAAAGATTTTGAATAGTAATTCTCTTCCTGTTTTTAATGAGCAATAAAAACCATTGTACGGGGATTACACTAATTAAATGGATAAAAACGCCTAAGAAAAATCATGAAAATATTTCTGATCTTTTTACTTTTTGCTTCTACAGTTTTTTCTCAATATGAAGACAGCGGAAAACGGGGTTTGTATTTTGAGAAAAAGAATTACACCGATTCACCAATTCCGACATTTGCAGAAAGTGCAAAATTGTTGCCGTCGCCAATTTTGGAGAACAATCCCGAGTTAGTAAAACTTTATTGGGCAGCATGGGAACTCGCTTTTGATCATTTTAAAAGACCGCCGAAAGGTTCCCCGTTCGTTTCAAATTATATTGATGAAGCGTTCGCCCCGAACATTTTTCAGTGGGATACATTTTTTATGATCATGTTTGCTCGCTATGCAAACCATATTTTTCCATCTATACAATCGCTTGATAATTTTTACTGCCGACAATATGAAAATGGTTACATCTGCCGCGAAATTGTTGAGGCAACCAGCGAAGATTTTGTTTTTGAAGGTCGAGAGCACACAATAAATCCGCCGTTGTTTAGCTGGGCTGAAGTTGAAAATTATAAGATCACCGGAGATAAATCACGTTTTGCAATGGTGCTGCCGGTATTAGAAAAATATACCGAATGGCTTGAGAAATTCCGCAGAAAAGAAAACACAAAACATAATTTGTATTGGCAGACGGGACTTGGTTCAGGTATGGATAACACACCGCGCAGCGGTTCCGGCTGGGTTGATATGTCCGCACAAATGGCGATGATGTATAACGACATGGCTTTGATGAGTGATGAACTCGGCTTGAAAGAGAAAGCTTCTTCATTTAAAGAAAAGGCAAAAGTAATCGGCGAAAAAATTAATCAATTCATGTGGAATGAAGAAGACGGTCTGTATTACGATGTTGATGATAACGGGAATCAAATTAAATGCAAAACGATTGCTTCCTTTTGGCCCATGCTTGCCGGTATTTCAAATCAACATCAAGCGGAAAAAATGCTTGAAAACTTAAAAGATACAAAAACTTTCTGGCGGACAATTCCTTTTGCTTCTCTTGCAGCCGATGATAGAAATTACAAAGCAGACGGAAGTTATTGGTTGGGGAGTGTTTGGGCATCAACGAATGTTATGGTTATTAAAGGATTGGATAAATTCGGTGTCGGTGAAAACGCAAAATACTTTAGTGAATTTGCGACGATAGCCACAGAAAAATATCTCGAAGGAATGTACGAAGTTTATAAAAGAACCGGCACGATCTGGGAAAATTATGCACCGGACGCATACACGCGTGGTTTATGGTCGAGACCCGATTTTGTAGGCTGGAGCGGCTGCGGACCAATTGAACTGCTCATCGAAAATATCATCGGTTTGCGTCCAAACGGAGTAGAGAAGAGTTTAACCTGGATATTAAATCGAATTGATGCTCATGGTATTATAAATCTCCGTTTTGGAAATGTGAACGCTTCCGTCATCTGTGAAAAAAGAAAAAACGTGAACAGCCCGGTTGTTATCAATGTTGAAACGGATAAAGTATTTACGCTGAAAGTGGTACATCCAAGGCTTGGTAGTAAATCATTTAAAATTGAAAGCGGAACACAAAAATTGGTTTTTGAATAAGTTCAGGTCAAATTAAATATGAAAGTTCAAATCAATAAAGGAATGTTATGAAAAGTAAAGTAAAATATTTCTTGTTGTCAATTCTTTTGTTCACCCTTATGGGAAGCAGTGATAATGATTTGCCGCTTTACAAAAATCCGAAACTTTCTGTTGATGAAAGAGTTGAAGATTTGTTGAAACGGATGACGCTTGAAGAAAAAATAGATATGCTCGGCGGAACCGGGTTTGCCACAAAACCAAATGCCCGTCTTGGCATTCCGGAATTACGAATGACCGATGGTCCTTTAGGAGTTCGCATGGATAAATCTACTGCGTTTCCGTCGGGAATCAATTTAGCGGCAACATGGAATCCGGCGCTTGTTGAAAAGATCGGACATGCGCTCGGACGCGAAGTTAAAGCGCATGATGCGCACGTGTTGCTTGCCCCTTGCGTGAACATTGCGCGCATTCCAAACGGCGGAAGAAATTTTGAAAGTTTCGGTGAAGACCCGTTTCTCGCTTCTCGAATGGCAGTCAATTATATTAATGGATTACAAAGTGAAGGTGTTGCGGCTACAGTTAAACATTTTGCCGCAAACAATCAAGAGCATGAACGGATGTTCGTTGATGCGCAGATAAGTGAAAGAGCCTTGAATGAAATTTATCTTCCGGCATTCAAAGCCGCTGTGCAAGAAGCTAATGTATTGTGCGTGATGAATGCTTACAATAAAATCAACGGACACTTTGCAAGTGAAAATGATTATCTCTTAAACAAAATATTAAAAACTGAATGGGGATTTACCGGAATGGTGATGTCTGATTGGGGTGCTGTTCACAGTTCAATCCCAACTGCGAACGGCGCGATGGATTTGGAAATGCCGGAAGGGAAATATCTAAATAAAGACTCTTTATTCCTCACTATTCAAAAAGGTGAAGTAAATGAGGCAACCATTGATGAAAAGGTTAGAAGAACTTTACGTACTATTTTCAGACTCGGACTTTTTGAGAAGCCAAGTTTAAAAGATGACTTCAAAGTCGGTACAAAAGAAAATCGTGAAGCAGCCTTTCTCGGAACTCGGGAAGGGATTGTCCTCTTAAAAAATCAAAACGATATTCTTCCTCTCAATTTCTCCAAATTAAAATCTGTTGCGGTAATTGGACCGAACGTAGCAAAAGCAAGAACGGGCGGAGGCGGAAGTTCGCAAGTCGATCCCCTTGAAGCGCCGAGTCCGCTGGAAATTTTGAAACAAAATTTCGGAGATAAAGTAAAAATTAATTATGCTGTGGGAGTACGACTTGACGGCGAATCAATTCCGGTTCCTTCAAAATATCTTTCAACTGAAAATGGAGAAGAAGGATTACGTGGTGAATATTTTGATAACATGGAATTAAAAGGTCGGCCGGTTTATACTCGCATGGATAAAGAATTATATTTTGATTGGGGCGGCGATTCACCGTTCAAAAATGAAAATTGGAAAACGGATATTTTCTCCGTTCGTTGGACAGGCAAAGTAAAAGCTCCGGTTTCAGGACATTTTATTTTTGATCTTATCAGCGATGACGGTGTACGATTCTGGCTTGATGATAAATTGGTGATTGATCATTGGACCGACCATGCACCTGAATCGCGCGAATATGAAATTCAACTTGTTGCAGGTAAAGAGTATAAAATTAAAATTGAATATTACGAAAACGGCGGCGGCGCAGTTTGTAAATTGGGCTGGACACTTCCAGGCGAAGACCCTATGATCGCGGCTATTAAAGCGGCAAAACAATCAGAGGTTGTTCTGCTTTTTGCCGGAACTTCCGCGGCGTATGAATCGGAAGGATTCGACCGGCAGGATTTAGTCCTTCCGAAAAATCAAGATGAACTTATCGAAAAGATCGCGTCAGTAAATAAAAACGTAATTGTTGTTATTAACGCAGGCTCGCCGGTGTTGATGGATAAATGGCTCGGTAAAGTGAAAGGTGTTGTCTTCGCATGGTTCGGTGGACAGGAAATGAGTTATGCTCTTTCTGATGTTCTTTCAGGTAAATTTAATCCTTCCGGAAAACTCCCTGTAACATTTCCAAAACGCTGGGAAGATTGTTCAGCTTTTTCTACTTACAAAAAAGAAAGCGGTATTACTGAATATTCGGATGGAATTTTTATCGGTTATCGTCATTTTGAACATAATAATATTGAGCCTCTTTTCCCGTTTGGTTTCGGATTATCGTACACAAAATTTGCTTACGCTAATCTAAAACTCTCGGCAAAAGAAATGAGTCAGAATGAAAAACTGACTGTTACCTTTGATGTTAAAAACACTGGTAAAGTTGATGGAGGTGAAATCCCACAGCTTTATATTCGCGATGTGAAGGCAAGTGTTGAGCGGCCGGTTAAAGAGCTGAAGGGATTTTCGAAAGTAATGTTAAAACCGGGAGAAACAAAAGCAGTTACGCTAACGGTTGATAAAGCAGCTTTCTCTTTCTTCGATGAAAATTCAAAATCATTTATTACTGAGCCGGGTGAGTTTGAAATTTTGATTGGAAGTTCTTCACAAAAAATTGAATTGAAAGATAAAATCGTTTTAAAATAAAGCGATAAACATCTTTTTGAACTGTGCAATCCGTGTGCAATTGCAAATATAACAATGGCACGCGGATTCCACCGACGCGAGGGATGAAAACAGAGAAGAAAATTTTCGCTAAAACCTCTTTAACTTTTCAATTTCTGCTGCCAACGCCGCTATCCCGGAAGGAGTATCCACCGAAGCATTAAAACCCGGATTTATGATCTTTACTTCTCTCAAGCTTCGTGAAAAATCACCCAGCATAAAAAAATTCTCTGCTTTTAGAACAATTAAGTCGTTAAAATCTAATCCGCCTAAAAATGGAAAGTACCAACCCGGTTCAAGTTTTAAAGCAATATCGGCAAGTTGATTTGAAAAGGAAAAACTTTTTACAACGTTTAAAACAAAAGCGTGTCCGGCAAACAATGAAGCGTTCGGTTCAATCATAGTTGCTGCGCTGTCAAACATCGCAAGCGCTTTCTCAAGACTATCTTGTTTGAAAAGCACCCACGCTAAGCCCGAATATGCTTCGGCATTCGAGGAATCAACTTCAATCGCCTGATGAAATCGAAGATTTGCTTCCACAAAATTCTTTTTGGTGAAGGCGATCCAGCCGCCGTTTATTTCCGTCTCATATAAAAGCAAAGGGTCTTCGGGTTCAATATTACACCCTGCAAACACCGCAGCCAGAAGTAAAGTGCTCACGATAAGTGTTAATTTATTTTTCATAAAAGTCTCCTTTTCAAAAATCTTTTCAATTACTTTAAAAGTATCATTTTTCTTACTTGATCAAACTTGTTTGTTTTAAGCCTGTATAAATAGATCCCGGATGGAACTTGTACCTTGGCATCGTTCATTCCATTCCACGTTACCGAGTATCTTCCTGCAGCTGTAAAACCGGAACGAAGCGTGGTTATTTTTGCACCGAGCATATTATAGATTTCAACGGTAATATCGCAATCTTCCGGGAGATGAAAAGCGATAATCGTAGATGGATTAAACGGATTGGGATAATTTTGAATTAATGCAAAAGTTTGGGGAAGATCAAGTTCCTCTTTCTTGTTTGCATCAATTCCCAATTTTACCTTTCCCAGCGTAGTAAGTGAAGCGGTAACCGTTTTATTTTTTTTGTTAACTTTACTCTGAACCGGTTTCCATTCTCCATTGTCAAAAACAAAGAGGGAAAGTTTATAGACTTCCTGATAAGTTTCATTAGCGAAAGAAAGTTCCACACCTATCGCTTTTTTAAAGGTTTTTGCAGGCTGTAAGTTGTAGACGATTTCCTTATTCACATTTTCTTCTTCGATGGAGAAGAAGGTCTTTTCTTCGACCACTCCCGGATTTATCGTTAAGGTTAATCCTGCATTCTTGCTTGTAACTTTCGCGAAGAGAGTTGGAAGCGCAACACCTACCGCAAACTGCCGCAGCGTATCTTTTTCAATTCCCATTTTAGAAATGACATGCAAAGCGATATTGTAAATTGCGGTTGTATCAAATTTGATTGAACACTCATAGGCGTTTGCCGAGTTTGGAATCGGCTTCATTTCGTAAACAGGGATTTCATTTTCCCCCGCCCGCCAAACGGTTGTTGTTGGTAATGCGCTTAATAAGGAATCGGTTATCAAAACAACATTGCAATATTGTGTGAGAACCGGATTCTGTAAAATCGAAACGTAAATTGTCGGCGGCAAAACAACAATCGCAAAGTTACTCCTGCTTGAATCAATTACGGAGGAATCTTCTACGGCGGAAATTTTAATTCTACAATCTAACGAGGGAGTTTTTTCAATGAACAAACTGAAAATAGAATCACTTGCAGCAAATGAATTTGTTAGTGTCCGCCATGAGTTGCCATCGTCGGTCGTTAAAACAATTTTCACCGATTCAACAAAACTGCTTTTCCATTTTATTTGTTTCGTTTCACCAACGAACCAGGTTTCTCCACCTTTCGGAGTAATCACTGTAATCATAGGTGTGTATATAGAAAATGCTTTATCCGATGTATCGCCGACGGTAGTATAAAATTTATCAATTACCCGAATGCGGCATTGAGTAGATGTTACTTTAGGAATAACCCAGGTGAATTTTTCTGCTTTTGCATTTGTTGATTTTGCAATGCTTGTCCAGGTTGCTCCGTTATCAATTGAATAGTCAATAACAAGTGAATCCGAGTTCTCGTTTTTCCAGGTAATTTCATAGGTGGTGCCGCCTTTGAAATTTTCTTCTCCATTTGGAGTAAGAACAGTTAAGGTCGGAGTCATAATTGTGAAAACTTCAACCGTAGAATCAGCAGTTAAAAAATTATTCCGATCGGTGATTTTCACTTTGCATTGATTTGAAGCGATATTTTGAGGGATATTCCAATCATACGTGAGTAGAGATGCGGGCAGACTGTTTGCTATTGTCTGCCATGAAACTCCGTTGTTAAGTGAGAATTCCAACTTAATAGAATCAACAGAAATGTAATTCCATTTAATCTGCTGAACGCTTCCGGAGAACCATTTTTCTCCCCCCTTCGGCGAGAGAAGAACCAGGGGTTTTATAATTGTAAACAGACTGCTGGTGGAAGCAATTTCTTTGTAATTAACATCCGAAACTCTAACTTTTGCCTGTTCGGTCGGTGTGCGTGGAATCGTCCAATTGTAAACACCTGTTGAAGCCAGAACGGAGTCTTTAATTGGCAGCCACGAAGTTCCGCCATCACTTGAATACTCTACCGAGACAAGTTCAACATCCAGACTATTCCATTTAATCTGTTGAACGGTATTAGTTTTCCAGGTTTCTCCACCAATAGGGGAGGTTAAAGTTATTTCAGGAACGACAATAGTAAAAGCATTATCACTCGTGTCTGATGTCGAGGCTAAAGTTATATCTGTAACTCTTACACGTGCCTTAGTAGTTCTTTCGGATGGAATTGTCCAATCTATCCTGCCGCTTGCAGCTTCGATTGAATCAGAAATTGTTTTCCAGGCAAAACCCTCATTGGTTGAATATTCAATTTTAACTTTAGTTACTTCAGTGCTGATCCATTCAATCCTGTTATTAGTTGCAGCACGCCATTTTTCTCCCCCGTTCGGAGAAGTTACAATAAGTTTGGGAGTATAAATTTCGAATACACCGTCACTTGTATCTGCATGGGATGCATCATCAACATCAACAATTCTGATCCTACATTCTTTTGATTCTACTGTAGAGATTTCCCAATTATAACTTTTTAGAGCTGCGCTAACAGAATTGACAATGCTGTTCCAGCTTTTCCCGTTATCGGAAGAAAATTCAATTTTTACATTTTGAATAGGTGCGCTTGCAACTGTTTGTCCCTCGCCGGAACTATGGTTACGTGTTTTGGGATTAATTATATCAGAAATATTCCAGGTAACAGGAACGATAGTTTTTGCTCTTAACCTTTCACCTCCATTTGGAGAAATTACCGCTAACGCTTCTTTATAAATTGTGAAGGTGTTATCGCTTACATCTTGTACCGAGAGATCATCATATTTAGAAACACGAATGAGAGCTTGAGACGATGGTAGTGACTCAACATTCCAGTTGTAAATCGCATCCCATGCAAAAACTTTTGGAGCGATAACATTCCACGTGGTTCCGTTATCAAAAGAGAAATCAATTCTAATCGAATCAAGATCAGCGCTTGTCCATGAAATTTGGTGCTCGGTTTGCGTCAGCCATTTTTCACCGCCGTTTGGAGAAGAAAGAGTTATGGTAGGAGTAATAATGGTGAACACTCCATCGCTTATATCTGTCATTTCAGGATTTAACACATCGCTAATTCTAACTTTACAATTTTTCGAAGATGTACTTGGAATCGTCCAAACATAATTGCCGCTGCTTGCAGGTGTCGAGGTAATGATGGAATTCCAATTCGAACCGTTATCTGATGTGAACTCGAGTTTAATATTTGCAATGTTCGAACTTGTCCATTTTATGGTATCAGTTTTCCCGGCTACAAGTATTTCTCCACCATTAGGAGCAGTTACCAGAAGTTGCGGGTTATAAATTTCAAAGACGGCGTCGCTTGTGTCGGCGTGTGTGGCATCATCAACATCCGTAATTTTAATTTTACAATCCTTTGATTCAATAACCGGAACTTGCCAGTTATAACTTTTCAAACTAGCACCTACGGAATTGACAATACTGTTCCAGTTCAATCCGTTATCGGAAGTAAATTCGATTTTTACATTTTGGATTGGCGCGCTAGCGGTGTTTAGTTCTTCGCCGGATTTATTTTTCAGCGTTTTGGGATTAACGATCTCGGAAATATTCCATGTGATTGGGACAAAAGTTTTTGCTTTTAAACGTTCTCCTCCATTTGGAGAAATAACCGTCAAAGCTTCTTTGTAAATTGTGAAGTTGCCACTCGCAGACCATGGGAATTCGTTATTGCGAGGAGAAATGCGAATCACTGCTTGAGTTGTGGGAGATTCAGCAGTACTCCAGGTATATGTACCATTTTCTGCAACAATGTTTTCGGCAATAACCTTCCAACTGCTTCCGCTGTTAGAAGAGAATTCTATTTTAATTGTATCAAGATTTGCGCTGATCCAGGTAATCTGATGATTTGTATTGGCCAACCATTTTTCTGTAGCTCCGGGAGAAGTAAGGATTAGACTCGGAAAACCAACGATCGAGAATGTTTGATCGCTCATATCACTAATAGCCGGATTTGACGCATCACTGATTTTTATTCTGCAATTATTTGAGAGTGGTTGATTTTGTTCTATCGGCCAAAAGAAACTTTCTAAATCTGCTGCCCATGAATTGGTAAGTGTTTCCCAATTTAAACCGTTATCGGAAGAGAACTCAATTTTAACGGTAGTGATATTTGTACTTACCCATTTAATAGTATCTCCCGTAATTACTGTGAAAACTTCACCACCGTTTGGTCTGAGAACAGTAACTTTTGGCAGAATAATCGAAAAAACATTATCACTTGCATCTGCAAAAGAACTATTTGTTACATCAGAGATTCTGACTTTGCAATTAGTCGATGGTGTGTTTGGAATCGTCCAGACAAAACTACCCGCACTTGCCGGTGTAGAAGTAAGTACTGAATTCCAGTTGGTTCCATTGTTAGTGGTGTATTCAAGTTTAACATTCGCAACGTTTGAACTTGTCCAGGTAATATTTTGTGTCGCTCCAACGATCCATTGCTCTCCACCGTTTGGAGCAGTAACTGTAACTTTTGGCAGAATGATCGAAAAAACATTATCACTTAAATCGGGAACGGCGATGTTTGATGCATCCGAGATTCTAATTTTACAATTTGCAGAAGGTGTGTTTGGAATCGTCCAAACAAAACTACCAGCGGCTGCCGGAGTTGAAGCAAGAATCGAAATCCAGTTTGAACCGTTATCGGTTGAGTATTCAAGTTTAACATTTACGACATTCGCACTTGACCATTTTATAGTATCTGTTTTTCCTACGATAAAATTCTCACCACCATTCGGTTTAAGAACGGAGATCTGTGGAAGAATGATTGAAAAAACATTATCACTTAAATCGGGAACGGCGATGTTTGATGCATCCGAGATTCTAATTTTACAATTTGCAGAAGGTGTGTTTGGAATCGTCCAGACAAAACTACCAGTGGCTGCCGGAGTAGAAGCAAGAATAGAAATCCAGTTTGAACCGTTATCGGTTGAGTATTCAAGTTTAACATTTACGACATTCGCACTTGACCATTTTATAGTATCTGTTTTTCCTACGATAAAATTCTCACCACCATTCGGAGAAGTGACCGTAACTTTAGGCAGAATGATCGAGAAAACGTTATTGCTCAAATCGGAGTAAAAATTATCCGAGGCATCAGAGATTTTAACTTTACAATTTACAGAAGGAGTGTTGGGTATTAACCAATCATAACTTCCGACTGCTGAGGTAACTGATGAAGCAATTGTATTCCAAATTATGTTGTCGGTTGTGTATTCAATTTTAACATTTGCAACATCACTGCTCGTCCATATGATTTTTTGTGTAGTTCCCACTATCCATTGTTCATTGCCGTTTGGTGAAGATACTGTAATAATAGGTTTAAAAAATTCAAAGGTGTTACTAGTGCTTTGCAATGCGGCGTTTTTAGAATCACTAATTCTGATTTTTGCCTGCTTGGTGATCCAGGTACTTGCAATGTAATTATAAGAACCTAATTTCGCAGGAACAGCACCATTAATAACAGCCCATGAGACTCCATTGTCTTCTGAAAGTTCAATTTTTATAGTATCAACATATTCGCTTGTCCATGTGACATTCTGTGTTGTTAATTCGCGGTAACGCTCTCCTCCTAACGGGGATGTTAGTGTAAGCTTTTGTTGATAAATTGTAAACGTTCCTTCGCAGGTATACTTTACAAGGTTATCTGTCGCATCGGTTATCCTAACTTTTGCAATTGCAGATGGGTCATTCGGAATTGTCCACAGGTAATTATTTAAATTTGCATCAAGTTGCTCTGCGATCAGTTTCCAGATTGTTCCGTCTGTGGTGTATTCAAGTTTTACTTTTGTTAAATAAGTTGAAGTCCATGAAATATTTTTTTGCGAGCCGATCTGCCATAATTCGCCGCCATTCGGCGCGGTGAGGGTAACGGTGGGGAAGTAAATTGTAAACGGCGCTGCACTTTGAGATGAAACAGTTACATCTTTGTAATCAGTAATTCTAACTTTAGCTTGATTTGTTACGGGAGAAGGAATAGTCCAATCAAAACTTCCGGTTGAAGCTAAAGCTGAGTCGGCAACTACGATCCAGGTAGTTCCATCGTTAGTTGAGTATTGAATTTTAACTTTTGCAACATCGCTGCTCGTCCAACTTATTTTTTGCGATGATCCTCTTCTCCATTGTTCACCGCCGTTAGGGCTTAGTAATGTTACAACCGGATTTTTAATCGAGAAAATATTGTCGCTTGTATCAGCAAAAAAGCTGTTGTCAGCATTAGAAATCTTGACTTTGCAATTTGTTGAAGGTGTGTTTGGAATTGTCCAGACAAAACTTCCCACACTTGCAGGAGTTGAGGTAAGAATGGAAATCCAGCTTGAACCATTGTCAGTTGTGTATTCAAGTTTAACATTCGCAACGTTGGAGCTTATCCATTTTATGGTATCAGATTTCCCAACAATAAAATTCTCACCGCCGTTTGGTTTATTAAGTTTAACCATTGGCAAAACGATCGAAAAAACATTATCGCTTACATCAGCAAAAGAAACGCTGTCAGCCCCATCGCTAATTCTCACCTTGCAGTTTGAAGATGAAACAAAAGGAATTCTCCAAAGAAATTTCCCATCGGCTGCCGGAATAGTATAATCTTCCATTTCCATCCATGAAGCCCCGTTGTCTATCGTATATTCAAGGTAGACGTCATCTAAATTTTCACTCACCCATTTAACCGTATCAATTTCTCCAAAAACAAACGTTTCTCCTCCATTGGGTGAAGTTACTGTAATTTTAGGAGGATCGATAATAAACGGTACTGCAGTTACGCCTGAAACACCGGAAGAGAGATGCCGAACCCTGATCTTTGCCTGCGTGGTATTTATTTTTGGGACGTGCCAGTAAAAACCTTCTGAGTTACCGGGAAGAGAAGGAGCAATAACTTCCATTGTTAGTCCGTTATTGGTAGTGAACTCTATAATAACCGAATCTATGAACTGTGTTGCCGTCCAATCAATGGTATAAAATGAGTTGGCTTTTAGTCTTTGTCCGCCTGTTGGATTTATAATTGAAATTTCTTGCGCCGTCCAGTTATTTTCAGTAAAAAGATTTGAGACATCTGTTTGTGAAAGAGGAACATTGTAGAGTCTTGCGTCATCAATTAAACCGTTGTAACGCTCGGGATAACCTGGTGTTTGCATATATCCCAGCCGCACCGGATTCGGACTAAAGTCTGTGTATGGAATCTGCTGTGTTGCTTCTTGAACTCCATCAACATATAATGTTGCATTCATACCATCATAAACTCCGGTAACTAAATGCCACTGATTATCGTTCGAATATTCAGAAGCGGTTATAGGGATTCCCGAAACATAAAACTGTAACCGATTATTTACAGCCGCTAAAAAATAGCCGTTGTAATAACCGTGAACATGTTTTCCGAAAATTACTGCGTTACCATTGCTGCTGTATTTTACCCATGTAGAAATGGTAAATCCGTTTTTGCGGAAATCAAGTGAAGAGGAATTGGAAACTTCCGCCTGGCTTGTTGAGCCATCGAAAGCAACTGATGTATTTGGAGTGTTAAATCTATCTTTAACAAAGGTTAAACCGCCGCCAAGAAGATCAAATCCATTTTTTGTTTCGTCAATTAAATTATTGTTGAATTGATAGAAGGCTACCAATCCGTTGACTGCGTTTATGTTGATCAAAGAAATTGTTCCTCCAGGATCGGAAGAAATGTGTTTTGGAACGAGAAGTGCTTTCACGCTGCTCGCCTGCCAAATTAGGAAAGAGACGTTTTCAACTGCTTCTCCCTGAATGAGCATCGTAACGTAAGCAGTATCGTTATTCATGATAACTTTTTCTCTTCCGCGACATTCACCATTCACAAATGCGCCGACTACATCGCCGGGTTGAGCAGAAACATTATTTATCGTAACGATTCCGTACAATGTTGTACTATTTGTGTAGATCACCGGTTTCCAGTCTGGACCATTTCCTTCAATTAAGAAATAGTCGGGGGGTGTTCCGATGGTGTTACCTGGATTTGTCCAAACGAATTTATTAACAAAATAAACGACATCATTACTTTCACTCCAGATTTTGAAGGAAGCATTTTCTTCGGCAGATTCTCCCTGGATAAGCAGGGTAACATAACCTTCATTCGCGTTAGTGACAACATCGGAAACTCCGCGGCATTCACCGTTAACAAAAGCGGCTACTTTATCACCTGTTTGAGCGGGCAATCCGTTGATAGTAACTTTCGCATACAGTGTAGTGCTGTTGGTGTAAATCACCGGGTTCCAGTTGGGTTGTGCAGAAAGAACTGCCGTGCTTATCAACAACAAGCTAATTGATTGTATCAGCTTTTTCATAATTATTTCCTTCTGTTTAAACTTCATTGCTTTACATTCTTTCCGTCTTTGCAATCAAAATTGTTTCGCGCAAAGTCGCGAAGACGCAAAGAGACTATAAATTATTTACTACTCTTTTCATTCCATCTTTTATGAGTGCTTCAAAAATATTATCCGGTTAAACCACAGACATAATTGATCTCACTCCGCCGCCGGATTTTTACATACTAGCTAACCTGGTTAAGTTAGAACAAAATCATCTTTGCCTGATTGAATGGATGCATGACTGAATGAATAACATTCATCCAGTCGCTCTCATCCATCCATTCTATTATATTTTTACTAACTATCTGATTCCAATTTATTCGCGCCGAGACGCAAACTTTTATTTCAACAACAAAAGTTTTTTAACCGAGACGTATTCTCCCGACTGCATACGGTAGAAATAAATTCCGCTTGGTAATCCGCTTGCGTCAAATGATGCTTCGTAATAACCGGCATTTTTAGTATCATCTACCAATGTTATAACTTCTTTTCCAAGAACGTCATAAATCTTTAAGCTAACATGCTGATCCTTATTCAACGAATAGCGTATTCTTGTTTCCGGGTTGAACGGATTAGGATAGGCGTTCATTAAAGTTGTTGTTGTTGGTAAAATCGGGTCTTCTATTCCCGTTATAAACGT
>Ga0210058_1002404_pt1 | contig 15314 bp, 9 predicted proteins | sample CryGeymeta201511_FD_183979 | JGI IMG/M metagenome (GOLD analysis project Ga0210058, IMG submission 183979) | Groundwater microbial communities from Crystal Geyser aquifers in Utah, USA - Crystal Geyser metaG 2015-11 (SPAdes) (version 2) | ecosystem: Environmental > Aquatic > Deep subsurface >...
TCCTGACCGACTCGCCCCTCGTGCTTTACCCGATTGCCTTTATCAGTCCGCTCGGCGTGCTGGCCCTGCTGACGATGATCTTCGCCATTGTGTGGTTGATGATCATGCGGCAGGATAATACATTCGTCAACAGTAAAGGGTTATGGCTCCCCCTGCTGGCGGGTTTTACACTGACCCTGCTGATGATCCTCGCAATTGACCTGTTTCGATTACAATTGACGGGAACGTGGGGCGCCTTTCCCCTCGGCACATAATTTGCCGTCATTGCGAGACGCCGTCCTCCCGAGAGAGCATCGGGACACGTGAGCGGAGGGTCGAGTAGCGAAGCGTATCGAGACCCGAAGCCGAAGGACGAGTGTCGAAGCAATCTCCTCATGGAACTGGGGATTGCTTCGCTCGCTTGGTCTCGATACGGCCTCGGAGTACCTCGGCCTACTCGACCAGCGCTCCTCGCAATGACGGATGATTATCAGGAGAACGAATGGAATTACTCACCGGCATCTTTTCCGCCTTTGGTCTCTCAGCCAGCGCAGGGCTTAACGCCTACATCCCCCTGCTGGTCATCGGCGTGATTGACCACTATACCGACCTGCTCACCCTCCAAAAACCCTGGGACACCCTCTCCAACCCGTGGATCCTGATCCTGCTCGGCATTCTGCTCATCATCGAAATGCTCGCCGACAAGGTCCCCGCGGTCAACCACATCAACGACGCCATCCAGACCATTGTGCGGCCAGCGGCAGGAGCGATCGCCTTCGCGGCCAGCGCCAACGTTATCACCAATATGAACCCCGTCCTGGCGCTCGCGCTCGGACTGCTCGTGGCAGGCGGAGTCCACGCGGCCAAGGCGGGCGTGGTGCGTCCCGTTGTCACCGCCACCACGGGCGGCACAGCCAATATACCGGTCAGCATCGCCGAGGATATCGCCGCGACAGGCGTGTCCATCCTGGCGGTTCTCGTCCCGATCGCGGTCGGGACCCTGCTCATCGTGGCCGCGGCCCTTTTCGTTTGGTGGCTGTGGGCGCGGTCGAACCGGCAGCCATCCAACTCTTAGCATTCCGGCGGATTCCAGTCCGCCATCACATCATTCGTTTTTCAACAAGGAGAAGAGAAAATGAACGAACCCATGGGAACGTCCCTGCCCGCCGCCCCGAAGAAGAACAACACCGTGCTGATCATTGTGATCGTCCTGGTGGTGTTGTGTTGTGGGTGCGTAGTCGTAGGCGGCATCGCCTGGCAGTTTGGCGATCAGATCCTCTACCAGCTCGGCATCTACTAGACCACCTCTTTGCAAAACGATCTTCGCTCAAGTCGAAGGTCGTTTTGATTTAAAACTTTCCTGCAATTCCGCCAACGCATTTAGCGCGCCAAGTCGAGTCGCTTCATCCAAATCCGCCGCGAGAAATTCATCTTCATCCAGCACGGTCTGCACGCCGTTTGCAGAGACCCACAAGTCCAAAAACAGATCCACATATTCCACGCGGCCATCCACAAAATTCGCGGGCCGCGTCACGTTGCAATACCAGCCCTTCAGTGCGTCATCGTCGCGGTCGTGGATCTCGAAGATGTTGTACCAACGCTCGCGGTAATACGTTTCCACAAATCGGTCGCCGCGCTTCAGCGAAACATCCATGAAGGACACTTCGTCGCGGTCGAAAAACGCTTCCAGCCTCAGCCAGCCATCGCCGCGCTCGATTACCTCACCCTCGTAGCGCCACTTCAACTCACCCTGCGGACTCAACTTGTCCACGACAATTTTTTCACGCATGGCCGAGACACTCCGCGCGGAACGCCACCGAAATTTCCGACCCGACTTTGGGGGCCTCGTCCAACTGGACGACCAATCCGCCTCGCAACGTGACTTTGAATTGCTCCCGATTAAAGAGCACATCCTCCACCTCGGCCTGAATCCGCGTCCCCCCCGCTGACGGTTTCAACAACAACGCAACATAATCTCCATCCACGTGTCCGTGTTCACAGTGAATCTCAAAGATTCCGAAAGGCGTTTCCACCTTCCCAATTCTGAATTCTGAACGCTTCGCGTGAATTCTGAATTTCCCCTCGATGACATTTCCCACGCCGAGGAACCGCGCCGCCCACGCGGACTGCGGATCGTTCCACACCTGCGCGGGAGTCCCCTCGCGGACGATGGTCCCCTCGTGCAAGAGCAGGATGCGGTCCGCGATGGCGAAGGCCTCCTCCTGGTCGTGGGTGACGTAGATGGCGGGGATGTCTGTGCGATGCAAAATGGCGCGCAGTTCGTTGAGCAAGTCTTCCTTCAGCGACCTGTCCAATGCGCCGAGCGGCTCATCGAACATCAGCAGGCGCGGACGCGTGGCGAGGGCGCGCGCCAACGCCACGCGCTGTTGCTCGCCGCCGGAGAGGTCCGTTACGCGGCGCGATTCGAATCCGCGCAGGTTGACCGCATCCAACACTTCAGCCACTCGTTTTTGAATTTCGGATTTGGGCAGGTTCCGCATCCGCAAGCCGAACGCGGCGTTGTCGAACACCGTCAGATGCGGAAAAAGCGCGTAGTCCTGGAAGACCAGCCCAAAGTCACGCGCGTGAGGCGGGGTTGGGGCGAGGTCCGCGCCGTCCCAGAGGACGCGTCCCGCTTCGGGGGATTCGAGTCCCGCGATGATCCGCAACAGCGTGGACTTGCCGCTCCCCGACGCGCCCAGCAGGCAGACCGTCTCGCCCGCGTCCATGCTGAACGATACGCCGATGAGGAGGGGCTGATGTTCGTAGGATTTCGTGATGTTGGTGAGGGTTAGCATATTGCGTGTTGCGTGTTGCGTGTTGCGTAGCAGGTACGGAACACCCTTCGACTTCGCTCAGGGCAGGCGTAACACGAATTAAAATTCGCCGCTTCCTGGCAGACGTACCCGTTCGATCAGGATAATTCCAACCAACGTGACAGACATCAAAATCGTAGACATGGCCATGGCCTGCCCATAGTTGAGTCCGCCGGGCTGGGACAGGAAGCGCGCGATGGCAACGGGCAGGGTGGGAAAATCGGGACGGGCGAGCAGGGACGCCGCGCCAAATTCGCCGAGGGAAACGGTGAACGCGAAGGTGGCCGCGGCCAGGACGGCGCGCGAGATAATGGGCCAGTCCACGGTCTGCCAGACGCGGAGAGGGGAAGCGCCGAGGATGGCGGCCGCGTGACGCAGTCGTTCGGGGATGGATGCCAGCGCGGGTTGGAGGGTGCGGATCACAAAGGGCAGGGCGATGATGGTATGGGCGAGGGGAACGATAAGGGGGGAAGTGAGCAGTGACCAGTGACCAGTGTTCAGTGACCAGTAATCAGTAATCAGTGGACGGTTGAAGGTGATGATATAGCCGAGGCCGAGGGTGACGGCGGACGCGCCGAGGGGAAGCATGATGAGGGGGTCGAGGAGTTTTGTCAGGCGGTTGGGACGCGTGAGGGCGGAGGCGGCGGGGAAGCCCAACGCGAGCGAGAGCGCGACCGTCGCAGCGGCGTAGCCGAGGGAGTTGCGCGCGGCTTCGATGGGCGGGACGTAGAAGACCGAGCCGCGTCGGTTAACGAAGAGTTCGCGATAGTAATCGGCGGTGAGGCCGTAGGTCACCTGGCCGCGCTGGCCGAGGTCCGCTTCGAGGCGGGCGAGGGAACGGAGGGGAAGGGAGAGGAGGGGCAGAATGAAGAAGGCAGAAAGCAGAAGGCAGAAAGCAGTCACGAAGATTTTTTCGCGCAGTGATTTGGGCGGGCGCGCGGTGGAGGGCTTCGGCGCGGTGGGGACGAGGGCGCGGGTTGTGACACGGGTGTAGAGAATCGAGAAAGCCAGCGTGCAGAGCAGTTGGATCAGCGAGAGCAGGGCGGCCATCGGCAGGTTGAGGAATTGCATGGACTGGATGTAGATTTCCAATTCGAGGGTGGAGAATTGCGGCCCGCCCAACAGGAGGATGACGCCGAAACTGGTGAAGTCGAACAGGAAGACGAGCAGTCCCGCGGCGAGAATGGGAGCGCGCAACAGCGGAAGCGTGACGCGCGTCCAAACGCGGAAGGGAGACGCGCCGAGGGTGCGCGCGGCCTGCTCGAGGCGCGGGTCGAGGTGCGCCAGCGCGTTGCCGACGATGCGGATGACGATGGTGGTGTTGTAGAAAACGTGCGCGACGAGGATGGCAGAGATGGTTCCGATGAATGGAAACGGCTCAAGTGTTGCGTGTTGCGTATTGCGTAATGAAGAGAAGGCGAGGTTGACCCAACCGCGCGGGCCGAGGAGCGCGTTAAATCCCGCCGCGACCACGACGGTGGGAAGCATGAACGGGACCGCGGTGAGGGCGCGCAGGAGGGATTTGCCGCGAAAGTCGAAGCGGGCGAAGAGCACGGCGGCGGGCAGGCCGAGCAGGAAGGTGAGCAGGGTGGAGAGGCTGGCCTGGTAAAAAGTAAAACGGAAAACGCGAAAAGCGCGGAGAAGATTTTCAGAGGTCAAGACGGACGCATCCAGGCTGAGGGCGAGGATACGCGCCAGGGGAAGGAAGAAGAAGACGGCCAGGAAGAGGAGGGCGGGAAGGAGAAAGATAAAAGATGAAGGCTTGCGCTGCCCCACGGGGGTGCTTCGCAAAGCGAAGTCGAAGTGATGAAAGATGAAACGCGAAAAAACGAAGCCGCCCCCTTCGGCTTCTTTTGCAGAAATCTTCGCGTCCTTCGTTTCTTCGCGGTGAAACATGATCATCTGAAACGACTAAAGTCGTCACTACATGGTCAAACGACTAAAGTCGTTACTACGTGGTCCGCGCCATGTAGTGACGATTTCAATCGTCCTACCGCAATACCACGTCCGTCCACTCGTTGATCCAGCGCTCGCGATTGGCGGCAATCACGTCGGGCGCGAGCGTGGCGGATTGGGTGGGCTGTTCAATGAACTGGTAGAACGAATCGGGCAGGATCGCCATGGGGTCCACGGGCATGACGAACATTTGCAGGGGCGCGTCCTCCTGGAAGGGCAGGCTGAGCATGAAGTCCACGAAACGCTCGGCGGCCGCGCGCTGGCGCGTCCCTGCCAGGATGCCGACAAACTCGACTTGGCGGAAGCAGGTATCGGGTCCAAGGATGGAGGCGGTAGGCGCCTGTTCCAGTGGCACGTCGCTGTAGATCACTTCCGCGGCGGGGCTGGTCGCGTACGAGACGACCATCGTCTGCGGGCCGCGTCCGCTTGATCCGCTGAAATTGGTGTAGTAGGCGGTGTTCCAGTCGTTGACCACCACAAGGCCATTCTCGCGGAGCATCCTCCAGAAATCGAGGTAGCCAGGCTCGCCGAAATGCGCGATGGTGGCGAGCAGGAAGGCCAGGCCGGGCGACGAGGTGGCGGGGTTTTCAACCACCAACATGCCGAAGTATTCGGGGCGGATCAGGTCGCCGAGAGTCGCCGGCAGGGCCAGTTCGTTTTTCGCGAAGAAAGCCTTGTCGTAGTTGATGCAAACGTCGCCGTAGTCCACGGGGATGGCGCGGTTTTCGGGGTCGAGGCGGTATTCGGCCGCGATGCCCGGGAGCAGGGGCGAATCATAGCGCTCGAAGATGCCCGCTTCGAGGGCGCGCGACAGGAAGGTGTTGTCCACGCCGTAGAACACATCCGCGAGCGGCGCGTCCTTCGAGAGAATGGCTTTGTTGAGCGCCGCGCCCGTGTCGCCGCTGGCGAGGAAAGTCACCTTGATGTTGTTGGCCTGCTCGAAGGCGGCCAACACCGATTCGCTGATGGCAAACGAGTCGTGCGTCATCACGGTCAGCGGGACGGGCTCGCCCGAGGAAAGCGGCTGGGCGGTTTCCACGGCTGGCTGGGTGACGATGTTCGCTTCGATGACAGACGGTTGCGTGGCGACCGCCTGCGGCGCGCACGCGGAAAGTAGAAGGCAGAGGGCGGTGAGAAGAAAAAGTGGTTTCATGGGGTCTCCAGTAATTGGTAATTAGTGATTGGTAATTAGTGATTGGTAATTAGTGATTGGTAATTAGTCGGCGGTGAACGATGAGGAGAAGACCAGATTGAATCTGGATATTCGCCACTTCACCCGTCATTTCGTTGCTGATGCCGCGCGTTTTGTGCGGGAGTAAAACTTCATCCGACAATTGCCAACGCAGTCCCTGGGTGCGGACGCCGCGGACTTCCCCGCCCCAGGGAATCAGCGAGACGAGGTCGCCGCGTCTCCCCTCGACCTCGGAGCGGTCGCGGCAAAAGAAAGTTTGCTCCACCCCGTCGTCGAGGCGGGTATCGAGTGACCCTTCGACTTCGCTCAGGGCAGGCTTGTGACGAGGGTCGGTGAGCAGGGCGAGGTTGCCGAGAGTTTGATCGAGTCGCCCGCCCAACGCGGCCACGATGACGATTTTGCGCTGGCCGTTTTGGATGGCGTAATCCAGCGCGAGTTCGAGATCAGTTTCGTTCTTGTCGCGCGGATGTTGGATCAACCGAACCCCGTCTTCTTTCATCTTTCGTCTTTCTTCATCGGAAATCGAATCCAGGTCGCCGATGACGATGGACGGAGTCAGCCCCAGGTCGAGGGCGTGACGCGTGCCGCCGTCCGCGGCGAGGATCAGGTCGTCGGGGCGGATGAGTCGGCGGGCGGCGGCGAGGTCGGGAAGAATCCCGTTGGCGAAGATGATACAGCGAGGCATGGTTTGGTGGGGGCGGACTCCAAAGTCTCCTGACTTTGGATGCAAAGTCGGGAGACTTTGCACTCCGCGTCAAAAACGAAAAAATCCTCACGGCGGAGGATTTTCGGAAATAAGCGAGATTCCCTCCGCTGGTATGAACCAGATCAGGTAATGCGGGTCGAGCGAATACGCTCCTCTCAGCCTGTGATCCAGGCTCCCCGTTCGGTTGTGTTGGGAGTATATGCCGCGCGCGAGGGACTGTCAAGGTAAAAAATCAGAAACCAGGTTTTTCCGAAAAACCTGGTTTCTATCATCTCACTCTGCGCTTCCACTCTTCCTTGAGTTGCAGTTCCTGCGGACTGGCGCCCGAATCGAGGGCCAGGAAGTCAATCAGCAAGCGGTTGAACTTCTGGGCCTCATCCATCATGGGGAAGTGGCCTGAGCCGTCGAGGACGATGTTGTGCATCATGTGCGACAGGGCGGATGCTTTTTCCGCGGAGGGGGGCGGGATGGCAGGATCGTTCTGTCCGTAGACGAACAGGCAGGGCAGGTTGGACTGGCGCGCCGCGCCGAAGAGGTTATTGGCTTGCAGGCCGTCCATCGAGGCGGCGATGGCTTGTGGGTCGGTCTTGGCCGCGTCGGAGAGGGCCGCGGCCGCGCCGGGCGTACGGCTGGACAGCCAGTCTACGAGCTCCATAGGGACGGCGCTTCGCAGCCGGGTGTGGACGCCATCGTATTCCATCGGGCAGTTGACGGTCATCATGCGGTCCACGCTTTGCGGCCAGCGTTTGGAAAAGTTTAGCGCCACCAGCCCGCCCAATCCATGCCCAACCAGGGCGATTTTGCCGATGCCCATTTTGTCCATGAAGGCGCGCAGCAGTTCGGCCTGGTGGTCGAGGCTGTAGGCCTGCGGGTTGTGAGCTGTCTCGCCGAAGCCCCACAGGTCGAACGCGTAGGCGCGATAGGAAGTGGAGGTCACTTGCATGGAGGGAATCCAGTATTTCCAGGATCCCACCCAGCCGTGCAGGAAGAAGACCGGGCGTCCCTTCCCCAGTACCTCGTAGTGGACGATCGCGCTATCGAGAAATACGACACTCATGGGTAATGAAGAGAGTTCACTTTCAAAAGGTTGCTACGTGTTGCGTACTGCGTATTGCGTATTGCGTATTGCGTAAACTGGTTACGCAATACGCACTACGAAATAGATCACTTTCCAAATTTTGCCAGGATGGCTTTAACCCGCTCGGTCAACTGATCGGGAGCGAAAGGTTTGAGCAGGTATTCCTCCGCGCCCACTTCCATTCCAGTCTGGATTTCGCTCTCCTGTCCTTTGGCGGAGAGGAAGACGATCGGGATATCTTTCATTTCGGGATTGGCCTTCAGGATGCGGCAGGCGTCGTAGCCGGTCATGCGCGGCATACGCACATCCATGAGGATGAGGTCCGGGTTTTCTTTGGCAGCCATGGACACAGCCTCTTCGCCGTTGGCGGCGGCGGCCACTTCGTAGCCGGCAAAACGCAGGGTGAATGCCACCAGGTCTCTAATGTCTCGTTCGTCTTCAGCGATCAGTATTTTTGCCATTCTTGCCTCGCCCAGGGGGGACAGTTTGATGCGCAGGGAGCGTAAAGGAGAAGATACTGCCTTCGCCCGGCACGCCCTTGCTTGTCATCCAGATGCGCCCATGATGCATCTCCACCAATTGTTTCACGATCGGCAATCCCAGGCCGGTGCCGGGCGTCTCCAGCACGAGCGGATTTTCGCCGCGGAAGAAGCGTTCAAAGATGCGCTCCTGGTCTTCGGGCGCGATGCCCACGCCGCTGTCGCTCACGTCCACCTGCACTTCCCCGTTTTCGGAGCGCAGGCGCACCTGGATCTGCCCATTCACCGGGGTGTAGTGGTAGGCATTGTCCACCAGGTTGTCGAGGATCTGGCGCACGCGCTCCGAATCGCCCAGGACGCGCGGCAGTTCCTGGGGCGCGTCGAGCGAGACGGCCATGGGTTTGTTCTCCTCCTGCGAGCGGCGCAGGATATCGGCAATCACATCCTCGGCCACGTCGCGCAGGTCGAGCGGTTGCGAGGTCAGCGTCACCCGTCCGGCCTCGATGCGGGAGATGTCGAGCAGGTCGTTGACCAAAATGTTGAGCCGCTCGGTGTTGTTCTTGATGATCTGCAGGAAGTGCGACTGGTTCTCGTTGAGCGCGCCCGCCGCGCCCAACAGCAGGATGTCCGCATAGCCGCGGATGGAGGTCATCGGCGTGCGGAGTTCGTGGCTGACGGTCGCCACAAACTCGGACTTGAGGCGGTCCACCTCGACCTCGTGGGTGATGTCGCGGAAAATGGACACGGTGCCGAGGAAATCGTTCTGCAACATGACGGGCGCCAGGTGCGCCAGCACGATGCGTTTGTTATCCAGTTCGATCTGTTCGGCGTAGGTGTCGCCGCCCTGGTAGAAGGCCGAATCTTCCGACCAGCCGCGGATGGTCTGCATCCACGCGCCGGCGGCTTTGCCGAACAATCCGCCAAAGGTATCCAGCGATTGGCTGACGATATGGCCGGAAGGCAAACCCAGGATGCGCTCCGCGGATTTGTTAAGGAAGGTGACCTTGTTATCCCCGCCTGTGACCAGCACGCCGTCTGCCACGGCTTCCAGGATGGCCTGCGAACGGCTGGCCTCCTCCTGTTCCTTGCGGAGCATCGTGCCGAGGCGTTCGGCCTGGTCGCGGATCAGTTCGTACAGGTGGGCGTTGTTGATGGATACGGCCACCTGCCCGGCAATGGCCTGCACCAGGTTGAGCAGTTCGGGGCTGAAGTGCGCCACTTTGCGATGGAAGACCATCAGCACGCCGATGACATCCTCGCCGACCATCATCGGCGCGACAATGCTGGAACGGTGATCGCGCGAACCGGCCGAGGCGCGCACCCAGCGCGGGTCCTGGTGCAAATCTTCGATGAGCACGCCCTGCCGGTTTTCCACCACCCAGCCGGCCAGTCCCTCGCCGACGCGCAGGGTGGTGGCGCGGCTTTCGGCCACCGCCTGGCGGGTCAAGTAGCCATATCCGGCGCGGAAGTGGAGCAGGTTGTCATCGGTCTGCAACAGCATGATGGTGCCTTGCTCGGCGCCGATGGCGTCGTTCAGCAGGGCCAGGGTGCGGTTCAGGGCGCGGTCCAGGTCGAGGCTGGAAGACACCTCGGTCAGGATGCGCATCAACGTCTCGGTATTTTGCTTCTCGCGTTCCAGTTCGGCGGTGCGCTCGACCACGCGTTGTTCGAGTTCCTCGGCCAGGCGCTGGGTCTCGGCAAACAACCGTCCGTTTTGGATGGCAACGATGGCCTGGTTTGCCAGCGTACTGAGGATTTGCAAATCCTCCTGGTTGTAGACGTTTGGCTGGTAACTCTGCGCGGAGAGCATACCGACGGTCTCGCCGCCGAGCGCCATCGGGACGGCCAGAATGGAGGCGGGCGTTCCCTTTTCTCCGTACGTGACGCCGCCAGCCTCGTCCGCCTGGTCTGGACCGTGGAGGAGCAAAGTCTCGCCGCTCGCGATGACGCGTCCGCTCAGGCCTTCGCCGAGCGGCAGGCGCTGGCTGGGAGCGCGTTGGTCACCGTCCATCAGGTAGGCGCCTTCGATTTCCTGGTTTTCCTTGTCGAGCAGGGCAATGACAAAGGCCTCCACGGGCATCAATCGCTGGACCGCCTTGTGAATGAAGAGGTAAATCTCTTCGGGGTCGAGGCTGGAATTGATCTCGCTACTGGCCTGGTTGAGGATGGCGAAGCGTTCCGCGGTCCGGACGGTGGACTGGTACAGGCGGGCGTTTTCGAGGGCAATGGAGGCCTGGTTGCCGATGGTGCGCGCCAGTTCGATTTCGTTCAGGCTGAAGCGGGTCTGCTCCCCGGCATGGATGAGCGCCAGGGCGCGCGACTCGGCCGCGCCCAAAGGCAGGATCATCAGTCCGCGGGTGTCGTCCCCCAGGAAATCGAGCAGCGGCAGGGTTTCATTATCGAGGCGCACATCCTCGGTGGTGTAGACGCCGCGCGATTCGCGCAAACGGGCAAACAGCGGCGCGTCCGGCACAGGTTTGGAGGCGGCGCGGCGGGTGTGCGGCAGGACGGTCTTCAGCAGCGCTTTATCGCGCTCGAAGGCAATCACCGACACGCGCAGGGCGCCCATGGCCAGCAATTCCTGCGCGGACAGTTCCAGGATCTGGTCGGCGTCCAGCAGGCCGCTCAATGCGGACGAGAAGCGGTTGAGCAGGGCCAGGCGTTGGGAACGCTGGTCCAGTTCCTGGGCGCGGCCCAGGCTGTCCTCGAACAGGCGCGCATTTTCGAGCGCCACCGCCGCCTGGCTGGCGAAAGTGGTGGCGACCTGGATATGTTCATTGGTGTAGAAATTGGCCTGGGATTTTTCGAGGGCGATCAGGCCGATCACTTCGCCTTTGGCCATCAATGGGATGCCCATCCACGAAAGGCGCGGCGCTTCCAACGTGGGGAAGCGCGGGTCTGCGCGCACATCCCCCACGGAGATGGGACGCCCGGCGCGGATCATTTCCTTGAACAGGGCGCTGTCGGCCACACTTACGTTCAAGCCGAGAAGTTGGTCCGTGTCCGGGAAGCCGCGCGCCGCGTTCACGGTCAGTTGGTCTTTTTCCCGCATCCACAGCGTGGCAGTCTCATAGGGCAGGACGGGCGCCAGTTGGTCGAGCAGGGAGGCGATCAGTTCGCGGCTCTGCAGGCTGGAGGTGATGGTGGCGGCCACGTCGGTGAGCGCCTGCAATTGGCCGGCGCGTTCTTCCGTGGCCTGCATCAGCCGGACGTTTTCGAGGGAGAGCGCCACCTGTTGCGAAAGCGACATCAGCAGGGTTTCATCGCCGGGTTTGAAGGCCGCGGGCGTGTTGAAGTTATCCAGCGCCAGCACGCCCAGGTTCTGCCCGCCCGCCAGGATGGGGATGAGCAGGCTGGAGACGGGCAGGCGGCCGCCGGTCACGCGGCGGTAGCGCAAAAGTCCGTCGGCGCTGAGCGGATAGTCGCGCGTCAGGTTCAGCTCGTCCACGCGGCGGGGCTTCCCGCTTGCGAAGACCGCGCCGGGCAGGGCTTCGCCGGAGGCGAAGGTGATTTCCTTCATCCCCTCGTTGTCGGCATACCCGGAAACGGCGCGCGGCGCCAGCCGCAGGGACTGGGCGTCCCACAGCAACACCGACCCGGCGTGGGCGGCGGGGATGACGCGGCGGGCGCTGTCGAGCAGGGCGCGCAGGATGGTATCCGGGTTCAGTCCGCTCAACTGGCGGCTGAAATCGAGCAGGAGGTCCACTTCCTGCAAGCGGCGGCGTGTTTCGCCGAGCAGGGAAATATTTTGCAAAACAACCGCGGTCTGGCGCGCGATCTGGTAATAGACCTGGCGATCCTCGTCGGTCAGGCCGGGCATCGGTTCGGGCGAGACGGCCAGGACGCCGGCCACGATGCGATTCTCGATTTTGATGGGCAGGCAGATAACGCCCTTGGCGCGCAGGCCGGACAGGAGCGCGGCGTCGCGCCATTCATCGTTTTCCTCCAGGCTGGGGATGATGATCGCCTCGCCCGTCTGCAGGACCGCGCGCAGGGGATTGCGCTGGCCAAAGAGCGCTTCCGGGTTGGCGTTTTTCGGCGCGCTTCCCAGGACCTGCAGCAGGCGCGGCCCTTCGGGCGTTTCCTCGGCGATCAGCGCCACCGACATGCCCAACTGGGTCAGCATCTCGCGTCCCAGCGCCAGGAGCGCCGAGGCCGCGTCCAACTGGCGGCTGACGGATTCGGTGATGGCCAGCCCGGCGCGGATACGCTGGGCGCGGCGATCCAGGTCATGGATGGAGATGGTCTGGTCGAGATCCTTGCGCAGGAGCGTGGGCAGGTCGTTTTGTGTGACGGCGAGCAGGCGCTGCTGGCGCTGCAGGCCGGAATTCAAAGAGTCAATGCGGCTTTTCATCTCCAGCAGGCGGCGCTGGTTGAGCATGGCCAGTTCGGCCTGCGCGGCAAAGATCTCCAGCGTGCCCAGCGTGGCGCGGTCGGGACGCAGGCTGTCGCGCGGCGCGTCCACGCTCAACAGGCCGAGCGGCTGTCCCTGTGGATCTTCGAGCGGGATCAGCAGGAAATCCTCCGGATCCCAGTTTTGCGCGGATTTGGGGCGGTCGGTGGCGTGCAGCGATACTACCGTATGCACGTCCGCGGGGATTACGGGGGTCTGGTCGGCGGGAATGAAATAGGAATGGCCGATCTTGAATTCGGGGCGGAGCAATTGCTGGACGCTTTGCAAGGGCTGTTTGCGCGAGAGCAGTTCCTGCAGCGTCTCGGCGGGCAAGCCCACGCCCGCCACGCGCTGGAGTTGTCCGCTTTCAGGTTCGTAAATGCTGAGCAACGCGATATCGAATGGCGTGGCTTGTTGAATGGCTGTGGCGATCGCGAGCAGGGACTTGTCGAGCGGGCGTTCGAAATTGGCGGTCGAGGAAATTTCCGTAAGATGCGTGAGGGCGGCGGCGCGCCGTTTCAACTGTTCGGCGGCCAGGGATTGTTCCTGGAAGCGGCGCGCATTGCCCAATGCAACCGCGGCCTGCAATGCCAGGGTTTGGAGCGTTTCGAGCGCGGTCTGGTCGAAAAAATTCGGGCTGGCTGCATGCAGGTTGATCACGCCCAATGTTTTGCCCTGGTGTGTGATCGGCACAACCAGCGCCGAGCGTGTCTCCGTGTGCGGGGGATCGAGCAGGGCGCTCTCGAAATCGGAGACCAGCAACGGCTCGCCGCTGGAGAGTACCTGCCGCGTCAGCGAGGTTAAAGGCTCCTCCACCGGGCAACCCAGCCGATAGGTCACGCGCGGCTCGAGCGCGCCGGAGGAAACGTCAAAAAGCAGGATGGTGCCGCAATCGGCGCGCGTCGTCCTCAGGCTCTGCTCGTGGATGACTTCCAGCAGGCGGGTCAGGTCCATCGAGGCGTTCAGTTCGCGGGCCACGTGTGTGATGGCGGTCAACTGCTCCACGCGGCGGCGCAGGCTTTCGTCGGTCTGGTTGAGCAAGGCCGCGCTTTCCACGGCCGCGGCCAGCAGTCCGGCCGCGGTGGTGAGCATCTGCAAGTCGTTGACGTTGAAGAAGTCGGCGGCGCGGCTTCCGAGCATCAACTCACCCACGCTGCGATCGCGCGCCAGGAGCGGGACGAGGATGACGGATTCCACGCGCACCGAACGGATGATGGAGGTATAGACCGGGGAGACGCGCTCGTCCACGCTCAGTCGCCCGGAAAGGAAGGGGCGCTGCGTCCCGGAGACGGTGGCAAGGCGCAAATGCCTCTCATCCGTATCCAGGCGCGTCAATGTGCGCGCGGTCTCGGCCGGCACGCCCCAGGTGGATTCGGGATGCAGGCGCAGTTCGTGGGTTTTCTCATCCAGCAAATAAATGGCGGCCACATCTGCACGCAAGATTTCGGCCAGATCGTGCAGTGAGAATTGCAGCGCCTCGTCCAACGTGGCGGAGGAGACCACCAGGCTGGCGATGCGGCGCAGGGACTCGGAGCGCTGCCCGCCCTGGCGCGCGTCCTGCACCAGCAGGGCGTTGTCTATGATGGTGGCAGCCTGCCCGGCAACGATATTTGCCAGGCGCAGTTCATCCGCCGAGAAGGGCGCCGCGCCGCTGCGATGGTTGGATAATTGCAGGTAGCCCACCAGCCGCCCGCCCGATATGAGCGGCAGGAGCGCTATTTCGCGCACGCTGGCCAATTGGGCGATTTCGCCCAGGCCCAGGGCGCGCAGCGCAGGGTCGTTGGGCGCGTCCATGCCCAGGAGCGTCTCCTGCCGTTCCAGGATTTCCTCCGCTGCGCTTTTCGGCGGGATGCTGGAACGGTACACCGCCACCACATTCGGGGGCAAGCCCTGGAAGGGGACCTGGCCTTCGAGCAGGCGGTCGGCTTCGCGATACAGCAGGAAGCCGACGATTTCCACATCGAAGAGCGGCGCGATGGTATCCACCAGGCGGGCGAATAATTCCTTCGACTCTTGAACGCCCCCCGCGGCCTGCGACAATTTCGCCAGGCCGCTTAACTCGACCATCCGCTCCTGCCCGGCCTCGAAGCGGCGCGCGTTGCGAATGGCAACCGCGGCCTGCCCGCCGATCAACTGCAACAATTCCGCGTCCTGCCGCGTCAACCCGCTGGTGGCGGTCTGGCCCACCTCCAGCGTGCCGAGCAGTTCATCCTCCGCGAGCAGGGGGATGCCGATGTAGGATTTGACCAGCGCGGCTTGCCCGTCCAAGTCGGGCCGGCCGTCCGGCGCGAAAATCTGCTGCCGCCTGGATTTCAATAATTCCGAGTAGCCGCCAAACTGGGTATGCGCCGTCTGCGCGGCCCGCGAGACGCCGCCGCTTTCCTCATACCGATAGATGAGCGTGGATCGCGTCCCGGGATCTTCCAGTTTGATTTCCATCACATCCGCGGATACCAGCCGTTCGACATTCTGGAAAATGGCGCGCAGGCTGGCATCCAGGTTGAGGCTGGCGGGAATGGTCTGGCCGAATTCGGCGATGACCTTCAAGATGGAGCTGGAGAATGATCCGCCCTCGGCGCCGCCCAGCGTGGGCGCGAGTTCCATGCTCCGCAGGGACAGGAGCATGACCGGGTTGAAGCCCGGCACGCGGTAGGAGGTGGCGTCCATCAGCCGCCCGTTGACCGAGAACCGCTTCTGCCCCTCGCCCGCGCACAA
>Ga0210058_1002423_pt1 | contig 15257 bp, 15 predicted proteins | sample CryGeymeta201511_FD_183979 | JGI IMG/M metagenome (GOLD analysis project Ga0210058, IMG submission 183979) | Groundwater microbial communities from Crystal Geyser aquifers in Utah, USA - Crystal Geyser metaG 2015-11 (SPAdes) (version 2) | ecosystem: Environmental > Aquatic > Deep subsurface >...
GCGGTGACGTGCGGAAGTTGATTGAGGGATTTTTCCAGGCGCGCGGAACAGGATGCGCAGTGCATCCCGGTGATCTGCAATTCGGCGTGTTCTGTCTTTTCAGTCATGGCACGCCGAATTTAACATGGTTTGCAAATGACGCGCTATTTGTTGGTGACCGGCAATTCAAGGCGGATGATCTCACTGTTCTGCTCCAGCAATACATAGCTGCGTTGCACTTCTTGAATGCGGACGCCGGGTTGAATTTCGGCATGCAGGCGAAATGGGCGGGCGGGCTTGCCATTGGCAGAGATGATGGCGAGACTTTCGGCAAGCGGGTCGCTGACAATGATGCCGGTGAGATTGAAATTGCTCGACACTTTGGCTTGCACTGCCCCACCCAGCAGAGTTGCTGCGACCGACAAATCTGGAACGATACTGTTGGGCGGTGGCGTTGCACGGGTGGCGCGCGGTTCAGGCTGAAGGAAAAGCATTGTCCAGTATGTTGCCGAGACACATAGCGCGATAAATACAATAAAACTCGTGATGGCAGGCCGGCGTTTCATTTCATCCCTTTCAGCGTACCAATTGGTTGATTTCGATGATGGGCATTAGTACGGCCAACACAATGAGCAGCACAACCACACCCATGGCCAAAATCAAGGCGGGTTCGAGCAAGCCGGCGATGGTCATGGCACGGCGTTCCAGATCGGATTCCTGAGCGTCCGCGGCGCGTTGCAGCATGGCGGGCAGTTCGCCCGTGGCTTCGCCCGCTCTGATCATGTGGATGAGCATGGCGGGAAAATGCGGGTGGACGGCCAGCGCCGTGGCCAGACTCACCCCTTCACGCACGCTGTTGGTGGCGGTTTCCACCTGGGCACGCATGGCGAGGTTGGTCAGGGTGTCGCGACTGGTCTGCAGCGCGCGCAAGATCGGCACCCCCGAACCGGTGGTGATCGCCAGTGTGCTGGCGAAACGTGCGGTGTTCAGGCTGCGTTCGAAGCGACCGTACAGCGGTGCAGTCAACAGCCAGGTGTGAAAGCGCAGACGGATAGCCGGGTCGCGCAGGGCACGCCGCCAAAAGTAGATCGCTGCGCCAATCAGCAACGCGACGATCCAGCCGTAGTTGCGCACGAAATCGGAGATTTCCAGCATCACCACAGTCAGAAAGGGCAGCTTTTGTTTGGTGTTGGCGAACACGGCGACGATCTGCGGCACGACATAGGTGAGCAGGAAGATCACGATGGCGAAGGCCACCACGGTGACAATGGCGGGGTAGGTGAAGGCCAGTTTGATTTTCTGCACCAGCGCGTTGCGCCGTTCGATATAGTCGGCCAGACGCGATAGCACCTTGGCCAGTTGCCCGATGTGTTCACCACTGGCGACCAGTGCCCGATAGATGTCGGCAAAGTCATGCGGATGACTTGCCAGCGCATCCGACAGCGATGCGCCGGCCATTACTTCGGCGCGGATGGCGGCCACCAGGTCGCGCACGTAGATGCGTTCGGCTTGTTCCTGCAGGGCAGAGAACGCCTGTTCCAGCGGCAGGCTGGCCGCCAGCAGGCTCGCCAGCTGGCGGGTGAACAAGGCGAGTTCGACCGTGGAAAGGTGGTCACCGAAAACGCGCTTGCGGGTCGCGCCGACAGCGTCGGTGGCAATCGCCTCGACCGCGATCGGCAACAGCCCCAGACCGCGCAAACTGGCGCGCGCGGCACGGGCGCTGTCGGCATTGACTACGCCTTTGCGGGTGTGTCCCCGGCTGTCTGCGGCTTCGTAGCGGAAGGCGGCCATGCTTATTCCTTGGTGACGCGCATCAGTTCGGCCTGCGTCGTCGTGCCATTCAGCAACCAGCGTTCGCCGTCTTCTCGCATGGTGCGCATGCCGTCGTGCTGCGCGGTGTGGTGTATCTCCGCTTCCGAAGCATGGTTGTGGATCTGCGCGCGGATCTGCTCGGTGGTCAGCAGCAATTCATACACGCCGACGCGGCCCTGGTAGCCGGTTTGCCCGCATGACTCGCAGCCTTTGGCCTGCCACATTGCACCATCAAACTGTTTGCAATGCGGGCATAATTTTCGCACCAGTCGTTGTGCGACCACGCCCAGGAGCGAGGACGACAACAGGAACGGTTCGATGCCCATATCGAGCAAGCGCGTCACGGCGGCAGCCGAGTCGTTGGTGTGCAAGGTCGCCAATACCAGATGCCCGGTCAGCGATGCCTGCACCGCAATCTGCGCGGTCTCCAGATCACGGATTTCGCCGATCATGATGATGTCCGGATCCTGGCGCAGGATGGCGCGCAGGGCTTTGGCGAAAGTCATGTCGATGCGCGGATTGACCTGCGTCTGTCCGATTCCTTCCAGCTCATATTCCACCGGGTCTTCCACCGTGAGGATGTTGGTGCGGGTGTCATTCAGGCGCGTCAGCGCGGCGTACAGCGTGGTGGTTTTGCCCGAACCGGTGGGCCCGGTAACCAGCACGATGCCGTGCGGTTGGGCGATGAGCTTGTCGAATTGCGCCAGCACCGCATCGCTCATGCCCAGATGCTGCAAGCCCAGTTGACCGGCCTGTTTGTCGAGCAGTCGCAACACCGCGCGTTCGCCGTGTCCGGTGGGCAAGGTTGAGACCCGCACATCGACGGGTTTGCCGCCGACGCGCAAGGTGATCCGTCCATCCTGCGGCAGGCGTTTTTCCGCAATGTCCAGTTGCGCCATGATTTTGATGCGCGAGATCAGCGACGCATGGATGGCTTTTTTCGGGCGCACCACATCGCGCAGCGTGCCGTCGATGCGGAAGCGCACCACCGAGATTTGCTCGAAGGGTTCGATGTGGATATCCGATGCGCCTTCGCGCAAGGCTTGCGTGAGCAGGGCGTTGATCATGCGGATCACCGGCGCGTCATCACTGGCATCGAGCAGATCCTCGATGGTCGGCATATCCTGCATCAGTTTGTTGAGATCGACATCCGACTCGTATTCGTCTATCACTTGCGCCGCATCGCCGCCCGAGTCGGCATAGGCGGCGGCGATGGCAGCGCTAAGATCGGCCGCCGCCATCGGTGTCAGGGTGACGCGACCAAAATGCCGGCTGACTTCGGCAATCGCCGCGAGAGGAGTCGTTTCGGCGATGCAGACTTCGATGCGCGCATCCGCACCACGGCGCGCCAACAGGGCGTAGTCGCGGGCAAAAGCGTAAGGCAGCAGGCGTGCGTCCATGCTTGCTTACTCGGCAGTCGCAGAAGCTGCGGGCGTTGCAGAAGCCGCATCAGGCGGCGGAGCATTAAGGGTGGGCGTGAGCTTCATGCCGGGGTGTGACAAGGGGCCATCGATCAACTTGCCGTCTTTCAGTTCAGGCAATAGCGGCGCAGCCATGGTTGGCATCAGCACAGTGTCGTCGGGTTTGTTTTTGATCTCGGCTGCGCGTATGTATTCGTAACGGTCGGAGGCCAGATCGCCGCTTTGTTCGTCGCTGCGGATGACGGTGGGGCGCAAAAACACCATCAAGTTGGTCTTGTTGTGGATGCGGCTGCGGTACTTGAACAGATTGCCCAACCAGGGAATGCTGCCCAGCCCCGGAACCTGATCCTCGTTGTCCTGCAGGTTGTCATCGATCAATCCGCCCAGCACCACGATCTGCCCGTCATCCACCAGCACATTGGTGTCGATCGAACGTTTGCTGGTGATGAGTCCTGCCGCATTCACGGTGGGCGAGATGGACGAGGTCTCCTGATAGATCGCCATCTTGACCGTGCCGCCCTGAGAGATTTGCGGTTTGACTTTCAGGGTCAGGCCGATGTCTTTACGTTCCACGGTCTGAAAAGGGTTCACGCCCGCCGCACCGGCCGAGGCGGGCGTGGTGTATTGGCCGGTGATAAAGGGCACGTTCTGCCCAACCATGATCTTCGCCTCTTCGTTGTCCAGCGTGACAAGATTGGGCATCGACAGGATATTGGTTTTACTGTCAGACTCGAGCGCATGCACCAGTGCGCCCATCCCCATCTTGCTGCTGAAAAAGCCCAGACTCAAACCATTGCCGGGCGTCAGCGGCACGCCACCCGGAGCCAAATTGGCCGCAGCCTGGTTCGCCAGATTGTTGCCGCCGGTGGGATTGTTGCCGCCAGTGGAGAAGGAGGTGGCCGCCCCCCCCGAGCCATTTACACCACCGCCCAATACGCCCCACTGCACGCCGAACTCGGCGAGTTTGCTGGCATCCACCTCGACGATGAGTGCCTCGATGTAGACCTGTGCCCGGCGCGCATCGAGCTGGGAGATGATGCCGCGCATGTTGCGGTACACCGGTTCGCTGGCGGTGATAATGAGGGTGTTGGTGGAGGCGTCAGCCTGGATGAATCCACCTGCACCGCCAGTCTGCAATTGGTTTTGCACGGCAGCTTGGGGAGAGGCGATAGCAGCTGCGGGTGAAGAGGTGTCTGCCGCCATGACCGCACGCAAGGTCAGCGCGAGTTTGGCGGCTTCGGCATTCTTCAGATACACCACATGCACATTGCCCGGTTGTGTGGTGGGCTGGTCGAGTTTGGCGATCAGTGATTTGGCCAGATTGGCACGTGCTGCCGAGGAGGCGCTCACGATGACGGTATTGGTGCGCGAGTCCGACATCACGGTGCGTCCGGAGTCCGGTGTTGCCCCTGCTCCCGCGGACTGTTGCATGAGTCGGTTTACCATGGCCGCAATGTCGTTGGCGATCGCATACTGCAGGGCAATCACTTCCAGATTGCCGGTGGCCGGACTGTCCAGTGATGCGATGATCCTGCCCAGACGCAACAGGTTGTCCGCGTAGTCGGTGATGACCAGAGTGTTATTGCCGGGGTTGGCATTGATGATGTTGTTGGGTGAGATGAGCGGTCGCAGGACCGGTACCAGCGTGGCGGCCGCTTCATGTTTCAGATGAAATACATGAGTGGTGATTTGATTGCCGCCCGCACTGCTGGAAACGGCCACGCCGCCCTGTAGTTTCGCATCGGCTTCCGGCACCACCTTGCTATAGCCGTTGCCGCTGACCACGGCATAACCCTGCATGCGCAACATCGAGTTTAATAGTTGCAATGCCTGCGCTTTGCCCAATGGTTTTTCGGAGGCTAAAGTCAGCGTACCTTTGACTCTCGGGTCGATGATGAAGGTCACATCGGTATACGCGCCTACAGCCTTGATCACCGATTCGATTTCGGCATTGACGAAATTGAAATTGGCCTGATTGATCTCGGGCGCGGCAACCCTTGCACTATCGATTGACGAATCCACTTCGGCACCGGCTGCAATGGGCAATGTGCATGACAGCACAAGCAGGAAAAAGAAAAAAAGGGGGGGGATGAGTTTATTCATTTGAATTCCAATCGGGTAATGATCTTGCCGTTTATATTTTGGCTTTGGCCCAGCAAATTCAGTAAATTCACCAGGTTCTCTTCTTGCCCTGTGGCGGCCCGTGCGGTACCGGAAAATTGCAGGCGCCCATTCTTGATGGTTCCCGCACCTTCCAGCAGCATTGGCCCCTTGGCGGTGGTGAGCGACACTGCCGCCATTTGGCCACGCCATGCGAAGTTCAGGTTGTAATCACCCAGCGGCTTGACCGGAGATAAGCGGGATGCGATGTCCTGCATCGCCAAATCCATCTGTCCCGTGATCCCTGCCATTTCTTGCGCCGGGATCAAGGTCAGGCTGTGCCAACTCAATCTCATCTTCCCAGAAGGTTGGATGGTATTGAATGGCGCCCCCAGGCTGGCCAATCGTTCAGCAGGCAGGGAAATCGCCGCCGGACTGATGTTCAATTCACGCCAGCTGCCGGTGACGAATACCGGGTTTGACAACGCCTCCGGATTGGCCAGCTTTATCTCCATGCGGCCCAGCAAGAGCATGGGTGAGATATGCCAACTAAAGCGACCAGGCAGCAACTGCGCAATGGCCTCGTTGGCACCCGGCGCGCTGCCGATAAAAGCCGAACCCTGCCAGATCGTGCCTTGTGTATCTCCCAGGCTGAAGCGCCCCCCCGTCTGATCTTCGATGACGGGATTCAGGTAGGCGGCAGGCAGAAAGGCCAGGACGGTTATCGCCGCGCCGAGGATGCCTGCCAACAACCAGAAGATGAGGTGGCGCATGGCTAAAGTGCTCCGGCCTGCCGCAGGGTGAGGGTTGCATCGACCTGGTCACCCAGCGCAAGTGATGTGAATTTCGCTGCGCTCACCCGGATGTGCGCATTCTGTTGCAGCTCGTTCAGGCAGGCCAGGATATTGGCAAATGACACACCCTTCAGTTGAATCTGTGCGGTTTCGCCCAGCATGTTTATGCTTTGCGCCTGCAGTCCGTGCGCGGTCAATGCGGCGTTGAGGGTCTCTTTGCTCATCACGGTGACATCGGCAGCGGTCAGACCATCCAGTGCCCGGGCTTCGCCGGACAAGGCCTGCAGTTGCGCGACTTGATCATGCAGCAACGGCAGTTCCCGCTTGATGGTTTCGCGACCGGCGAGGGCGGGTGCGATAAGCAGCAGGTAATACAACGCGGCGATGATAACCGATGCGCCAATCAGCAACATCCTGCGTTCGCGCGCATCGCGCATCGCCCAGAATGCCGTGGCGGATTGCTGGATTTTTGCCAACCAGAGTTTCATTTGACACTCCTGATCTGCCATACCAGCTCCGAATCCCGGGCAGATTCCAGTGACAGCTTGCGCCCGGCTAAGGCAGACTTGATTGGCGTGCTCGGGACAGCGGATTTGAGATGTATCCATAAGGCGCGCTCGCGATATTCGATTGCAGTGATTGTCGTGGCGGGCATCGCGCCCGTCCACGCCAGGCCAAATTCGGCAGCCAGCGTGGTGAAATCATCCGACGCGCTTTTTCCGGCATGGTGGCGGGCGGCGGCGATTTTCTGCTGCATTTGCAACAGCGGATCAAGGATTACCGATTCTTTGGGATAGGTCGCCAAATAGATATGCTTCATGCTGGCACGCAGATTTACGGCCTCGTGGTTTATACGCCACCAGTCGAAATTCAGGGCTGCCGTGTTAACCAGCAGCAATAGTATCGCCAATGCCAGTGCCCAGCGCCAGGGCCGCCAGTCCCATTGAAATTGATGCTGCATGCCCAACCCTGCGGTTAAATCCAAACGAACATTGGGCACAGGCCAATGCGTACCGTTGTCAGCGCTGACCGTGATACGTTCGTCTTGTGCGAGGAGAGTCTGGTAGCGGGATAGCGCGGCGGGGGGTACATACAACGTGATGGCTGATGCGGGGACGAGGCAGTGCAAACTCTGGAGTATTTCTGCGGGCGAGTTTTGCACGATGCCCAGACCTTCATGCTCGGACAAGCGCAAAGCCAACGCGCAGTCGTCCCCGTATTCGCTGATGGCGGCAGTGACTTGTCCATCGTGTTGGGCCAGACATAATTGTTCCGGCAACGCGCTGATGTGCTGCGCCCCCAGTCCGCGCAAGGTTTGGATGATCTGCGTCAGCCAGGCGCGCTGCATCACCGCCACAGTGCGCAAGCCGTTCACAACCGGCGCGGCGACCACCACACAGTCCGCGACATCCCCCAGCAATTTCTCCTCGACCAAATTGGGCAAGGCCGCGCGCAATTTGGCAGCGGAGAGCGGCGGCACGGACATGCGCAACAACGTGATATCGGCGGCAGCGACCAGCACCACCAGCTGCCTGGTGTTTTTGATGTGTGCGGCCAGCTCGGCGAGTGTCGCATAGCCTTCGCGCTCGATGGCATCGTTCCTGGTGCGCAGCGCGAAGGCGCAAGGCAGTCGGGACAGATCCCGATCCGCATTGCCGACGGCGATCGCGTGTGCCGGTAAACGGAGAAGAAGAGAGCTCAAGATGGGGTATTGAATACGTACATGAGTCGAGCATATACCAAGCCTTGGCCGGTTTCCAAGTTCAATCGTCGTTGCCGCGTGAAGAAGGGATTGGTCTGTCTTGACACCTGTCCATATGTAGGCCTATAAAGCGCACGTGCCTGTTCACTGTTGCCTATGTTTAATCAAGAAGTAAACGGACAAGCAAGCTGTTAAGACAAACAATCATCAATCAAAGGGGGCATGCCATGTATTCGAACTTATTAAGAGCGGGTGTTGTATCTTCATTGTTGCTTGGACTCATAGGTTGCAGTAGCGGGGGTGCCACCTTTTCAGCATCTACATCGGGAGTAGCCGCAAAGGGGATTATCAAGCATGCCATTGTTACTGCTTATGAGTTCAATGCGGCCGGTAGCAGCGTGCGCACTGTTGGCACCGGCGAAACCGATGCGAGCGGCAAGTATTCGCTGACCATCGGTTCGAGCTATACCGGCGGCCCGCTCAAGCTGGTACTCACCACCAAGAGTGATGGCACTACCAAGATGGTGTGTGATGTCGCTGCCGGTTGCGGCGCTGGCGTGGCATTTGGCGCAGACTATTCCTTGTCCTCCACCTTCGCGCTTACCGCCTATCAGCAGGCAGTCAGCAACGGTGCGGCGGTCAAGACCCAGATCACTCCCTATACCAATATGGCCGCTGCCCGTGTTCAGGCACAAGTATCGGCTGGCAGTACCCTTGATAACACCCTTGTGGCCAACGCCAACTCCGAAGTAAGCCAGATCGTCGGGGTTAACATCGCCACGACCGAGCCGGTGGATATCACCAACGCCTCGGCAGTTGCCGCCGCCGGAGCGGATGCGCTGCAATATGCCGCATTCAATGCCGGTGTTGGCAACATCGCCTTTGCTAATACCACTAGCTTTGAAGCCGGCATTGCGGCAGTTGCCAGCTCCTTCGCCGACGGTATGTTCGATGCTAGCGACGCTGTTTCGATCACGGATATCGTTGCTGGAGTCAATGCAGAAGCTACAGCAACAACTGCGCTCAACTCAATCACGCTCACTGCCACGCTCGCCTCCATTACATCTAACACAACCGTTACTGGTGACTACAACCCCGAGCCGGCAGCTACCGCCACACTGACTGCCGTTGCCCAAGCAAGGGGCCTAGTCAGCCAGACCCGTACCTGGGGTACCTCGCTGGCTGCACTGCAAACACCGGCTGATGCCTTCGGTCTCGATATCGATACCGCCGGAGCAGTGCTCAACTCGACCTCGGGATCGCTCGGCGGAGTGTTTGGCACAGTGCTGGGGGGCGCGATGGCTAAAGTTGGCCTCGAAGCTTCCGGTACTGGTCTGCTGGCACAGAGCTATGCCTATCCTGTCACTTACTGGACAGCGGCAGGTCAGGTGAGCGGGAATGCCACTGTCACCGTGATTAACAATGGCGGCAACCTGAATCTGAATATCTCCGCACCGAGCATTGCCGGTGTGACCACCAGCGGTACGGTCACTACCAATATCCCGAGCACCATCCTGGGTACTTCGATGCCCAGTTTGGATCTTGCCTCGCTGACCATGAACGTCACCGGTAGCGCCTCAATGAGCACGCCGTCTGCCGCCAGCCTCACCCTGAACAATACGGCCTTCAGTATTGCGCTCAAGGCAGGAAAAACTTCCGCTACGGCAACCGAAGCTGATATTGCGTCAATCGGCCTCGATGGCGGTCTCTCCCTGGCCGCCAGCGGCGTCACCTTCACCGGAACCGGCAAATTCAGCATGGTCGCCAACAATGTGACAAACCCCGTTGCTCCGCTCAGCCTGGCAGAGCTCACGGTGAGTGGCGCATTCACCAGCAGCAGTAAGGGCAGCATCAACGCTTCCGCATCGGTGAAATTCAACAATGCCGCTACCTTCGATACCATCGGTTTCCTGAGCCATGAGCCGGTGGTGTGGGCGAACCAATGGCAGCCGGGTGATCCGTTCGGGGTGGCCGCAGGGTATGCAAGCGCAACCAATGGCACACAGCTGCTATGGGGTAATTACGATTCATTCAGTAATCAGACCTGCGGTCAGGGAGTTGATACTCTATCTCAGTGCGTTCTTGGAGATCCGTACGGTGCGGTCGCAGCGGTTACGGCGGCTCTTTCGGCGAACTACACCAACCCAGCCCCGCTCGCTGTGCAGAATGTTTATGTTAACTATGACGTGAACAACGGCACGTCCTACAGCGCCATGCTGACCTTCCCGGACTTTGAAAGCGCCAGCAAATACGCCAACGCCACGATCACGGTTTCGTCTAATGTGGCACTCACCGGCTACCCGGAAGCCAACCTGACGGTTACCGCCAACCGGACGGCCTTTGGCGGCAGCGCGAATCCGGTAGTGGGTGACGTGACGGCGATCCTCAGTTTCAACGGCCAGAGCATGAAGTTCGAGGCAACGAATGCCGCCGCCACACCGACATCCGGCACAGGCACCCTGACCATCACCAACCCCAGTGGGGTGAAGCTGGTGCTTAACGGTACATCCGGCAGCCCCACCGGAACTGTCAGCGTGAACAGCACCCTGGTCGGTACCGTTGACTCGGGCAGTGGAATGCCGATGATCCACTACGATGACGGCACTTTTGAGTCGCTAAATTAAGGGTGAAGTTCCAACTCGCTAACCCGGTGGAGTTTCTCCACCGGGTTTTTTTATTGGATAGGGACGATATGACGAGATCCGGAATATACGGAATTATTTTGGCTGGATTCACGCTCGCGCTCTGTCAGCCTGCCGGAGCAGAGGGATTATTGGCTATAGTCAACCCTGCAGAAAATGCACGGGCTACGGACAATTTGGACATTACTGTCAACGGGCAGTATTTCGCGGCCACCGACTATACCTCGGTGCGCCACTTCTCTGATGACTGGCGTGGTACCTATACGCCGCGTGATGGCAAGAATCTGGCGGTTTCTTTTGCGCGTGCGGATGTGTCAGCACGGCAGGCATCATGGTCAGTTGGGTATTTCTACCGTCAGGACATCCTGCTGGAAAGCAACAGGGGTATGACCGATATTGTTCATGCCAACAAGACCGGGACACCTGTTCCCGTTGGGCGAACCTATAACCTCAGCCTTGCCGTGGATGGCTTCGTGGCGCACGGAGTTCGATTGGACAAGGTGCTTTCATGGAAGGCGGAGGATGCTTTGGATGTGACCATCGGCGTTGGGGCATCCTTGATGAAGGGACAACGCACACGGATGGGAGAGGCGCAAGGAAACACTCTCTCCACGGCAACTGGTTACACCTACAATGCCAACCTGACCGATGCGGACAGTCAAAAAACCTTTCCCTTCATGCCGCCGGGGGAAGTTTCTGGCGCAGGGTATGCTCTTGATCTGGGCTGGCGCTTGCAGTGGCAGGATGGCAAACGCCTGGATATAGCCATCAATGATCTATTGGGTGAAATCCGTTGGAAGAACCTGCCACAGACGACAATGATTGCCAATTCGGCCACCGCTACCTATGACGCTCAAGGGTACATTGTGTTTAATCCTACTGTGTCCGGGCAGAACTCACGAGTTGATATAACCCAAAGGCTGGACACCAAGGGCAGCATCCAATTCCATGCGCCTCTCGCTTATGGCATGTCAGCCAATTTTGGTACGGAATGGATCAAACACGATCTGTTGCCGCGCCTTGGGTTGGAGTACGCAACAGCGCACGGGATAAAGATGATTGCGGATTACGATACCCGCTTCAGGACGTTTGGACTGGGGACGACTTGGAAGGGAATGTATCTGAATGCGCGCACGCAGAGCATGAATTTTTATCAGTCACGCGGCTACGGTTTGAGTGCTGGTTTGGCGCTTAAATTTTAATTTGTAACCTGCGTATTGTTATATACATTGATGCAGATCAAAGCATTTTAGATGGGACAGCGGAGGTGGCATTTCGGATTTTCGCTTCGATTCTTCAAGTCCGACAGACTGTTAGTACTCGCGTATCCACAGCAACTTTGTCGCCATTCCGTTGCGTTGCAGCAAGGTTTGCATGTCGAGCCGCGCGCGGTTCATGCGCACTTTGCCGTTGATCAGGAAGTGGTTGCTGCTGACGGATATATTTGCCGCGTTGAAGGTCTGCTTGGGCAAGCGATTGGACAGGTCCGCGAGGTCGCGAAAGTGGGCAGTTTTGCGCGTCATCACCAGCTGGTTGGCATCGCTCAGCGATAGTTCAAACATTGCCGCGATCACTTGCGCGGGCGCGGTATTGATGTTCACCGTGGTGCTGCCCGGCAAAAAGATCACATAGGGTTTGAGTTTTTCCAGCACGGCGGGAGTCAATCCGGGTACGCCAAGCAGATCATCCACCTGAATATAGCCCATAGGTTGCGGGCCATCTTTTGCCAATGCCATCTGATTGGCCGTGGTCTGCGCCAGTGCGGGGTCGAGATTGAGCAGGGTGAGCAGGCGTTCAAAGGTGGCGACTGCGGCGGGGTCGATGCTGCCGTTGGGGCAAATATTGTTCAGATTAAAGCGCGCTTGCGCATCGCTGATGCTGCCCGATAGCGTGGTGTTGGCGGCTTCGCTGTCGGCCCGGCCATTTTCGACATACTGGTCCAGGTGGGTTTCTGCCAGGGGTGTTGCCCACGGTTCATCCAGCGTGTCCACACTCGAATACCTGGCGTCATCGCGCAGAATCAAACTCGCCCAGTCCAGCGCGCCGCGCAATATCCATTGCTTCTGCAATTGCAGACGCTGGTTCTCAATGGCCCGCACTTGCACCTGTTGTTGCCAAAACAAGCTGGCGACAATGGTGATCGCCAGCGTGGTGAGCAGCAGGGCCATGATGATGGCCACACCTTGTTGTTTATGCTGCGGAGGACTGGGCTGTTTCACACCGCACCCAGCAAAAAGTTTTTGATCAGCACGTCCGTGTTGTCCTGTAATAGCAGCGTGACCTCCAGGCCTGTGGGTGCGGCTATCTTTCCCGGGTTCGTGTTTGTTGTCGGCGGGGCTTGCCAGTCCGTGCTGCCTTTCATCCAGACGCGCATCGTCATCGCCGCTACGCCGGTTTGCAGCATCACTGGCGGGGTGGTTTCCGTATCGTTGATGGCGGCCAGCCAAAGCTTGTCCAGTTCAGTCAAATTTCGCGTGGCTACCGATTCGCTCCGAGTTAACTTCCCATCCAGCACGCGATACCTCAGTACTTGCAATCGGGTCGGCTGATTGTCGGAAAAGACCGTGCGCACCAGGATTATTTTGTTGTCACTGGCCAGCAGCGTGGCCCGGTCAGGCAGCATGGTGGCGTTGGCCAATTGTGCGCAATCATTCTGCAATTGCGCAAAGGCAAGTTGCATGCCGCGCGTTTGCTCCAGGTCGGCGGTGAGCGCACTGCGAGAGCGCACGATAATGTCCAGTCCGCGCCAGCCCATGACCGCGATCAGCCCCAATATACTGATGGCGACCAATAACTCGATCAGGGTCATGCCGCTGTGTTTTCCAAGCACAGAGGGCATCTTGAAACTACTGCGCACTGGACACCACCTGGGTCAGTTTGATGATGCGCCGCGTGTGTTGTTGATCGAAGACGGAGATTTCAACGCGACGAAAATACGGATTGGGAGTGGCCAGCACCTGTTCGTCGCACAGCAAAATCAACTCGCCTTGCGGACACTGGAATTGGCGGTTGCCGAGTGCGGGCCATACCTGGGCCAGGCGAATCTGGGTCAGGCGGTTTTCGGCAGACCAGGTTGCCATCGTCGTGGCACGCAAATCGCTGCTGTTCTGCGTCAGGCTGCCGATTGCGCGCATACTCGCCCCCAATGCCGTGCCGACGATCACCAGGGCGACCAGCACTTCCAACAAGGTGAATCCGCGCTGTTTATGCATCGTGTCATTCCACCTCAAAATGACCGATGCCGTCCGCGCGAATCGCGACATGCGCCTCGCCCAGGTTGAGGGTAAGCGCGAAAGGTTTGTCGACGGGTTCACGGCCGAAGGTGATGCGCAGGGGAGCAGTCGGGAAACTGTCGGGCGGACTGATGGCAAATGTCACCGGGATGCGCTTGAAGTCGCGCTCGCGCAGCAGCTCATCCTGTTGCAGCGCTTGCCATTCCTGTTCTTCCCGGATCAGAAATCGATACTGGTTCGTGTCTGCCTCGAAGGCAACCGGACGGTTGCGCACGATCGCTTCATCGCGTGCCAGTTGCAACAACAGCGCGATACGCTGCGCGTCCTGCTGCAAAACTTGACGGTCGTCCGGCATCGCATTGAGTGACACCATGCCCAGAAGAAGGCCGGCGATCACCATGACCACCAGCAGCTCCAGCAAGGTAAAACCGCGCTCGACCGAACGAAGTTGAGCGGGATCGAAGCGGGTCATTACAAATCCCACGACCCGATATCGGCATCGTTGCCGGTGCCGCCCGGTTGACCATCCGCACCCAGCGAGAACACATCGATTTCGCTTTTAATGCCGGGCGACAGAAATAGATAGGGATTGCCCCATGGGTCTTTCGGCAGTTTGTCCACATAGCCGCCGGTTTTCCACCCGTTCGCGGCGGGGCCGGTGGTGGGATTGCTGATCAATGCCTGCAAGCCCTGTTCGGTGGTTGGATAACGTTGATTGTCCAGCTTGTAGAGCTTGAGCGCCTGCATGATGGTGGAGATGTCCTGCCTGGTCGCCGTGATCCGCGCGTCATCGGCACGCCCCATCAACTTGGGCACCACCAATGCTGCCAGGATGCCCATGATGACCACCACGACCATGATCTCGATCAGGGTGAACCCGCGCTGAATTGTGGGTGTTGGGGTGAAGTGCTTGAAACGATCACAAGGGTTATTCATGGTGTAGATTCAGAAAATTATAGTGAGGTGCAAGTATAAGACCAAAGCCGTTTTTTGGTGCTGTCTAACGCCATGTAGCATCGGTCGCAGCGGCTGGATGAAGACATAACAAAGGCCGTCGCGAGACGGCCTTTGTTGGTTGCTCGCCGCTGCTGATGCACAGATCAGGGAGCAGGTTCTACCACCGTATTGGCGTTCAGCGTACTGCGGTCTGAGCCAACAACCGGCTGTTGGCCGTTGCGCCGGTATTCAGCGTGATGGCTTTTGCAGCCAGAATCACGCCCTCCATGTGTGCGGTCGTGCCAATGGCCACACCCGTGCCGCCGGCAACCTGCCAGAAGATATTCTTGGGCAATGCGCCACCGGCCAGAACTACTTTCACTCCATTAGCCATGGTTATGTCCTGCGCGATTTTAAAGATCCAGACTGTTATCGCTGATTGAATATTGACCCATCGTGCTGAATGAATTTTGACCCAGGACCGGTTGCTGTTTTGTGTCGCAGCAACTGTGGATAAGTCTACCAGATTGTTGATTTAAAGTGGCGGATTCAAGTTCGAAGTGCAACAGTTCATGGTTTTTTTGTGTACCGCATTTCCACGCCGAAGAATACCTCATGCGGGGTTTTATAACCCAGCA
>Ga0210058_1002425_pt1 | contig 15254 bp, 16 predicted proteins | sample CryGeymeta201511_FD_183979 | JGI IMG/M metagenome (GOLD analysis project Ga0210058, IMG submission 183979) | Groundwater microbial communities from Crystal Geyser aquifers in Utah, USA - Crystal Geyser metaG 2015-11 (SPAdes) (version 2) | ecosystem: Environmental > Aquatic > Deep subsurface >...
TATTGATTTCATTTTAAGAATAACAGATGAATGAATTAGCTCCCATCGCCCTCTTTGTCTACAACCGTTTATGGCATACGCAAAAAACGATTGATTCACTGGTTGCCAATCCTTTATCTCAAAAGAGTGATTTATTTATTTTTTCGGACGGGGCTAAAAACTCTTCGCAAATAGAAAATGTTGAAAACGTAAGAAAGTACATCAAGTCAATAAAAGGATTTAAATCAGTAACTATCATTGAAAAAGATAAAAATTATGGATTGGCAAATTCTATAATTGATGGCGTTACGCAAGTAGTAAATGAATATGGGAGAATCATTGTGCTGGAAGATGACATGGTTCTTTCTCCTTTTTTTTTAGAATACATGAACAATGCTTTAACTTTTTATAAGAATAATGAGAAGGTAATAAGTATTCACGGATACTGTTATCCGGTAAAAGATCCTTTACCGGAAACGTTCTTTTTAAAAGGTGCCGATTGTTGGGGGTGGGCAACCTGGAAACGAGGATGGGCATTTTTTGAATTGGATGCAAATAAACTCTTACAAGAGATAAAAAACAAGAACTTAGAGAAAGAATTTGATTTTAATTCCTCTATGAGATACATAAAAATGTTGGAAAACCAAATTAGAGGGAAGATTGATTCCTGGGCAATTCGTTGGTATGCCTCAGCCTTTTTAAATGGCAAGTTAACCCTGTATCCTGGAATTTCCTTAGTTAAAAATATTGGATTTGATAGTTCAGGAACCCACCTGGGGACTTCAAATGATTTTAATGTACACATCTCTGAAAAGAATATAGTTGTTCGTTCAATACCGATCGAGGAAAGCATAATTGCCAGGAAAGCTTTTGAAAAATATTTTGAATTAATTAAACCAAACATTTTACAGAAAATATACACAGAAATTAAACAACTAATAAAAACAAGGAACTCAACACAATGGCGTTGACGTAACTACTTCGGTTTGAATCTGCCAAACTGAACGAACTTGATGGCGGCACAAATTGGGCTACTCACTTTTATCTTGATAAATTGCTATTGATAATTGCTATTGTTTTATTTAGTTTAGTTTTACAAATTTATTCTATCAGAGGATGCGATGAAAAAGTACTTTATTTTTTTACTGGTTCCATTTCTATTCTTAAGTTGTTCAAAGGATAATAACACAATTGTTGACTCAACAAAAAGTCCCGGTAAAATATCTCTAAAATTTGATAAGGCAAATGCTCCTTCCTCGGTTGTGTTTATTAATGCATCTCTAAAAAGAGATGGATACACGAATATACATGGGAATTTAAATATCAAAACTGACTCATCCGCAGAGTTACTCTTAAATGATATTCCAGAAGGGACATGGCATTTATTAATTGAAGCACAGGACAGTTTAGGGAAAATTATTTATGCCGGGGAAACAGATGTTACCATTGTTTCTAATTTTATTACCCAGGTTAACCTTACTTTGCTTCCAACAACAACCGGAGTCGGCAGTATTTATATCTATATAACATGGGGGCAATCAATTCCTACAACGGGCTGGATTGACTTTATTAAAAACCCTATATTTCTGAAAAAGCAAAGTCCACTGGGTCCTAATGATATTGCTTTACCTAAAATTCTTTACGAGAATGGTTTGTATAAGATGTACTATCAAAATGTTTTTAGCAGTGCGAAGGCTCTTATTGGATATGCTGAATCAATTGACGGGTATAACTGGAATTCTCCGTATCAATCATCTGTTTCACCGAAAGACTCTAATTTATATAGTTGGGATAGTTATACAAGGGGAATTGGGCCCGTAATCAAAGATAGAGATCAATATTTCCTTTACTATTATGGGTTCCATAATCAATATGACTATTGGCAAATAGGATTGGCTACTTCTTCAGATGGTAACCATTTCACTAAAAAATTAAATCCAGTTATAAAAGCAACCGATACAGAGCGGTTAGCTGTTGCCGGAGATATTTTAAAAGTTAATAATATTTTTTATCTCTATTATACTTATGGGGATGCTTCAACCGGCGAATTTATTAAAGGAATATCCCTGGCTGTTTCAAGTGATGGAGTTAATTGGGAACGATATGCTCAAAACCCAGTATTAACTCCAACGCAAAATTGGGAAGGTAAGGGAATTGGTCATCCGTCTGTTATTTATGATGGTGGTGAATTTAGAATGGTTTATATGGATGCCGTTGGAAGCGGCTTTGGTGTTGCTACATCGAAAGATGGTAAAAGCTGGGCGAAAAGTAACCATAATCCTGTATTCACCGGTAAGAATACTTCTCAACAGTGGTCATATGGAGTCTATTATCCCTTTGTTAGAAAGATTGATAACAAATACAAATTGTTTTATACCGGAAGTAATTATTTAGGGGAATTGTGTATCGGTATTGCTGAAAAAAATGAGTGGTAAAAATAAAAGTTGACAATTTATTACAATTTTACTAATTGAATAAGATTTGTTCTTAATCAAATCTTATTCAATTTTTTTTTGGTCTTCATGCCAAAGTTGTTTTTTTATAAAAACCATAAACACAACAATATTTCTAAATTTTATTTTTGATTCTGAGTTAAATTTTATGTCTTCATTTGATAGTCCTGAAATAAACGACAACCGCAATTACAACTATTCCGGCTTTGAAACCGTTGAACGGAAAGAGTACGATGTAATAGCTAATTGGATTACACCGAATTCCTCCCTGATTGATTTAGCATGCGGTAACGGAACACTGCTTGAAAAATTAAAAAAAGAAAAAAATATTTCCGGAAAGGGAGTTGAACTTTCCGATTCCGGTATTGCTATTTGCAAGAAAAAAAATCTCGATGTTCAAAAAGGAAGCATTGATAAACGGCTGCCATTTGAGGATAATGCATTCGATTATGCGGTTTGCAACGTTTCTATTCAAATGGTAATGTTTCCCGAAATTCTTTTAAGCGAAATGAAACGTGTTGCAAAACATCAAATCCTTTCATTCCCTAATTTTGGTTTTTACACGAATCGAATTGACCTCCTCTTCAAAGGAAGAATGCCCAAGCCTATGATTTTTGGCTATCATTGGTATGACACAGGGCATATTCATCAACTTTCAATTGCTGATTTTTACGAGTTGATCACAAATGTCGGTGGGCTTAAAGTTTCTTCTAATTTGTATCTTCCTTCAAAATTCAAATGGGAAAATTTTTTAATGAAGTCATTCCCAAATTTATTTCAGCATATTCCCATCTTTCTTTTAGAGAAGACTAATGCGTGATAAATTTAATGCGTTTCTTACCAAGCAAATGTTTGAGCCTTCATTAATAGGCATTTTTGTAAATCCGTTTTATCTTGCACGAATAGCTCTGTTAAGAGAAATAAAAACTTCCGGGAAAGAAATTGTAGGAAAAACTTTAGATGTTGGTTGCGGAACTAAACCTTATGAAAAATTTTTCTCTAGTAGTAAATATACCGGCTTAGAAATTGAAACGACAATTAACCGGGAAGGTAAAAGTGTAGATGTTTTTTATGATGGCGGGAAATTCCCTTTTGCTGACAATGAATTTGATTCGATAGTAACTAATCAAGTATTGGAACACGTGTTTAACCCTACCGAATTTCTTTCGGAAATAAATCGGGTACTTAAATTAAACGGAAAATTATTATTGACGGTCCCTTTCGTTTGGGATGAACACGAACAGCCTTATGATTATGCCCGTTACTCTTCTTTTGGATTAGCGCATCTGCTTAAGCAACATGGATTTGAAATTGTTGAGAGCAAAAAAACCGCTAACGATTTTAGAATATTTGCCCAGCTCCTTAATGCTTACATTTATAAAATTACTCAAAGGAACAAAGTAATTAGACAACTATTCACATTTTTTATCATGTCCATTATTTCGATTTTAGGAATGTTGTTAAGCAAAATACTTCCGAAAAACAACGATCTTTATCTGGATAATATTATTTTAGCAAAAAAAATTGAAAATGTACAACTTCTGCACACTGTTTGATACTCACTACATTTCGCGAGGATTAGCGCTTTATTCTTCGCTCGAAAAGCGTTGTAATGATTTTCATATTTATATTTTCGCGTTCAACGATAAATGCTATTCGATCTTGAACAAACTGAATCTTAAAAATGCCACAATCATTTCTCTCAAAGAATTTGAAGACGAAGAACTCTTAAAGATCAAACCTACCCGTTCTATCGGTGAATATTGTTGGACTTCAACCTCATCAACTATTTTATTCGTCCTTGAAAAATATAAAGTTGAAAGCTGCACATATCTTGATGCCGATTTGTTTTTCTATTCTTCTCCAAAACCAATCTTCGATGAACTGGGTGATGATTCCATTTTGATAACCGAACACAGATATTCCCCACAATTTATTAAATCGGATTTTAAGAAAAGCGGCAAATACTGCGTTCAATTTATAACTTTTAAAAATGATGAACGCGGTTTAAAGGCTTTGCGATGGTGGCGTGAACGCTGCCTCGAATGGTGTTTCGCTTACTATGAAGACGGCAAATTCGGCGACCAACTTTATTTGGAAGATTGGACAGAACGTTTCGAAGGTGTTCATGTTATGCAACATCTTGGCGGCGGTTTAGCCGGCTGGAATGTCCAGCAGTATGATTTCTTTATGAAGAATGAAAAATATTTTGGGAGAGAGAAAACTTCACTGCAGGAGTTTGAAGTTATTTTTTATCATTTCCATTACCTGCTGTTTTTTACCAATGGTGAACTTGAACTTGGCAGAAGATATCTTTCATCAGAAGTTCATAATTATTTTTATAAACCCTATATTCAGCAATTAGAAAAGGCAAAAAATATAATCCGGCAAATTGATGAGAGTTTTGATCCGCACGGTTCCGGCAAAAAACCATTATTGTGGAAGACTCCGTTGCTTTATGTTTACCGGCATTTAAAAGGCACATATAATATTTTCACAAAAGAAAACTATCTCGGAACCTAATATGGCGTATGTTATTAATTTAAAAACTCTTTCGGATAAACGCGGGAATCTTACTGTTATAGAAGAACAAATTCCTTTCGAGGTAAAACGCGTCTTTTACATTTACGGGGTTGATGATTCCGTACGGGGCGGGCACAGGCATAAAACAACGGTGCAAGCTGCTATCTGCATTCACGGAAGCTGCATTGTTTCTAATAACAACGGTGAAAAGAGAGAAGATTTTTATTTAGATCATCCGGGCAAATGCTTAATTCTCGAAACAAAAGATTGGCATACGATGCACCATTTTACTCCGGATGCAGTGCTGCTCGTTTTTGCTTCAACAAAATTTGACCCGGCAGATTATATTTATGAGGCATATTAATGATCGAGTACGAAAATCTTGGCGAACTTAATAAATCTTTTTTCGAGGAATATAAAATATCATTTGAAAAAACTTTAAACTCCGGCTGGTATATCCTTGGAAAAAATGTAAAACAATTTGAAGAAGAATTCGCTGCCTATCACCAAACAAAATATTGTATCGGTGTGGGTTCGGGATTAGATGCGTTAATCCTTTCACTAAAAACATTTAACTTTGAAAGAGATTCCGAAGTTATCGTTCCTTCAAACACATATATTGCTACTATTTTATCAATCCTCCACTGCGGGTTAAAACCGGTTTTAGTTGAACCCGATTTAAAAACGTACAATATTGATCCGCAAAAAATAGAAGAAAAAATTTCTTCAAAAACCAAAGCGATAATGATCGTGCATCTTTACGGGAAATCTTGCGATATGAGTCCGATCTTAGCGTTAAAAGAAAAATATCATCTGGCGCTTATTGAAGATTGCGCGCAATCGCACGGGGCAAAATATTTTGGAAAGCTCACCGGAACATTCGGAGAGTTTGGCGCTTTTAGTTTTTATCCAACGAAAAATTTAGGCGCGCTTGGCGATGCGGGTGCTGTATTAACGCCTGATTTTGCGTTTACTCAATCAATTAAACGACTTCGGAATTATGGTTCGGATGTAAAATATTATAATGAAATTGTCGGATACAATTCACGTTTGCAGGAAGTGCAGGCAGGATTTCTTTCCATTAAACTTAGACATCTCGACGAGATAAATGCCCACAAACAGAAGCTCGCAAAAATTTATTTTGAAAATCTGAAAGATGATTTTACCAAACCGGTTGACGATAAAAATTATTTTGATGTTTTTCACATCTTCAATATCCGACACACAAAACGTGATAAGTTGAAAGAGTATTTGTTAAAGAATGGAATTAAAACAGAAATTCATTACCCGGTTCCACCCCATAAACAAAAGGCGATGGAAGGGATTATTATCGAAAAAGATTTTCCAATCTCGGAAGAAATTCACGCCACAACACTTAGTTTGCCAATTTCATTTTATCACACGGAGGATGATATTTACAGAGTAATTGAAGCGATGAATAAGTTTTAACGAATGACGGTCTTTACTTATAAACCATTTTACCGATTTATCTATCGCTACGGAAATTTACCGGTAACAATAATTATCTTGATTTATATGCTTCCTGCTATCGTTACCTATCGTTATGAAATAGGCCAATCTGCATATCTGATGCTTCTATCTGTGATGCTAATTTATGTAAATAAATTATATCTACGGTTATACAAAATTCTTCCGCTTCAAATTGCAATTGATGATGAGAAGATTGTATGCAGTCATTTTTTTAAAAATGATAAAAAGATTATTCTTCATTTCTCCGATATTATAGAACTAAAAGGGGGTGTTTTTATCGGGAAGTCTAAAGGGCTAATGCAGGTTGGAGGGGAGAAAACTACTATAGGGTTTTTCCATCATCTTACTCACGTAAATATCTTTATTACTGCTTTGCTGCACAATGCTCCGCTTGAAGTTTATAAACAAGTTGATGAAAAAATCAAATCCCGTTTAGAACGCTAACTTTGGCTAACCAAAACCAAATAAGCGAAGATGAATGATTGCATGAAAAACATTCATTCATTCATTCATCCATTCATTATCGTTCATCGCTCGATCTGCATTATTATCATTCTTCCAATTATCACCTGAATTTTATTGTCAATGTACTAATTTAAAATAGAAAAGGCATACGAAAAACGCATGCCTTTTACTAACTCTCGCAAGAGGAGCAGTTTATTTTTTGCCGAACACAGCGTCTTTAGCTTGTTTGGCAATTTTGAACTTTAATACTTTCCTTGCAGGAATTACGATAGATGCACCTGTCTGCGGATTTCTTCCCATTCTTTTCTTGCGAGCTGCAACAACTAATTTGCCTAAGCCCGGAAGAACGAATTGTTTCTTAGCTTCTTTATAAGAAAGAGCTACCAATTCTTCTAAGAATTGACCGGCTAACTTTTTTGTCTGCCCGGTCTTCTTCGCAAGGTGATCAAGAACTTGAGATTTGGTCATTGATTTTGTTTCTGCCATAATATAATACCTCTTGTAATGTTAGTAAAAAGTTATTTCAAAGGAAAATTATAAATATTTTTTATCAAATAAAACAACTATTTTATTTTTTTTTATTTTTACCGGTAGAGCAAACCCCTATAAAAATAGGGGGGGATTAAGTATTTGCATTTAAGCACATATGCCATTGAGGATTTCAGCCAGTTTTGACGCGGCTTTTTTCCTATCAAAACCTTTCGCAAACGATAAATCGGTTGCGAATGTGTGCATATTCTTAAAAAACTCCTCCCCGCTATTTTGATAAGACAAAAACTTTCCGGAGTTACTGGTAGTAATTAATTCTTCAACTTCCGGATTCTCTTCACTGAAACAGAGGATCGGTACCTGCGAACGCAGATATTCAAATAATTTTCCGGGGACATGCCTCTTTTCGGTCGTACACACTAAGAGATAATCAGCTGCACACAATTTGTTAATTACTTCTTGATACGGTAAAAAACCAAAGAACTCCGTCACTTTCTCCAAACCATTCTTAATTATTGACTCTCTAATCCCGGGGCTTACGGTTCCAACAAACTGCAGTTTTATCTTTTCCCCGGCAGCTATTTTTCCTTTTAAATACTGCCAAAGTTTTTTTGGATTTTGATAATCAAATATATTTCCTGCATGCAATAAAATTTTATCCTCAAAAGTTTTATCTTTCTCGGGGATAACACTGAAATTATCTTCGTTGTAACCCCAATAAAGTACCGTTGATTTGTTCAGTGCAAAAGGATACTTTTCAACAAAATCGGAGCGCGTTGATTTTGTAACAAAAATAAGATGGCTTGCATTTCTCAGAACTTCGCTCTCAAAATATTTGTCAAGTCCAACGGTTATCGCGCTTCGTCTGAAATCTTTATAATAAATGATATCTACCCATGGGTCTATAAATATTGGGATATGTGGAAGATGAAAAAGTTTACTCAACCTCAAACCAACAAGATGGGTTGAATGCGGCGGACCGACTGTTATGATGGCATCAAATTTTTCGTGTTTTAAAAGTTTTTTAAGAAATTGGACGGCGAAAGGATACCACCCTATGCGGGCATCAGGGATAAAAAGATTCATCCTTATCCAAATTGAAATACGGTGGGAAAGATTATTATTCTCTCTCGAAATTGTTTCCGAGGCAACCAGTGGATCTGAAGCTTTCTTCCCGGTAAACTTTCTGTACAGATTGAATGGTTCAAAAGTTTTTATTTTATGAACGGTTATGTTGGCAGGAATTTCCGCCAACAAAGAATAATCCTTTTGCGAAAAAGTATCTTCTGCTACGGTTGCAACAGTTGATTGCCAGCCAAACTCACTTAAATATTTTATTAATTGCAGAGGAAAATGAAGTGATGCTTTCCCGGAAGGAGGCCAATAATAGGTGAGGAACAATACTTTTCTCATTTTTGTTTTATCCCGGAAAATCGAACAACGCATGCTTCTCCCACATGTCCATTTCCCTCATCAAGCTGAAGAGTTTCTTTGGCGAAATATTTGAACTCTAAATCCTGGAAGTCATTTACTATATTCTCTAAAGAATAAAGCTGCTCAATATCCTGTGGACCTCCGGAAGTCCTTCCTAACTGCTCTTTATCAAACGCTTCTAAAATTAGAGTCCCTCCAACTTTTAACGAAGTCACCGCTTTTTTATGTAACAATTCTCGATCTTCTTCCTTTAGGTGAATATAGATTAATGCTGCAGCATCAAACGAATCATGCTCAACCGGGATATCGAAAAAACTTCCGACTTCATATCGGAACAGAACATTATTTTTTCTAGCAAACATGAGAGCTTTTTCTTTTGCTTTTTCGCTCCAATCTAAAGCGAGCGTATCCCACCCTTCTGATGCTGCATAAACCGCGTTTCTTCCTTCTCCTTCACCGAAGAGCAGAAGTTTCCCGGTGGGGAGCAAATCTAACTGAGCTTTGAAAAATTTGTTTGGGTTAAATCCAAAGACAAATTTCTCGTCTGTATAACGATTGTTCCAAAATTCTTTCATAATGCTAATTCTTCTTTTGGGTAAATTAATCTTTTTACTATTTAATGAAAAACTCTATTCTTCCGTTTCAGAAAAACTTCTTATTTTAGAAGTGAAATTCTCTTTAGAAAAATAAGTAATCCCTATGAATAAACTAACTCATCTAACATCCAAAGAACTTTTTGGAAATCGAATAAAAAATTTTCAAAAAATCATGCGTTTTAAAGTGCGCGATATTATGCTGGTTTCCAGTTTGTATGATTTTTATTTGTTTGAAGAAGATGGACGTCTCTACGATATTATTCGCCAGGAGTATCAAGTCTTCAACTTAAGTCACGCACCTGAAATTACCCACGTTTCAACAGGCGAAGAGGCAATTGAACTTGCTTCTGAGAGTCATTTCGATTTGATCATTACCACACTGCATGTTGAAGACATGCATGTAACAAAACTTGCTGAAATGATCCGGCAGAATGGTATTGATACTCCTATTGTTATTCTTGCCTATGATAATCAAGAACGGAAAGATCTAACTACGAATTATGATATTTCAGTTTTCGAACGAATTTTCATATGGCAAGGGGATTACCGAATTCTTATCGGAATTATTAAATATATCGAAGACAAAATTAATGTGGTGAACGATACTGTCTTAGCCGGTGTTCAGGTGATCATTCTGGTGGAGGATAATGTAAAATTTTATTCCTCCTATCTGCCCCTAATTTATGCCGAAATATTTAAACAGTCGCAGAGGCTTATTGCCGAGGGAATAAATTTGACGCACAAGTTTTTAAGAATGAGGGCAAGACCGAAAATTTTACTTTGCTCTACCTATGAAGAAGCATGGGAGAATTTTGAAAAATACCGAGAATACATTTTGGGAATTATCACAGATATTAATTTTCGCCGTGGAGGCGAAAAAGATAATGAAGCAGGTATAAGATTTGCGAAAGAAGTTTTGGCGGTACAGGGTGACATTCCAATTCTTCTCCAATCGAGCAATGGAGAATACGAAAAGAGTGCGAAGGAAATTGGCGCTTCATTTGTGTTGAAAGGCTCTCCTCGTTTACTCCACGAAGTGAGTGAATTTATGGTCAACAATTTCGGATTCGGTGATTTTATTTTTCGCAGTCCCGATGGGAAGCAAGTAGGAATAGCGAACAACTTAATCGCTCTTGCCGAGATGCTTAAAATTGTTCCTGAAGAGAGCATTAAGTTCCATGCAGAGAGAAATCATTTTTCGAACTGGCTGAAAGCGAGAACGGAATTTTGGCTGGCGCATCGCCTTCGCCCTAAAAAATTAACTGATTTTGCTTCGGGGGAAGAATTACGGCAGGATCTTATCAATTCAATTAATCTCTTTTTAGAAATACGGCAGAAGGGAATTATCACCGATTTTGCAAAAGATACTTTTGATCCGGAAAACAGTTTTGCAAGAATTGGCGGTGGTTCACTCGGTGGAAAAGCCCGCGGACTCGGTTTTGTGAACATGTTGATTACAAACTACGATATCGCCAACCGGTTTGATGATATTCGTATCTATGTTCCTTCGGCAGTTGTACTCGGGACAGATGTTTTCGATCAATTTTTAGAAGAAAATAAATTGACGAATTTAGCCTTGAGTAAAGTCGACGATGTTGATCTTATCAAAATCTTTTTGGAAGCAAAATATTTTCCTGAAGAGGTTCGCAAGCAATTAAAAGAATTTTTAGAGATAGTTCGCGATCCGCTCGCCGTACGCTCGTCAAGCCTCTTGGAAGACTCGCAGTTTCAACCCTTCGCCGGGGTCTATCAAACCTATATGATCCCGAATAGTGCCGGAGATAGCAAGCAGCGGATGGAAGAACTGCTACAGAGCATTAAGTGTGTCTATGCTTCAACCTTTTTTAAAGCGGCAAAAAATTATATGAAAGCAACGCAGTACCGGTTGGAAGAAGAAAAGATGGCTGTGGTTATTCAAAAATTGGTGGGCACTTCGAGGAATGAAAGATTTTATCCCGATTTTGCAGGAGTTGCAAAATCGTATAATTTTTATCCGGTCGCTCCGCAAAAATCGCAGGACGGAATCGCAATGGCGGCATTGGGGCTTGGCAAAACGGTTGTTGACGGCGGAAATTCCGTCCGTTTTTGTCCTAAATACCCTAAGCATCTTCTTCAATTTTTTTCTGCGAAAGAGACGGTGAAAAACTCTCAACAGGATTTTTACGCCCTCGACCTTAAAGGAAAAGTAGACCATTCAACTGCGGATACGCACGATACGCTTGTAAAGAAATATGATTTAAATGAAGCGGAAATTGATGGCTCTCTCGGATTTGTCGGTTCTACTTATTCCCCTGAAAATGATTCTGTGCATGATGGCATTTCCCGAAAAGGGAAGCGCGTTATTGCATTTGCTCCTATTCTTAAAAATAAAATTTTTCCATTGCCGGGTATTTTGGATTTGTTGCTCGCAACCGGAAGCTGGGGAATGGGAACGCCGATTGAAATTGAATTTGCGGTAAACATGAGTGTGCCGAAAGGAAAACCAAAAGAATTCGGGATGCTGCAAATGCGCCCCCTGGTACTGACGCGCGAAGTGGAAGAAATTCATTTCGGCAAATTCGATGTCAAAGACCTTATTTGTTTGAGTGAGCAGGTGCTTGGCAATGGAACAATCAAAGAAATTTATGATGTGGTATTAGTTGATTTTCATAAATTTGACCGGGCTAAAAGCAGGGAAACTGCAATTGAAGTTAGTCAGCTAAATACAAAATTGATTGCGCATAAAAAGCAGTATATTTTAATTGGCGTTGGCAGATGGGGAACGCTCGACCCATGGCTCGGCATTCCGGTTACGTGGGATCAAATCTCAGGCGCTGCGGTTATTGTGGAATCCGGTTTTAAAGATTTAAGCGTAACGCCTTCGCAAGGATCACATTTCTTCCAAAATATCACTTCGTTCCGCGTTGGATATTTTACTGTGAACTCTTACAAAAATACTGATTTTGTTGATTGGGACTGGCTTACCGCTCAAAAACCAGAAGAAGAATTAGCATTTACACGGCATCTTCATTTTGAAAAACCTATCGTTATTAAAATGAACGGGCAGCAGAACAAAGGAATCATTTTAAAACCGGAAGGGAAATAAAACAAGCTCAACTCACTCACAGCTGATAAAAACATTTGCCGCGGTTTTCAATAACCATTCCTTAACAGAGAAAGAGGTGATAGGTAAAAGGATGAAGTTACATCGCGGACAGGTTGAACTGCTGGTAATGCACACCACTAACTAACTGTGGCGTATCTTTTTACTTCTTTTTTAAGTCTATCTTTTAATCTGTCTTTTTCAACTTCCAAATTATATTTCATCTGCAAGTTAAGCCAAAAATTTTCTGACAACCCAAAATACTCTGATAGCCGTAATGCAGTATCCGCAGTAATTGCTCTTTTGCCAAGGACGATCTCATTTATTCTTCGCCCTGAGACATTAATATCTATCGCTAAACGATATTGACTGATTTCCAACGGGACTAAATATTCTTCAAGTAATATTTCTCCGGGATGGATTGGGTCTATTTTTCTATTCATAATTTTTTATCCTTTGTGATAGTCTATTATTTCAACTTCGTAAGCGTTATTTTCTTTCCAACGAAAAGTTATTCTCCATTGGTCATTTATTCGGATGCTATATTTTCCTGATAAACCGCCGGATAATTTTTCGAGTTTATTGCCGGGTGGAATCTTTAAATCATCAAGTCTTTCAGCGGCATCTAGTATAAGTAGTTTCCTATAATCAGATTTTATAATTGTAGATGGTATTTTTTTTACAATCTGCCTATTAAATAATTCTTCTGTTAATCTATTTGAAAAACTTTTTATCATATAGTTCAATAATAACGCTTTACGTCATTATAATCAAGAATTGTTATTTAGCTGCATCTATGTTCTCCGGAGCGCTCGAGACCATTCCGTTTTAACTATCTTATCTCAACAACAACATCTTTTTTGTTTGAATAAATGCAGCGGCTCTTAGTTGATAAAATTATAGCATCCTTTGAAAGAGCCACTCTTTATTGATCCTCTACGAGGATCGTTGTTGCAGGGTTTAACTCTTTCTACAAATATTAAACATCTACGATGTTTTATTATACAAAGTTTTCTTAACTCCGGTAGGAGTTATATCTTTGTAAAAAGGAACACCCCGGGGAAACAGAACCCCGGCGGGGTTCTATATTCATGATATGGTTTTGAAGTCGCTATTTTTTTATCGCAACACCATCTTTTTGTCTGCATAAATGCACCGGCTCTTGGTTGATAAAATTATAGCATCTTTGAAAGAGCCACTCTTTATTGATCCTCTACGAGGATCGTTATTGCAGGGTTTAACTCTTTCTACAAATATTAAACATCCACGATGTTTTATTACACAAAGTTTTCTTAACTCCGGTATGAGTTATATCTTTGTAAAAAAGAACACCCAGGAAAATCAGAACCCCGGCGGGGTTCTATATTCATGATATGGTTTTGAAGTCGCTATTTTTTTATCGCAACAATACCATCTTTTTTGTCTGGATAAATTCTCCTGCCCGGAGTTGATAGAAATATATCCCGCTTGAAAGTTTTGCTGCGGAAAATTCTACCGTGTCATCGCTTTTTATTTTTCTTATTTGACCGAAACTACACCCCCTTCTTTATAAACCTCTAAGCCACCAGAATAAGTCCCTATCCACTTATTCCCTGATCCATCTATCGCTATTGACAATACAGTGTCATCAAGTAAACCCGAATTTGCGCTTTTATAAACCGTCCAACTTTTGTTGTCAAATTTTGCAAGCCCACCCTTAGTCCCGATCCACTTATTCCCAGAACCGTCTATTGCTATTGAATAGATATAGTCATTAGGCAAGCCTGAATTTTCAGTATAATAAGCAGTCCAGTTTGTACCGTCAAATTTGGCAAGCCCCCCACGATATGTCCCGAACCATTTATTCCCAGAACCGTCTATCGCTATTGAGTTAACCATGTAATAAGGCAAACCCGAATTTTCAGTATTATAAACTGTCCAATTTGTGCCGTCAAATTTGGCAAGCCCTTTATTAGTACCAATTCACTTATTTCCTGAACCGTCTATCGCTATTGAGTGAACCTCGTTTGAAGGCAAGGCCGAATTTTTACTGTTATAAACCGTCCAGTTGGTGCCGTCAAATTTGGCGAGGCCACCACTTCCATCCATATCATAATTGCCTGTCCCTATCCACTTAGCACCTGAACTGTCTATCGATATTGAATTGACATTGTTATTAGGCAAGCCGGAATTTGCCTTATTATAAACCATCCAGTTGGTGCCGTCAAATTTGGCAAGCCCACGTTCGGTCCCGACCCACTTATTCCCAGAACCGTCTATCGTTATTGACAAGACACGGTTAGAAGGCAACCCAGAAGTTGAAGTATTATAACTTAGCCATTCAGGTTTTTGTGAATAAACAGAAAGAGACACAAACAGAAACATTGTTAGTAGTACATACAACCTTTTCATTTTGAACTCCTATTTATTTTAGTTTCATTTTTAAAATTCAAGTAACTCATTCTTCGGCAAAAGCCAATATTATTTTGTTCTTAATCACTTGTCTTATGGCGTAGCAACTCAGCCGCAACACAGAACAGCAATGCCAGCTTATTGCAATAATTTTTTTATTTTTTTGTCTCACGCGTTTTTTCGAAAACTCTTTACTTATTAAACAAGTTAAATGCTATATCATTTTGGTTTTTCATCAACATTGACGAGAAGAATTCTTGGGATAGTTACTTCTTCATTATTGTTTTCAAAATTTGGATTATTAAAAAAATTTTTTAAGAAATCAATAAACTCATTAATGTTATAATTTTT
>Ga0210058_1002428_pt1 | contig 15240 bp, 16 predicted proteins | sample CryGeymeta201511_FD_183979 | JGI IMG/M metagenome (GOLD analysis project Ga0210058, IMG submission 183979) | Groundwater microbial communities from Crystal Geyser aquifers in Utah, USA - Crystal Geyser metaG 2015-11 (SPAdes) (version 2) | ecosystem: Environmental > Aquatic > Deep subsurface >...
TGCAAAAGTATTTTCGCAGATTAAACAGGATAGAGGTCACCACGGCTTATCCTTTGCTTTTAAACTTTTACGGTAATTATACGGGAAACAAGATAAGTAAGACCGATTTTGTTGCCATCCTAAAAATACTTGAGAATTACCTTATTCGCCGGTTCGTTTGCAATGTGCCTACAAATCAGCTGAACAAAATCTTTCCGGCAGTTTATCCGCTATTAATCACAAAGTATCAGGATAGCCATACAGAAGGTATAAAGGAAATCTTACAAGGCAGAGGTTATCCAAAAGACACCGATTTTTATACAAGGTTCAAGGAAACAAAGTTTTATGGCGCCGGAGACAGGCAGATAAAAACCAAACTCATTTTAGAGACTCTTGAAGAAAACTTTGCTCACAAAGAGGCTGTGCCGTTTGACAATTTATCAATAGAACATGTAATGCCTCAAACATTATCTGAGTGGTGGCAGCATCATATTGGTGAAGATTGGGAAGAGACTCACGAACTCTTCCTGCACACAATTGGGAATCTGACTTTAACTGCCTACAATACAGAGATGTCAAATGATGATTTTATAGCCAAAAAGAAGGCCTATAACGAAAGTCATTTGGAACTAAACAAATATTTCGCTCCTCTTTCATCTTGGAGACGAGCCGAAATTGAGAGTAGGGCAGATGCATTAGCAAAACAAGCTCTTGAGATTTGGGGTTATTTCGGTCAAGAAACTTCATCATCTGGCCTAAGGGAAGTTACAGGCACATCTCCGACTGCTCTAAAGATGTTGGGGCAGCAGTTTGAAGTTAAAACATGGCGGGATGTTTTAGAGCTAACACTCAATACAGTTGCAGATCTCAAACCCGACAAGTTTGAAATTATTGCCCAGAACTTCCCTCGCTATCTCGGTAAAGACAAAAATAAATTTAGGGCCGTGCGACAGCTACAAAATGGTTTTTACATCGAGGTCAACTTGTCAGCTCAAAGCATACAAAAGTTTTGTTCTCAAGCGATGGAGACCATTGAACTTACATCTGATGACTGGAGCGTAATAGTAAACTGACATATACGAGGCCTAATAAATCACTCCAGCGGACGGCAGATAGCCGCCGCTGACCTCAGGCGTTAAACATAAAGACCTTTGAAAATTTTAGCGGTAGCTGCGTTATTGATTATATGGCTTGCGCCTTTTGAGGCGCAAGGAGCGCAAGGAGATGGCGCCGGATTCGTTGAGCGGTGTGAAGGAAAATTGTTCCACGTGGAACAATGAGTTAAAAATAACCCGTTACAGCCCCGACTTCGTATATCTCCTGCGGCAGAGCGCCTTCTTCTTTGGCAACCTTCAGTGTCGGCGTTGACGCCTGATTTGACCTTGCTGCTGTAACAAACTCCCCTTTCTTTGAAACAGCGCCTATGTCAACAATAAATGTCTTCCCTGGACCCACGCCTATATAGCTGTCCCCTATCTTTCCATGAACATGGATATCAAAAACCAGATTGGCATTTTTGCCGTCAAAATAGATTCCTGTAACATCGTAAACCCTTAAAACAAGCGTCCCTTTTACCTTTGACAGCGTATCTTCCCTTACTTCCCAGTAGGCAAAAAGTTTCCATGGGTCAACTGTCATTAATGTAATCCTGTCCTTGCCGTATGCGCCGGGCAGCCCTTTTTTTGCTGCAACTGCAACGCCGTATTCCGGCGGCGCAAAAACTTTATTGCTTCCCCTTATCTTTTTTATGGTCCTCTGCGGTATCCGCGCTATCTTCTTCGCCGGAAGGGCGCTTTTTTTAGGCGCTTTTTTAATTGCCTTTTCTGCTGCTTTCTTCCGAGGAGCAGGCTTCTTTTCCTTTTCTACTTTTCTAACCGCTGGTTTTTTTGAGACCATTTGCTTCTGTTCTTCTGTCTTTTTCTTTGATTTTATTGGCTTCTTTACATTTATTTTCCCTTTCGCAACAACCTTCTTTGTTGGTTTTTTAGCCGGCTTTTCGCTTTCTGTTTTATCTGCCATCTTCTTTGACGGTTTTACAGTCTTTTTGCTCTTGCTCTTAACCCTTATTTTCATGTCTCCCTCCTCTTAGAATACATTGTAGCAGGTTTGTCAAAAATATCAATGCGCCTCAGCCCAATTTCTTCCACTGCCAATGTCAACCCTCAAAGGGACCAGCAGTTTTACAGCGCCTTCCATTTCTTTTTTAAGTATATCCGCCGCCGCGTTAATCTCAGATTCGGGAACTTCCAATAAAAGCTCATCATGCACCTGCAGAAGCATCCTTGCAGTAAGATGTTCTTCTTTTAGTCTTTCCCTGATATTTATCATCGCTATTTTTATTATATCCGCCGCGCTGCCCTGTATCGGTGAGTTTACAGCCAGCCGTTCAGCCTGTGCCCTTGTGTTTGAGTTCTGGCTGCGTATCTCAGGTATCGGCCTCCGTCTTCCGGCTAATGTCACTGTATATCCTTTCTGTCTTGCCTCGCTTATAGCCGCTTCTATGTATTGTTTCACCCCGTGATGCCTCTCAAAATATCTTTCTATGTATCGTTTAGCTTCCTCATGAGGTATGGACAGCGCCTCTGAAAGGCCGAATGGCGACATGCCGTATATAACCCCGAAGTTAACTGTCTTTGCAGTACGCCTCATCTCATCTGTAACCTTATCAAGCGGCGTCCCAAATATCTCCGCCGCTGTTTTTGCATGAACATCAATACCCTTGCTGAATGCGTCAACCAATACCTCGTCTTTGCTTAGATGTGCAAGTATCCTGAGCTCTACCTGCGAGTAATCAGCAGAGAGTAGGAGATTGCCTTTGTCTGCGATAAAAGTCTTCCTTATTCTCTTGCCCCATTCTCCTTTGATAGGTATGTTCTGCATATTCGGGGCGCTGCTGCTCAGCCTCCCGGTAGCCGTCACAGTCTGATTAAACGAGGTATGCACACGGTCTGTCTTTGGGTTTATAAGTACCGGCAAGGCATCCACATAAGTCGCTTTGAGCTTGCTAAGGCTTCTCCAGTTCAGTATCTCACGCGGAAGCTCATGCGACATCGCAAGCTCTTCAAGCACGCTGACGTCTGTTGAAAACCCTGTCTTTGTTTTTTTGCCCGGGTTAAACCCAAGGCTGTGGAATAAAACCTTTGCAAGCTGTTTTGGCGAGTTTATATTGAATTCCTCGCCTGAGAGGAAATAAATCCTCCTCTGGATAGAGTCCAGCTCTCTTGCCAGCTCTTTTGATATATCATTCATTTCTTCCACATCTATTTTCACGCCCGCCTCTTCCATCTCTGAAAGCACAGGAATCAGGGGCGCCTCTATATCAAAATATACGCCTTCAAGCTCTGCCTCCTTTAACTTTCCAAATAGAACATCTTTAAGCTCAAACGCAAGCAGAGCGTCTTCCGCTGAATACCTTGCCGCCTCCTCAACAAAGACATCCGCAAATGACTTCTTTTTATTCAGGACCTCTGCGAATGTCTTTTTCCTGCGGGAGAGATGCTCAAAAGCAGCGTCTCCAAGGCTGTGATTGGGTTTATTTGGATTTAAAAGATATGACGCAAGCATTGTGTCGTAAAGCCTGCCTTTTGTGGCAACCCCTTCCCGTTTGAGCATCAGGATGTCGTATTTTAGATTATGCCCTATCTTCGCTATAGCAGGATTTCTAAAAACAGGCGCAATTATATCAAGCGCTTCTCTCATGCCAATCTGTTGGGGAGCCCCTAAGTATGAATGCCTTAGCGGAATATAATACCCGGTTTCTTTGTCAGCGCTAACCGAAACCCCTACAATGCTGTCAGCCATTGGATTCTTGCCTGTTGCCTCAACATCAAACGCAAACTCCCCTTTAATAGCCGCCGTTATCTCCCTGAGTTTATCCTGAGAAAGCACGGTCTCATAATTCTTCTCCGAGGCTGCCTCTGCGGGCGCAAGCCTCATCAGGCTGGTGAATTCAAATTCCCTGAACAAAGGCAGCAGCCTTAACCAGTCCGGCTCTTTCAGCCTAAATTCCTTCAGGTCAAAATCAATGGGAACTGCTGTATCTATCGTTGTAAGCCTTTTACTCAGCCTTGCAATCTCGGCATTCTCGGAAACAAGATTCCTCAGCCTTTCCTTTTTTATCATTTCAGGATGAGAAAGGAGTTCATCAAGCCCCTTAAACGCTGTTAGCAGTTCTTTTGCCGTCTTTTCTCCAATGCCTTTAATACCCGGGATGTTGTCAGCAGCGTCTCCTGTTAATGCCATAAATTCAGGGACTCTCTCAGGGTCAACCCCAAATTTTTCTTTTACATATTTACTGTCAAGTATGCGGTCTTTCACAGGGTCGTATATCTTTATATCCTCATCAACAAGCTGGAGCATGTCTTTATCAGCAGTGACTATAAACACAGATGCAGCCTTTTTAGCCGCTCTTTTTGCAATTGTGCCGATGAGGTCGTCTGCCTCGTATCCCGGCAGCTCAAACATACTGATATTAAAAGCCTTTATCATTTCTCTTATGTGCGGTAGCTGCCGCACAAGTTCGCCCGGAGTCTCCGGCCTCTGCGCCTTATATGCCTCAAAAATCCTGTGCCGCTCAGTCAGCTCAGGCGTGTCAAAAAAAACAGCGATGCCGTCAGGCTTTTTCTCCCTTATGATTTTAAGCAGTGTGGTGGTAAACCCGTAGATAGCGTTTGTCGGAAAGCCCTTGGAATTTGTCAGCCCTTTAATCGCATAAAATGCGCGATAGACATAAGAATTCCCGTCAATGAGATAAAGATTCATGCAAGAATTATACATGTATGGTTAGAAGCATGTAAATCACGCGCCGTATAAAAAAGCCTTGCCCGCAGGTAATTCAGCGGAATGGGATTGAGTAAGCATATTGACTTTTCAAGACTTAAAGTAATACAATGTATTACTGTATGCGAGGCACCCGTTGAAAATAAGAGAGTTTGAATGGGACAATGGGAATGTGGTTCATATAGAACTCGGCCATGGAATAAAACCTGAAGAGGCTGAAGAGGTTTTTGCAGTAAAACCGCTTTTTAGCAAAACTAAAAGAGGGCATTATGCAGCAATGGGGCCAACAATTGACGGCAGATTTCTCGCAATCGTTTTTGAACTTAAAGGTAATGACATCGCTCGGATAATCACCGGCTGGGACATGGAACAGGCCGAGAAAAAATACTGGCGTAAGTATAAAGAAACTTAGCTATTCAAGGAGGTTATGATATTATGAAAACAAAGATGTTTAAAAAAGCGCTGCCAACCGAAGGGTATTATGATACTCACGGAGTATTAAAGGATATTATAGATGAAGATATTGATCTCAGCCTTGATGATGCGCTCAGGAAAGACATAACATCAGGCAGAAGAAAAAGAACCCTCAGGAATATTTCCATAAAAATAGACCCATTGTATCTGCAGTCCATCAAAAAGATTGCCACTTTTAAGGGCATACCTTATCAGACATTGGTAAGACAATGGCTCACTGAAAAAATCAGAAAAGAACTAAAAATAGCCTGAAACCGTGAGATGGCTTGACAGTGCCTTATTTCCTTTCTATAATCACACAAATGCCGCAGCAGTATAAAACATAATGTTAGCGACTGAATAAATATAATGAATTACAATAAATTTTCAGAATACTATAAGAAGTATGCGTGGTCTGGTAAACACAAGCTATTTGGCTATCCGCCGGATGCTTTTCCCGAATTTAGCTGGATTGTCTCACTCGAAAAAAGATCCGGATGGGTTGTCAGTAATTATTCTACGAACAATTCGGCATCAAAATATCTTCTTCAGGAAATGATCGAGTGGGGCGGAAGCCAAAATGGTGTCCTCCAGAAGTTTAATGACGGCGCCGGAGAAGTAAATCTATTTGAAATCATTCAAGATATCGTAAACAGTCTTGCAGATCCTAAAAGAGCCATTTCTTCTGCTCTCAGACTACCCGGATTGGGCCTTACATATGCCTCTAAGCTATTACGATTTATGCAGCCTGCAACTTACGGTGCTCTGGACTCAAGAATCAGGGAAGCACTGAGAAAAGAAGGATTACTGCCAAAGATTCATGATGGTAATAATAACAGTATGATTTCTGGTTATGTGGATTTTCTTGAGTTAATAGAAAAAATCAGAGTTCGGCTGGATTCAGAATCGATAAGAAAGCCACTCTGTCATTTGTCTGCTGACGGCACTTGGAGAGCGGCTGAAATTGAAATGTCTCTATTTTGCTGGGCGGGAAATGAAGAGAAGCGCTAACAATTAAATCAAGGCGACAGTGAATAGCCTTTAGTTTTTTTCAAAGACTGGTTGCCCCTGCGCCTCATTTAAGTCGTTATTGCACGAAAGTTAAAAGAAAGGCGGGGTTAGCTCTTCATGAGGTCTTCAAAGATTTTCAGAAAGCCAGTTTTTATCTGAGCATGTTATTTTTGACAGGATTTCTCTGAACATGAGTTAAGGATGCTTGCTATTCTTATGTCAATATCAATCCCGATGGAGTGTTCCTTCGGAGGCAAGACGCCGAGCGCCACGCCTTCAGCCCACAAGGACTCAACAATATCAAGCGACTGCTGGTATGAGAGCCTTTCCTTTTTTATGAAATTGTCTTCAAATTTCTTTACTATTTCAGGGTTTGTTATCATGCTACTATTTTACCAGAAAGCTCCCGGTTATTTTCATATTTTTATCCTCCATCTAACTTCTGCCACGGAATGTGCAACCCCCATCAAATTGACTAAGTTCCCACATTATTTTATATTAAATGAATCACATGATTTGCCAAAGGAGGATATTTTGCTTAAAGCAGTTGAAGATCTCAGCACAACAAAGAAACGCCTGAGGATAGAAATACCATCTGAGGCTATAGAAAAAAAGATTAAAAACTCTCTTGAAAAAGCCCGGCAGAAGGCAAAGATTCCAGGGTTCAGACCAGGGAAAACGCCTATGAATATTATTGAGAAACACTTCAGAAAGAGCGCTGAGGCAGAGGCTTTGGAGGAAGTAATCCCGGAGTTTTATGGCATGGCATTAAAGGAGGCTGCGCTTGTGCCTGTTACAAGGCCTGCGCTTGAGGGAGGGGTAAACTTTGAACGCAACAATCCGCTTTCGCTGTCTTTCACTCTTGAGATAAGGCCGAAGATTGAAAACCTGAATTACGCAGGCGTCAAAATAAAAGATATGCCTGTAACTGTCTCTGACGAGGATGTTGACAATTCATTAAAAAGGCTTCAGGAAGACAAGGCAACCTATGAGCTTGCAGATAAAGAAATAGAGACGGGAGATTTATTAACCATTGACTATGAGATGAAATACGACGACCAGACAACCACTGCAAAAGACCAGGTTCTGGTAGTTGGTTTTACAGGACTGCCCAATGAGATTTCAGAGAGCCTTATAGGCAAAAAGGCCGGCGACATTGTTGAGGTTGAGGCTCCATTCCCTCAGGATTTCCACGCGCCTGCCATTGCAGGGAAAAATGTCATAATAAAAAATACGGTCAAGGCTGTGAAGAAAAAGCTCCTTCCTGCAATAGACAACGAACTCGCAAAAGACCTCGGATTTGAAAACCTGGATGCGCTTAAGGCAGGCGCGACAGAAGAGATTGAAAAGGCAAAAAAAGAGCAGGCCAAAAAAATACAGAAGGCTGAACTGCTTGAAACCCTCATCAGCGGTCATGAGTTTGACGTCCCTGAATCAATGCTTGAAAGGGAGCTGGCGCTAATGGTTCATGAGACAAAGGCATTAAAGAAATCAGGGAAGGATGAAGCTGCCCTTCGCGAAGAATTAAAACCCGATGCAATAAAAACTGTAAAGGCAATGATGCTTCTTTCTATCATCGGCGAAAAGGAAGGGATAACAGTAACAGATGAGGAGCTCAAAGAGAATATCCTTGACATGTCGCAGAAACTGTCTATGACGCCTGAGTCTCTTATAAAGATATATGCCCAGAGAGACGGTTCGCTGGAAGGGCTCAGAAATAACATATATGAACAAAAAGTCTTAGACCTCCTGCTTTCAAAGGCAGTTATAGAGAAAGGAGAATAATATGAGCATAATCCCCATAGTAATTGAGCAGACGGGAAGAACAGAGCGGGCTTACGATATATACTCAAGGCTTCTTAAGGACAGGATAATTTTTCTTGGAACGGCAATTGATGACAGCGTTGCAAATGCAGTGATAGCTCAGCTTCTCTTTCTTCAGTCTGATGACCCGGATAAGGATATTCACATTTATGTTAACTCGCCGGGCGGCATTGTATCCTCGGGCCTTGCAATCTACGATACAATGCAGTATGTGAAACCTGATATTGCAACTTACTGCATCGGACAAGCGGCAAGCATGGGTGCGCTTCTGCTTACAGCAGGCGCCAAAGGCAAGAGGTTTGCGCTTCCCCATTCAAGGATAATGCTGCATCAGCCGATGGGAGGATTCCAGGGCCAGGCAACAGATGTGGAAATACAAGCCAGGGAAATATTAAAGATGAAAGACACCCTTAACGAGATACTTGCCTCTCACACAGGCCAGCCGATGGGAAAGATACAGACCGACACAGACAGGGATTTCTTCATGTCAGGAGCCGAAGCAAAAGAATACGGGATTGTTGATGAGGTTATACATACTTTAAAAGCAAGCGAGAAGTTCAAAGCTTAGAGTTAAGAGTTTTAGAACTTTTCACTTTTAACTTCTAACTTTCAACTTTTTTACTGGAGGTTTGATGCCCAAGAAAGATGAAAATATAGTGAAATGTTCATTCTGCGGCAAGGGGCAGGATGAAGTAAAAAAGCTCATTGCAGGCCCTACGGTTTATATATGCAATGAATGCGTGGAACTCTGCAATGAGATAATGGCTGACGAGCTTTTTCCGCCAGCAGAAACAGCCGCGCTTAAAAAACTGCCTGCGCCAAAAGAAATCTACCGGTTCCTTGAGGACTATCTTATCGGACAGGAAAAAGCAAAAAAAATACTTTCAGTGGCAGTGCATAACCATTACAAGAGAATTTATCCCGTCAAAGCCGGGACAAAAACAGATGTTGAACTGCAAAAAAGCAACATACTCCTGATAGGCCCAACAGGGACCGGAAAAACATTGTTTGCACAGACGCTCGCCAGGCTTCTTGATGTGCCGTTCACGCTTGCGGATGCAACAACTCTGACAGAGGCGGGATATGTCGGAGAGGATGTTGAAAATATAATACTCAAACTCCTTCAGGCGGCAAACTATGACGTTGAAAAGGCACAGAGAGGAATAATTTACATAGATGAGATTGACAAGATAAGCAGAAAATCAGAAAACGCCTCAATAACAAGAGACGTCTCCGGCGAAGGTGTGCAGCAGGCTCTGCTTAAAATTATTGAAGGCACGATTGCAAACATCCCTCCGCAGGGCGGGAGGAAACACCCCCAGCAGGAGCTTATCCAGGTTAACACGGCAAACATACTCTTCATCTGCGGCGGGGCCTTTATCGGACTGGATGACATCATCAAACAGAGGACAGGTAAAAAGACCGTAGGTTTTGGCGCAAAGGTCATAGGAGCTTCCGACAGAAAAATCAGCGACGTCTTAAGCCTTGCAGAGCCTGAAGACCTGATAAAATACGGAATGATACCTGAATTTGTGGGGAGGCTTCCAGTTGTCGCGACCCTTGATGAGCTTGACGAGGCAGCGCTCGTAAAGATACTCACAGAGCCGAAGGACGCTCTGATAAAGCAGTATCAGAAGCTCCTTTCTTTTGATAATGTGCGTCTGAGGTTCACGGACTCCGCCCTCAGGGCAATTGCAAAAAAGGCGGCAAAGAGAAAGTCAGGAGCGCGCGGCTTAAGGGCCATCCTTGAGGAGACAATGCTTGATGTGATGTATGAAATCCCATCGCAAAAAGGCATAAAAGAATGCCTTATAAGTGAAGATACTATAACCAAAAAAGAAAAACCCATCCTCGTATACGAAAAACAGGCAGAGTCGGCATAGCTGCGTTCTTCCGTCCTTCCTTGCTTTTCTCCTGCTGTAATAAATATAATCTACAATGCTTTCCAAGATACTGAGCGCCAGCGTTGTAGGAATTGATGCGCATCCTGTTGATGTTGAGGTTGACATTGCGTCCCGCGGGCTGCCGCACTTCTCTGTGGTAGGGCTTCCTGATGCTGCTGTAAAGGAAAGCAGGGACAGAGTCAGAGCTGCTCTTAAAAACATAGGGTTTAATTTCCCGTTAAAGCAGATAACAGTTAACCTGGCGCCTGCTGACTTGAAAAAAGAAGGCTCGGCCTTTGACCTTCCGATTGCAATAGGAATGATAACGGCAGAGGGCGTCCTTGAGATGAATTCAACTCAAGGCTATCTCTTTACAGGAGAGCTCTCGCTTGACGGCAAGATAAAGCCTGTGCGCGGCGCACTGTCAATGGCTATCACGGCAAAAAGCCTCGGGTTGAAAGGAGTAATACTTCCAGAGGAGAATGCGGCAGAGGCGGCGGTTGTGAAAGGCGTCTCTGTATTCGGAATGAAGAGCCTTCCTGAAGTCATAGATTTTCTGAAAAACGGCTCATCAGGAAAAACATTCACCCTGGACCTGGATAAAACAATTGAAGAATATTCTCTTTATGAAGATGACTTTTCTGAAGTCAAGGGCCAGGAGCATGCAAAGAGGGCGCTGGAGGTCGCAGCGGCAGGAGGGCACAATGTCTTAATGATAGGCCCTCCGGGTTCAGGGAAAACAATGCTTTCAAAGAGGCTTCCCACGATACTTCCAAAGATGACCTTTGACGAGGCGCTGGAGGCAACAAAGATATACAGCGTTGCAGGCCTGCTGAAAACAGGACAGCCCTTGCTTGCAACACGCGCATTCCGGTCGCCGCATCATACGATTTCAGATATTGCGCTGATAGGGGGCGGAGCTATCCCAAAACCGGGCGAGGTCAGCCTTGCGCATAACGGCGTTTTGTTTCTTGATGAGCTTCCTGAATTCAAAAGAAATGTCCTTGAGGTCTTAAGACAGCCTCTGGAAAACGGAGAGGTAACCGTCTCAAGGGCAATGGCGTCAATAACCTATCCTGCGAATTTTATGCTCGTTGCCGCAATGAACCCATGCCCCTGCGGTTATCTGGGAGATTCAAGGCATCAATGCACATGCACCCCGGGACAGATACACAGGTACAGGCACAGGGTATCAGGCCCTCTGCTTGACAGGATTGACATTCATATTGAAGTGCCTGCCGTGCCGTATAAAGAACTCTCAACAGAATCTTCAGGAGAAAAATCAGCGTCAATAAGAGAGCGGGTTATAAAAGCAAGGGATGTCCAGCTTGAGCGGTTTAAAAACGACAGGATATATTCAAACGGTCAGATGAAGACGCGGCATACCAAAAAATATTGCAAGTTTAAGCCTGAGGCGCAGTCCCTTCTTGAAAACGCAATGCAGAAGCTCGGTCTTTCGGCAAGGGCATATACGAGAACGCTTAAATTATCCAGAACAATCGCTGACCTGGATTCATCGGAGAGCATACAGTCCCACCATGTCTCAGAGGCGATTCAATACAGAACCTTGGACAGAGGAATGTTTTGAGGCTTCGCTTACTACTTATTCCGCAAGTGGTTTAGACAGGATGAATTAACGCTTAACGGCAGAGACTTTTCTATACTGTATCACGGTTTCATACTCAATACGCGCATGGTTACTCTCAAGGGCATCAGCGGTCCCGCTGCAATTGAGAGACCCTTTCTTCATCTTCTTATGAGCTTTAATCATATTGGTAACTACGGAAGTGAGGTCAAACCCGCCTCCGTCGCAGCCCTTTATCATACAGTCCATTTTAAAATAGGCATACGAGGTAGGGAAGATATTAACAGTGCGCACCATAAGAAGAGGGATTGCCGCTTTGCGATAATATGACATTTGAATTACGATGCCGGAAACTGTAGGGAATCGGTCCGAAACTAAACCCGCAGCAATATTATCCTGCTTTTTTAATTCCATCTTTAAGGCATAATTTTGTCTGTGATTTTGTCTGTTTGCCATGGCCCCCTCATGAAATAAAAATCCTCCCCGAGCATCTCGGGGAGGATTTTGCCTGTCAATTACAGCTTTGCTACATTGATTGCCTTGGGGCCTTTCGGTCCCTTTTCGGTGTCAAAGCTGACTGAGTCACCCTCGGCAAGACTCTTAAAGCCGTTGCCCTGGATGGACGTGTGGTGGACAAATACATCACTGCCGTCTTCGCTTGTGATAAAGCCGAAGCCTTTTGAGTCATTGAACCACTTTACTGTTCCATTAGCCATTTCTTTACCTCCTTTTTTTAAACTCAAATCTCAGAAGGTCTCAACAAATAAAAAAAGCCGCAAAGTCGAAAAGTCTTTGTGGCCTCATAAACTACAAAAACTTCTAAAATCCTGTTTGTAGGATAGCATTCCCTCGCCCCGTTTGTCAAGCAACTTATACCTTTGCTTGACAGGATTCCCCTGAAGTGGTAGTATTAAGCATTAAAATAACTGCAGTACGCGGATGAAAACTACGTCATTGTAAGCCCCGGAATACATCATGGTTTTTTCCCCAAACGCAGAAAAAAGGAGTCTAATGGAATTTCACAAGTTTAATTTTCACCCCCAAATCGCTGCCGGGATTAAGGCAGCGGGCTTTGTAACGCCAACACCGATTCAGGAGCAGGCGCTTCCCCCCGTACTTCAGGGGAAAGACGTCATGGGCCTTGCCCAGACCGGAACAGGCAAAACAGCGGTCTTCGTGCTGCCGATACTGGAGCGCCTGATAACCAAACCGCGCGGCCGCATCCGCGCCCTTGTCATTGCGCCAACACGCGAACTTGCTGAGCAGATAAACACTACCTTCTCGGACCTCGGCGGCACAACGCACATGCGCAACATCACAATCTACGGCGGCGTAGGCATAAACCCGCAGATACAGAAACTGCGCTCCGGCGTCGAGATCATCGTCGCCTGCCCCGGCCGCCTGCTCGATCATATCAATCAGGGAACGATAAACCTTTCGGGAGTAGAAGTCCTTGTCCTGGATGAGGCGGACCGGATGTTCGACATGGGCTTTCTGCCTGATATCAGGAAGATAATCAAACATATACCGGCCAGGCGCCAGACACTGTTATTCTCGGCAACAATGCCCGATGATATCCGTCGGCTGGCCCGCGAGGTCATGCAATCCCCTGTTACTGTGCAGGTCAATTACGACGCACCGGCAAGCACAGTTGCACATGCCCTCTACCCTGTGGATCAGCACCTTAAGACCGCTCTCCTCCTTGAACTGCTGCGCCATACCGACACAGAGTCGGTCCTGATATTTACGCGCACCAAGCACCGCGCTAAGCGCGTGGGTCAGCAGCTGGAAAAGGCAGGCTACAAGGCTGCATCGCTTCAGGGGAACCTGTCGCAGAACAAGCGCCAGGCCGCACTGAACGGATTCCGTGACGGCTCGTATCAGGTGCTTGTTGCCACCGATATTGCTGCCCGCGGCATTGATGTCTCACTCATATCACACGTCATCAACTACGACATCCCCGACACCACCGACGCCTACACACACCGAATCGGCCGCACCGGCCGGGCTGCAAAGACCGGGGATGCCTTCACGTTCGTTACTCGCGAAGACGAGGATACAGTGCTCGGCATTGAACGTGTTCTCGGCAAAAAGATAGAACGGCGCACACTGGAAGGCTTTGATTATAAAAAATCCGCACCGGCGCGGGACAGCGAGTTTGCCCGTCCGCCGCGTACACCGCAGCGCCGCCGGGAGCAGAAGAAACCGGAACCATTCAGGACTCGTACAGCCGCCGTTGGACCGCAGAAAGGCCGCCATGTCCAGCCGACGCGCGGGGTTGCTCACAGAGGTTCCGCTCCTCAGCGCCCCTCTGATTTAGCGACACTCAAGGACAGGGGGCACAAACCCTTCACCGGCCGCTGAGACCCACTTACTAAAAGTCTCAATAACGACCGCGCCATGTAAACTATTGTCTGATTGCCATTATTTACTAAACCCTCTATACTGAATAGTCCCGGGCTGCTCGGGATAAAAATGGGGCGCCAATACGCTGGAGGAGACACACATGGCAATTGAAACGAAAATCGAAGGGAATAAGCTCATTATCACTTGCGACCTGGAGAAGCCTAAGCCAAGCGCATCAGGGAAAACGCTTGTAGTAGTCAGCACAAGAGGCAATATAAAAACATCTTGCATGGTAGAAGGGAAACCATTAACAATCGGGCTGAACGCCTATATTGCCAAATAGGGGAAGTTTTTTAATGGGATGTGTTTGTTAATAATTTCTGAAAACTATAGCGGTCTATGAAAAGAGAATATTACTCTGACTCGATCACTAATTTTCGGGCGGGTTTTGGGGTCAGGTCTTGTTTCTTGCATTCTATCCCCAAAAACCTTTTCTCCGTCTCCCTCACAAATTCCCCGCTATCTCAACCCCGTCAGAAAGCCCTGTGTGAGACAATGCTTCTAACGGGGTTAATCAACATCACCTTATCAGTCATCATAAGTACAATAGCGCGGAACTGTTACCCAAGCCTGATACTCAACTTCTTTCCGAGCACAAGGGTCAAACAGCGCGGGGCCAGGTCTTGTTTCTTGCATCAGGGTTACCCGAATGCTGCGATTCCTATCCCTCACAAATTCCCCGGTATCTCAACCATCATCGCCTTATCAGTCTCATATATGTACTGAACTTATACAGTGTTTTGACAGAAGGTTAGGCATATGGTAAATTAAGTTAAGATTCAAAAAGGAGGCAGCGCAAAAATGTCTAAGGTAATAGACGCTGTTTTCGAAAACGGTGTTTTTAAACCCCTTGAAGCCGTAGAGGTAAGGGAGCACGAAAAGGTCGCAATAAAGATAGTCTCGCTTGACGAATGGCAGAATCGCTTTAATAGAATCATTGATAAAATACACAAAAAAGCCGCTCAATACACTTCTGAAGAAATTGAAAATGATATTTCCCAGGCCACAAAAGAGGTAAGAGAAGAAAAGCGTGGCCGTTAAGGCTGTCATTGATACTAACATCTGGGTATCCTCTTTGCTTAATCCATTTGGTTTTCCTGCCAAATTGCGGAAAGCCTTTGAAAAAAGCACATTCCATGTCCTTATATCAGAACCCATGCTTGCAGAGCTTGCCGATGTCCTCAGCCGTCCGAGAATAAAGGACAAATACGGGATAACCGATGCCGATATTGAAGAACTTTTGACTCTGATAGAGGAACGGGCAGAGCATGTTATGGTTTTAGATGATGTTGCCATCTGCAGAGACACGGACGATAACCT
>Ga0210058_1002436_pt1 | contig 15201 bp, 13 predicted proteins | sample CryGeymeta201511_FD_183979 | JGI IMG/M metagenome (GOLD analysis project Ga0210058, IMG submission 183979) | Groundwater microbial communities from Crystal Geyser aquifers in Utah, USA - Crystal Geyser metaG 2015-11 (SPAdes) (version 2) | ecosystem: Environmental > Aquatic > Deep subsurface >...
GCTATAGCGCTCAGCAGAATTGACACACTGATGCTCAGGTAAATTAATACACTTTTCATCCCATCGATTAAAGTCTCATCCAATCCCACTATTCTCTGGATTTCTGTCAGATAACTATTCCACCAGTGCCATAAAATAATGTATCTCCGGCGGTCAGGAGGTGCATATGAAAGAACCTGTGCGCCGGTGCCGGAACTGTGGTTGTCTTTTTAAGGTCTGCCGGAAAGTCAAAAAGCATGAATACTGTCATAAAAAGGAATGCCAGCAAGCCAGAAAGCGGAAATGGCAGCGGGAAAAATTGACAAATGATGCCGCTTACCGGCAAGACCAGAAAACGGCCCAGGAAGATTGGATCAACAAAAACCCCGACTATTGGAAGAATTATCGTCTCAATCACCCCTCCTATAGGGATCGCAACCGGGTCCAACAGCGCATCCGGAATCAAGCCGGAAGATCTAAATCCGCACCGGATAAGAAATCGGATCTGATTGCAAAGATGGACGCGATAACGCCGGAAAGAACCATATTATCAGGCAAATACCAACTGGTTCCAGCCACCCCGGACATGATTGCAAAGATGGACGCGTTAATTGTCGAAATCAATGCGATATCAAGCGATTATGCGTATTCTGGTCCGTGATTGCAAAGATGGACGTGTAGACTTTTGCAAGTTTGATGGGGTAGGTATGGCGACATGGCGGAACTGGTGGACATATCAAGTTTTGATTTGCGTTATGAATGTTGCCGGGTGAAGTCCAAGGAGGCGGAGCGGATTTTGTTGGATTCGATCCTGACCCATGGCATCCGCGATCCCTTGCAGGGAGTAGACGCCACGGACGGCAGCCGGATTCTGCTCGATGGCTTCAAGCGGTTCAGGTGCGCCCGGAAGCTTGGGATCGGCATCGTTCCGTGGCATTGCTTCGGGCATGATCTGTCTGCCGGCATTCTTGAACTGTTACGCCTGGCCAATGCCAAAAGCCTGACCATTCTTGAGCAGGCCCGGCTGATTGACGAACTGCAAGCCGCATACGGGATGTGCGGGGCCGATATCGCCCTGCTGTTGGAAAAGAGCCGGGCCTGGGTGAGTGTCCGGGCGGGTCTTATCAAAGAAATGAGCCCATGTGTGAAAGACAAAATCTTTGCCGGCCTGTTTCCAGCCTATGCCTATATGTATACCCTGCGTCAGTTTATGCGCATAAACAGGGTGAGCCGCAAAGATGTGGATGAATTTGTCTGTGCGGTGGCAGGCCGCAACTTAAGCCTGAGGGAGATTGACATGCTGGCTAACGGATACTTTAAAGGCGCTGCCGAACTGCGGGGGCAGATTAGAAACGGCAACCTTTTGTGGGGCTTGGAACAACTGAAAGCATCCTATAAGGGGACGGCGGATTGTACGCCGGCCGAACAAAACCTGCTCAAATATCTCGAGATGGTTCAAGTGTATATGCAGAAAGTCGCGTGTCACGGCAGCGGTAAATTCAAAACCGCGTCGTTTTATGCCCAGGCCGGTCTTTTGGCAGGCGGCATTTTAAGACAAATCCGGATCTTTGAAAGCGCCGTCAGGGGGCTTCATGATCGATACTGACATACGCCAGGCCATTTACAGTTTGTATCAAGCGGGCATGGGCCTAAGAGAAATATCCCGGCGCATGCATCTTTCTGTCAATACGGTGGCGGCAATTATCAAACAAAAAGGTCTGATGCCGCAGGTGGTGCGGCAGGATAAAATCATACTTGATGAACAACTGCTACGCGAGCTGTATAAAAAATGCGACGGCTGGGTCCAGCGGGTGCATGAGATCCTGACCGAAGAACATGGCCTGGCCATCGGCTATTCAACACTCACCCGCATGGTCCGTGAGCTTGAATTGGGGGCCGGCAGCACTCAGCGCTGTGATCATGTCCCGGATCAGCCGGGAGCGGAGATGCAGCATGACACCACGGTGTATCAACTTAACATCGGCTCAAAGCCGGCCAAGGTAGTGGCAAGCATTTTATATTATCGCTATTCAAAAATCCGCTATCTGAAGTTTTATCGTGTATTTAACCGGTTTGCCATGAAGTGTTTTCTGCATGAAGCCCTGATGTTTTGGACCCATGCGGCGCCGCTGTGCATTATCGACAACACCAATCTGGCGCGGCTGAGCGGGTCCGGCAAAAGGGCTGTGATGGCGCCGGAGATGGAGCACTTTGGTCAAAAATACGGATTTATCTTCCAGTGTCATGGACTCAAACACCCTGACCGCAAGGCCGGCAATGAGCGTAGTTTTTATACAGTTGAGAGCAATTTTTTGCCCGGCCGCCACTTTGAGACTCTGGAGGATTTAAATGCCCAGGCCCTGCATTGGGCGACGGTCCGGCTGCCAGCCCGGCCGGTGGCCAAGTCCGGTCTTATACCGGCCAGTGCTTTTGAATATGAAAAGGCGTACCTTAAGCAAGTTCCTGGGTTTGTAACGCCGCCTTATCTTGAATATGAAAGATGCACCGATCAATATGGCTATGCCTCCTGTAACGGCAATTTTTACTGGATCCCCGGCGCCGGGCGGCACAAGGTCAAGGTATTGCAGTATCCTGACAGAGTCAAAATCTATTGTCAGCGTGAGCTTTTGTGTGAATACGATTTACCGCCCGACGGGGTTAAGAACCAGAAAATCAGTCCTGCCGGGAAGTCCAGGTATCAGCCCAATAATCGCAAACGGCCGACCGGCGATGAAGAGCAAAGATTACGGGCGGTAGCCCCGGAAATATCGGCTTACCTGGATTTTGCGCTTAAGTTTAACGGCAAACAGCGGCATGGATATATCCGCCGCTTGTATGGCGTGTATCAAAAACTGGATCCGGCCCTGTTTATCAAATCCGTCAGCCGGGCGTTAACCTTCCGCGTGACCGATATCGCTACCATTGAACGGATTGCGGTCTTGCAGATGCAGACCGGGAGTTATCAGATTCAAAGTGCAGCGGTTGATGCGGAGTATAAACAACGGGAAGCGTATTGTCAGGGCCGTTTTACCGATGAAGTCGACCTATCGAGTTACACTCTGCCCGAGGATGATCATGAATGAAGAGTTGATCGAAAAACTCAAAACCATCCACCTGCCGGGGTTGTTGGCCAACTGGGATCAGTATCTTTTGCTGGCCCAAAAGGGCAACTACTCCCATGCCCGTCTGTTGAATCACATTATCGAGGAAGAATATCAGCTGCGGATGGAAAACTCCCGCAGGATGCGGATCAACCGGGCCAGAATCCCTGAAAAATTTGTCATCGAGACCTTCCCGTTTGATCAACAGCCGAAACTGGCCAAAAAAAACTGATGAACCTCTACGATTCTGATTACCTGGCGCAAAAGCGCAATATCATCTGGATCGGACCGACCGGCACGGGAAAGACGGGGTTGGCCACTTCGTTTTTAATGCAGGCCATCAGCCAGGGCTTTCGAGGGCGTTTTATCCCTTTCCCCGAACTGGTGGAAATGCTTTACCGGTCAGTGGCGGATCACACGGAAGCCAAACTGATCCAAACATTTGCCAAGTATGACTGTCTTCTGATCGACGAACTAGGCTACGTCGAGGTTGAGCCGGTGCAGGTGGGTCTTTTTTTTACTCTGATGCAGAGACGGCACAAGCAGAAAAGCACATTGATCACCTCAAATCTCGGGTTTGAACAATGGACCTCGTTTTTAAAAAATGATCAGCTCACAGCCGCTTTGATGGATCGGCTGACCGAGACCAGCCATGTGATCAATATGAGAAACTGCGTGAGTTTGAGGCCCAGGCTCAGTCAGGAATAAACATGGCCTACTCCCGGCATGAGTTATTCGTTCTGCGCAATCGCATCCCGATCGCCGGGCTGATAGAGCAGCTCGGCATCCCTGCCAAAATAAGTGAAGGCTGTTTTCGATTTTGCTGCCCGGTTTGCCGAAAGTGTAATACCGGCGTCAATCCCTGCACAAATCTAGCCAGATGCTTTGGCTGTGAAACGAATTATAACCCTATTGATCTTGTGATGCTGGTTAAACGATTAGATTTTAACAGAAGCGTAAAGTTTTTAAAAAGCATTTACAACCAACAAAATAAACCTGCCGCGACATCCCTTTCAGAAAATGATGCGGCCGCCGGGATCCCTGAATCTATCGGCCATATCCTCACCTCGATGGCATCAGTGTGGAAAAACGAACCTCACCCCCCATCCAAAAATACAGACACCAGACCAACAGTTGAAATGCTCCGGGATCGTGTAGAGCAACTTGAGCGCCAAGTTCACCACCTCTCAGAGCAAATCAAAATAATAGAGCAGAGCCGTTAACCGAATCATAATGTCCTGGCTGGCGGGGTCAACATGCGGGGTAGATCTATAAATGACCTTGCGGGGTCGCAGGGTAACGCCTGCCTCCTGCCTCTCCTGTGAACCAACGCCTCATTTTATCTGAGCAAAAGCGTATCAATTTATTTGAGCGCTATAGAACCAGGGCATGTCTGCTGGATTACGGCATGGATGCCGGGTATCAAACCCACTGGGTCGTTCATCGAGCGTTTAAAAAAGGTCCTTACATCGGAGATGGGCGTTCCCACCACCTCAATGGCACTAATCTCCCGAACACCCAATCCGTCGGCAGCGGCAATCCGCACTGCTGGGATTTCCACGGTTTCAAATCCCATGACGTAAGATGCCACCGCATCTACGGCCACCGTTTGAGCCCCTGCAATGAGCAGGTTCATCTCCACCGGCGTTCCGGCGTGGGGCCCCTGGCCTTCCATGCCAATCACGGCATCTACCAGCGTCAGATCTGCTTCGCGCACTCGAAGCAGATCAGCACACTTTTGCCCAAGGTCCAAACGATGTAAATCCTGCTGTTCTCCGCTAGGATGAATATTAGGGATGATGCCTTGCCAGTTCTTCACTCCCAGGGTAACGATTCCTGCCAGATGGGTCTTCATCTTGGGCAGATTGATCACCCGGTCGGCATCCAACAAGGGTTTGTAAATCTTTGCCTGTTTGTAGAGCCTGGCCCCCTTTATCTGAACTTCTACCAGCTCTTCCTCATCAAAAAAGATGACACGGTCAGCGCCGCCTCGCTCCGCAGCTGCCTGCATGCCAGACATACGGAAGGCCGGCCGGGACCGGCCTACATGCTGCCCGAGAGAAGGGTTGTCTCCCACCCACACTTCCCCGGCCTTTGAATTTTCCTTGAGGTAGCTCACCATGGCCTCGATCACGCGTGGATCCACGACGGAAAAACTCTCGGGGGGGGCCTGAAAGGCAAGATTCGGTTTTATCAAGACCGTTTCGCCCTCCCCCACTATATTGTCAATGGATCCCACGGCCAAGCTGATTGCCTCCCCGATCTTTAACTTAAGCTGGGCAACGTCTTCCTCATAGCGCACAAATTTGCCTCCAAGAAATTCGGGGTTACCTTTTAGCGCTCCTGTTTTTACAATAGCTACTTTTGGTTTAGACATGATAACCTCCATACGAATTACGAACAAAAAGCGGTGAGTTACAGACTTACCGCCAAAATCAGTTCCGAAACCATTCTTGATCCCGGCTAATCATTTGACGGGAACGGTATTTTGTTTTCTTTCTCATCAAAAACCTTCATTCCAATCAGCACCAACATGTTTGAGCACTTCCTTGCGACGCGCGCTACCGATCTTGGTGAATGAGGACATCATTCGCATAAATGCAAACCTTGTCCTCGGGTAGATCCAGCGAGACTTCACCGGAAGGGATCGCAGTGCCGGGGTTCAGCTTCATCCGTATTATCTCTTCTTGTATTCGGACAGTTACGACCCTGCAGTTGCCAAATTCCTGCACCATATTAACCTGTCCTTTGATCGCCATGGCATCCTTTGATTCGGCGAATTTTACGTTTCTGGGCCTGATACCTATTTTAAGGTTCCCGACGCCTGCGGGTATTGAAACATTACTGGGAATAGGGATGGATCCGCCTGCAGTCTGTAATCTATCGTCCGCCGGTACGCATTCAATGAAGTTCATGGCCGGTGAACCGATAAAGTACCCGACATATGTAGTTTCTGGCCGATTATAGAGTTCCTGTGGAGTTCCTGATTGAATAAGCTCTCCATCGCTCATTACAATGATGGTGTCCGCAAAGGTCATTGCCTCATTCTGATCGTGGGTCACATAAATCATGGTCAGACCATAGAGTTCATTGATCCGTTTCAATTTGCGTCGGATTTCAAACTTCAACTGTGGGTCAATAACGGTCAGCGGTTCATCCAGCAGCAAGGCTGATACGTCGTTGCGAACCAGTCCCCGGCCCAGTGATATAAGCTGTTTTTCGTCGGCGGCCAGTTTCCGTGCCGGCCTTTTGAGCTTGTCCGTCAGGTTCAACAGTTGCGCCACTTCATGCACTCGTCGAGTACGCTCGGGCTGGGGCATATGTCGGCAAACCAGAGGGAAAGCCAGATTTTCCTCGACGCTCATGAGGGTATATATAACCGGAAACTGGAAAACTTGGGCAATGTTGCGCTTTGCTGTTGGAAAATGGGTGAAATCCACACCGTCAAAGAGGATCTTGCCCTGGCTCGGGTGGATCAGTCCGGATACAATGTTGAGCATGGTGGTCTTTCCGCATCCGGATGGCCCCAGCAGGGCATAGGTGCCTCCGTCTTTCCATACCAGATTCAACGATTTCAGAGCATAGGTCGGCTCGTCGGAATCTGGTTCATAGGTGTGTGCAATGTCGGACAGCTCAATCTTTGCCATTGGTTATCTCCGCTAATTCTCGGTTATCGCGGGAGCAGCGATAAGGTCGCCACGAGGCGAGAAGGCGTAAATTCTATCGGAATCAAGATTTACCTGTACGGTGCTTCCGATCGCATGCTGGGAAACACCGTCTTCAAAGAGGATAAAGGCTCCTATATCAGCCGAGAGATGAAGTATGGTCTGTGATCCGCTGATTTCGCTCAGTTCGACTTTGCTTCCTATCACCCCGCCAAGGCTCAGATCAGATGTGCGCAAGCCGAAGCAATAGGTTCCCTGTGGGAGGTGTGCCAGGTGGGGCGGAATAGGTAGTAGCACACTTCCTTGCAACTGGATGGCGCCATTTTCAATTGCGCCATCAAAAATGTTTATGGGAGGGTCGTTAATGATTTTGGCACACCGGATTGTAGCCGGAGCATTGAAAACGGCCAGCGGTTTTCCCTTTTGGATGACGGCGCCTTTATCCATGATGATAAGCTCATGGCCCAACTGGATCGCCTCGGCAGGTTCCGTTGTCGTGTAGACCACTATTGCATCATCCTGTCCTTCAAATATATTCTGGAATTCTTCACGCAACTGCTCTCGCAGCTTGTAGTCCAGATTTACAAGTGGCTCGTCCAGAAGAAGTATTTCAGCCCGCTTCACCAGTGCCCGCGCAAGTGCCACACGCTGTTGCTGGCCCCCTGACAGGGCTGAAGGGCGGCGCGTTTCAAAATCGGCAAGACCCACCATATCCAATACTTCCATTGCCCGGCGTTTTGCTTCCTCAGCGGGCACACCGGCCCGCCTCAAGGGGAAGGCCACGTTGGCAAGTACCGTGAGATGGGGATAGTTGATGAACTGCTGATATACCATAGCCACGCGGCGCTTCCAGACCGGTAGGTGCAAGTAATCTTTGCCGTTCAGTGTCAGGGTGCCCTTCTGCGGTTGCTGGAGCCCGGCAATAGCTCGCAGGAGGGTAGTTTTCCCAGCAAGTGTGCGGCCAAGAACCGTGTAAAGGCCCCCACGCTTGAATGTTAAACTGACATCATCCAAAAAGGCGATGTCATCGACTCGGATATCTATATGCTCCAGGATTAAAGCCATCCAGGTCTCCTTATCGGATCGCGCCCGCCATGTTGCCGCTGGAAAGAAAACGCTCCACAACGAAGGCAATTATTACCAATGGTGCGACAGATACCAGCGCCGAAGCCGAAAGACTCCACCAAGGTGTTACAGAGGAATTCAGGGCGACCACGGCGACAGGAAGAAGCTGGGTCTTGGTGAAAGTTAGAGTGAATGCAAAGAAGAAATCGTTCCAGCCGAACATGACGCAGAAAAGCCCTCCGACCATTATGCCCGGCAGAGAATTCGGCAGAATCACCCGCACGAAGGCTCCGATTGGATTGCACCCATCTATCAGGGCCATCTCGTCTATCTGCGGCGGAACATTATTGAAAAAGTCCACCATCACCCACGTTGCAATGGGCAGAAGAAGAGCCACATATACCAAAATGAGGCCTGGGATAGTATCCAGCAGCCCCAAGAACTGAAGCATCAGAAAAAAGGGAATGGCCAACACGATGGGCGGCATTATCCGTTGAGCTATGAAGAAAAAGGTTATGTCGCTGTTCTTGACAAACCCTAATCGGTAACTGAAGCGAGACAGTCCATAGGCCGCTAGCGTCCCTAAAACCATACTGATCAGACTGGCACTCAATGTAACTATGGCACTTGAGATGAAAGGAGCAACGATATTTATGCCCTGTCCTCCCGTACGTACCAAGACTTTCCACCCTTCGAGGGACGGCTCGTATTGCAGCCAAGGGATATAGGTTGCTCCTCCCGTTACGCCGTTTGAGGTTTTGAAGGAGGTAGTAAGCGCCCACAGAAAAGGGAGTGCAACAAATGACGACCACAGCAGGATAGCCAGGTATTTCAGGACCAGATAAAGGGATTTCATAGTTCAATCCTGCGCAATTTTGCGGGTTAGAATCTTGGCAATGATGGTCAGGCTGATGATCATTATAACAAGGTATGCGAGCGACAACGATGCCGCATAACCGATCTGGTAGTCCCGGAGCCCTCGAATATAGATATAATAACTGCTTGTCTCCGTTGCGGTACCGGGTCCCCCGGAGGTCAAGACATAAACAGTTTCCATTAACTTAGAGGCCTCGATCAGCCGAATCAGGATCGCGCCGATGGAGATTGGCGCCATCAGTGGAAATGTGACGCTGAAAAAAGTTCGAAACGGCCCGGCGCCATCAATGGCTGCTGCCATGTATGGCTCATTCGGCAGGGACATCAATCCTGCCAGGAGCAGGAGAAACATAAAGGGAGTCCACTGCCAGACTTCCACTAGGATAACGCTTACCATAGCCATGGGTCCGGTAGAAAGCCAGCTCAATGGCTCAAATCCCAAAATCCTAATGATGTCGTTGGCCGGTCCCAGGGATTCGTGCAGAATCGTTCGCCAGATAACCGACATGATCACCGGCGTCGTCATCATTGGTACGAGAAAAAGGACGCGAATAAACCGTTTGAGAATAATGTTTCGCCAGACAAGAAGTGCCAGGCCGAATCCCACCAGATATTGAATAAAAACGGAACCGGTCGCCATCAGGCTTAATCGAGCCAGCGATTCCCAGAACCGCATATCCTCAAACAAGCGCCCCCAGTTCTTGCCCCCAAACCAGTCAAGCCCGGGTTTCACAACATCCCAACTGGAGAAACTGACGCGGATGGTAAAAAGGAGCGGGAAAATAATAATCGCAACCAGGACAATCAGTCCGGGAAGTAGAAAAAATTGTTTGTATTTCAGTTTCAGCAAAGCGCCTCTGAACAGGTAGCGACTGGCATGAGGTTAAACCAAAGGATCCACATAAAGGGCTTCTCAGCCCCTGAAAAAAACAGGCCGTCCGGGCTTGTCCACGGCCTGCATATTTTCTAGGGGCTTACTTACTTAACGTTGTCTTCGAGAGCTACCACGTTTTTGTAAGCTTCTCGGACTCTTTCCTTACCGACCCGCTCGACGATTTGGCGCCACTCCTTTGCAACACCGTCCATGGCTGCCTGGGGAGTTTCCTGCCCGGCAAGGGCTTTTGAAACCCCGGCTGCCATGGATGACATAAATTGGCCCACGCCAGGAACCCGAAGGTCAAAAACACGGTTTTTACTCAAGTCCATACCTGACAGCGTCTCCACATAAGTGGAGGCCGTTTTCTTGTCCCATCCCAGCTTCTCAATCCAGAAATTGGGATCAAAATGTGTGGTTCGGTATGGGTTTACACCATAACGGCCGATCTGCAGATCATGGAGAGTGTTAGCCTCATTGCTGAAAAAGCAGAGGAAATCAAAAGCCATATCTTTGTTTTTGGACATCTTTGATACGGCCGAGGTCCAACCCCACGTGATGTAGGGAGCCCGGTTCGGCGTTTCGAAGGTGTCCCACTTGCCTGTCTTTCGATTCCATACCTTATGGGCCCCAGGCAAGGGCGCCGCTGCAACCTTGTTCCGGATGGGACTGTCCTTTTGCATAGCCTGGATAAAGGCATCGTCCCAGGTGTAGGTCATGAGCGTTTGGCCCCCACCGAAGGAGAAAATTTCATCCCCAAGGCCGAAGTTATTGCCGCCAGGGGGAAATGCTTTCTGGGCTTTGACAAAAAGTTCCAGCCCATGGACCCAGCCCGGGGTATTGACCAGCGGTTCCATGGTATCGATGTCAAAGAAGAAGCCGCCCTTGACGTTGGGATGTTTTGCATACGGCGCTACCCTGCTGATAAAAGCCGAAAACATCAAGTCGTCACGCTTGGCTACTTCGGCGCTACCATACTTGGTCTTTCCACTGCTGTCCCAGCTCCAGCCGGAAAAATAGATGGCTATTTCGTTATATTCTTCCCAGGTTGTTGGAACACGCAACTCCTTCCCGGTGTCCTTCTTGTATCGCGCCTGCATTTTAGGGTCCCCGAAGATATCACTTCGATATTTCAAATAGTTTCGGTCGCCATCCACCGGAAACTGGATCATCGTGTCGCCCCAGGTGGCCACGCCTTTGTAGTTAACCGTCACCTCCTGCATGCTCTTGGTATTGCGATATTTTTCAGGAACTGGTTCAAGATAGTCCTTAAAGTCACCGATCCACAAAGAGCCGTAAAAAAGTACATCGTAGGCATTCTGACCGGTTTGAAATGGTATCATGATCCTCTGGAATAAATCTCCAAAGGGCACGTGTACCACGTTCACCTTTGCGCCTGTTAGTTCTTCAAACTGCTTGGCATGAAGCGCTGTCGGTTCTCCCATGACCGGAACCGCGTGGGTAATGATGTTAAGGGTTCGCCCGGAGTAATCCTTAGCATCGATGGCTTCGAAGGAGCATTCCCCACCTATATCCTTTTCAATTCCGTACTTGGTATAGTCAGCCGCCTGGGCCACAACACCGATGGTTAAAAGAAAAATCGCTACAACCACAGAAATAACATACCGCTTCATAGCCTCCTCCTATCCTCAAAAAAAGTTGTTGGTTCAGGGAATCAAGACCACCCGGCCTATACTTCTTCCCTCCCTAAGGTCGCGTAGAGCCTTATTCACCTCGTTAAGGGGGTATTCCCGCGTGGTCAAGGACACCAGGCCGCGATCGACCATGGTGATAAGTTCCTTTAACTCAGAAATAGTTCCCCCCATAATGCCTACAATGGTCTTTTTGGAGCGTACGATCTCCAGAGTGGAAATCACTAATTGGCCCCCGTAGCCGACCAGGAAATAGTGACCTCCACGCCTGGTAATGGACAGTCCACAGTCCACCGTGCCGTTTTTCCCAACGAAATCAATTGTGGCATCCACACCCAACCCCCTGGTCAACGTACGGATTTTTTCAGGGTAGTGCTCGTCGGCGATAAAGGTATAATGGGCCCCCACTTTGCGGGCCAATTCGAGTGCTGCCTCCGACTTGTCCACCACAATAATTTCCGTTGCACTGAGCGCCCTCAGAACCTGTATTCCTATATGCCCGAGTCCACCTGCTCCCAGTACCAGTGTATAATTTCCGGGCGCCAGATGTTCCGACGCGCGGCGAACTGCGCTATAGGCGGTCAGCCCGGCATCGGCCAACGGAGCAATATCCATGGGTGAAAGATGGGGAGGAAGCCTGATCAGGTTTGACTCCTCCGTGAGCATGTATTCCGCAAAGCCGCCATTCCGATTGAACCCGGGATAACCGTTTCGCTGATGATTCGAGTGAACGGTTCCAGTTCCGGAACCTGCAGTGTCTTCACCTGCCATCGGATGAATAATAACCGGATCTCCAACCTTTACGGATTTAACCGAGGAGCCTACTTCTTCCACCCATCCTGCATTTTCATGCCCCAGGATCAGAGGTAATTCAATCCGCATATAGTTACACCATATCCCTTTGATCAACTCCAGATCTGTCCCGCAGACCCCTGCGCCTCCTATCTGGACAATAACATCCGTAGGCTCCTCAATGGTTGGTTCGCTAACATCCTCATAAACCAACCACTCGTGGGCTTGCAGCGATGTATCGAAATGGTATAACTGTGCCGCCTTCATCCTCAGTCTTCTTAGTACCGCGGTCCCTTTTACAGTGGATATCTCATTCTTTTCGATCCGGACCTCTGCAAGGAAAAAGGCCGGAGCGGAGCTGCAGTTTTCTTTCTCCAAGAGGCTAAGCAAGTCTTGTGCCAGTAATCTGCTCAAAAATAAACACCCTAGAAAAACAGTTAATTTTGGGTAAACTATCCTAATGTATCAGCCACAAGGCCGGGTATTAGGTGTTTAGAAAATGCACAACTGAACACACCATTGTTAACAGAATAAACACTTCCCTGAACCACCACGAACCTCCCACATTTTTGATAAGGGCTTGACAATTCCTTTTATAAGTTTTAGTTCTGATACAATATATTACCATAGAGTCGCAAAGAGTATTCTGCTGCAGTTGCGATGGAGACACCTCCGGTTGGCCACTCTTTTCTTTAAAGGCCAACTCTTGAAGAGGCAGCTGGTTTCCACATTGTGGAGAAAAGACCGATGGGGGAAAGTGCACGCACCTGCCTGGCCCGTGAGGGGATAGTCCCGGCTAGATTTTTCAGTCCTGAAATACGCGAATCATGGAAAAGATGCTTTGATAGCGGGCTCGATCCGTTCGGTGATCCGACTACGGTCCAAGTCGCAGTAGCTCAACTGAATAGACGCAGGGAGGAAAGCTATCTTGTGCGTCGACTGGCAAAAATGGAGATGGAAAACCTCCATCGTCAAATCGCCGGTTCCAACTTCATCATTATTTTTGCTGATAGCGACGGCGTCATTCTCGACCGCGTCGTGGACGAATCCATGGCCGCCAGCAACCCCGACAGGACGCTCCCCGGTTTCATGTGGCAGGAAGAAATAAATGGCACCAATGCCTTGGGCATGGTTGCAGTAACGCATAAGCCCGCCATAGTACATGGAGAAGAACATTATTTCAGGGATCATACAAGCCTGACTTGTGCTGCCGCACCTATTTTGGGGCGAAACGGCAAATTGGTAGGGATTATTGATGCGACTTCCGACTGTCGATCGCGGCAACGCCATACACTGGCGCTGGTAGGGATGTCTTGCATCACAATTGAAAACGGCTTGTTCAGAGAACGCCACAAAGGAGATCTCATCCTTGAACTCCACAGCCGCAGTGAGTTCCTGGGTACCCTGCAGTCAGGCTTACTTGCCTTCAAGAAAGATGGTTTTCTTGATGAATCAAATCGGTTGGCCATGCCTTTTCTGCAGGATATGCAACCCATGGCACGGATTCATTTCGACGAAATCTTCCTTACGCCTTTTCGAGAGTTCCTAAACCGCTTGCCAGGGAGACAGATCAGCCTCTCTCACCGACAGAGAGGGCAGTTCTTTTGCAGTGAGGGCCTTTAATTATCATGCCCATAAATTGACTGCACCGCCGGCTCTCATTCGGAAACGTCCCAGCCCCACCGGGAAATCCACATGGTCTGCGAGGACCCTGTGGTCCGATCATCCATGCACATGGTGAGAAGGGCCGTTGAACTGAACGTGCCGCTTCTTATCCGGGGAGAAACCGGGACGGGAAAGGAGTTGATGGCCCGCTATGCTCATGCGGTAAGTAATCGCAAGGGAGATTTTGTGGCTATCAACTGCGCCGCCTTTCCGGAATCACTGATTGAATCCGAGTTGTTCGGTCATCAGGAAGGGGCTTTCACCGGATCGGTCCGAGGCGGGTCAAAAGGGCTCGTGCGGCAGGCCCATCTGGGAACTCTTTTCCTGGATGAAATCGGCATGATGCCTGCTCAGATGCAAGCTAAACTGCTGCGATTCCTGGATCGGATGGAGATCCGTCCGGTGGGAAAAACCACCGAAATTCAGATGGACATCCAGTTGATCTCTGCAACCAATGAAACATCGAACGGAAAAGAAGTCATGAGTCATTTCCGGCCGGATCTGCTGTATCGCATCAACACTATGGAGGTTTGTCTGCCGCCATTGCGTGCGCGTCAGGATCTTCATGAGATTATAAAGGCCATAATGGAGACATTCAGCACCCCTCTGCAACTGACGCCCCAAGCCCTAAGCATGCTGAGAGCTTATGACTGGCCTGGAAACATCCGGGAACTGAAAGGTTTTTTAACTCGCGTTTTGATTGCCTCTGGAAGAGGAATCGTAACAGGCGAAGATGTGCAAAAGAGCCTCACCACCACCGCTTACACCGAGGTAGCAAGATATTCGGCCAAAGACCTGGCCACCCAGGAGCAAAGAATAATCCTTGACGCTTATGAAAGTCATGGCGGGAACATATCCGCTGTATCCCGGGAACTCGGCATATCCCGGAACACCGTCTACAAGAAGCTAAAAGAAACCCGAAAGGATCGACAAACAAGCCCCTTCCTTATCAAAGGCATTTAGGTCAGGAATTATGTTCTCCGCCTGCAATATTTTCGATTAAGATTGTTGGCGGCCGCCTGAAAAGGACTAAAAATTGACGGCTTCGCAAAAAGTCCACCTTTTGAGTTGCGCTGCACCCCTCATCGTTTCAGCCTAAGTCTAATTAACCCAAATTCATGAAAGCAAAAAAATCCTTATGGAATAACAGCATGTTAAAGACATGCCGCTTCGTTTTCTGGCACTACATCTTTGCGCGATCAGAGAATCTTTTTCACCACCCGCCCTGGCACCGAAGCAATGTTCAAGGCATCATAGATGAGCTTTTGATGAGGCTCCGGCCGGGATGATTTCCGGATGTGGATCACCTTCCCGTCTTTCCTTCTTTGCGTGATACTTTTCTTCTACAGTTGTTTGAGGGATCATGATTGTAAGTTGTTATAAAGATTAGATTGCTCTTTAAAAAATTTTAGGATTCTCAAAAATGTGGTGCCACAGAATATGCTAATAAACCTTGACACGGTTGAGAAATTGCGCTAAAGGTGAGGTGTCTAATTCAGGAGGCACCTCATGTTTGCTAGAGTAAAGAAATA
>Ga0210058_1002440_pt1 | contig 15183 bp, 15 predicted proteins | sample CryGeymeta201511_FD_183979 | JGI IMG/M metagenome (GOLD analysis project Ga0210058, IMG submission 183979) | Groundwater microbial communities from Crystal Geyser aquifers in Utah, USA - Crystal Geyser metaG 2015-11 (SPAdes) (version 2) | ecosystem: Environmental > Aquatic > Deep subsurface >...
AAATTCGCCGCGCTGAACTCTGCGGTTTGGTCGGGCGGATCGTTCGTGTATGTGCCGAAAGGCGTCAAAGTGGATTTGCCTTTGCAGGCCTACTTCCGCCTGAACACCGCCAACGTCGGCCAGTTCGAGCGCACGCTCATCATCGTGGATGAGGGCGCGTCGGTGCATTACGTTGAGGGATGCTTCCTCGAAGGCGCGCGCGTCCGCACTCGCAACGGCGAAAAGCAGATTGAGCAAGTCTCTGTCGGCGATGAGGTATTGACTCATCAAGGCCGCTGGCGCAAGGTGTACCACACCATGAAACGGCCTTATCACGGCAAAATTTTTAACATTCGCTTCTATGGTGATAGCGGGCGCCAGTTAAGAGTCACCGCGGAACATCCATTATTGATTGCGCGTCGCCAACGCGAATCCATGCGAAACAAGGAATTCCAGCCAACCTGGGAGCGCGCAGACAGCGTCAAAGAAGGCGACTATCTTGTCATCCCTGTGCCTCAGCCCAAAGCAGAATTGGAATTAGCGCTGACAATTGAATTTTCTTCGCGTAATTCGCCCATTCGCGAAATTAGCGCTAAAGATTTCATCGCGGCTAATATTCCTGATTGGTTTGTAGAAAGTCCTGCAGGTGACCTCGACAATTCACCTTTCCATCTTGACGAGAACTTCCTCTATGTTCCAATCAAAGAAATCACCGTTGAAGAACAGGAAACTGAAGTCTACAATTTCTCTGTTGAAGAAGACGAATCCTATGTTGCGGAAGGCGTGGTCTCGCACAACTGCACCGCTCCCCAGTACACCACCAACTCCTTCCACTCCGGCGTGATCGAGATCATCGTCAAGAAAGGCGCGCGCTCGCGCTACTCGACCATCCAGAACTGGTCCACTAACGTGTATAACCTTGTCACCCAGCGCGCGAAAGTTTTTGCCAATGCAACGCATGAATGGGTCGATTCTAATTTGGGCTCGTTGCTGACTATGAAGTATCCCTCCTGCTACTTGATGGAACCCGGCGCGCACGGCGAAATGCTTTCGATGGCTTTTGCTGGCCCCGGCCAAACCCAGGACGCAGGCTCGAAGATGGTGCATTTCGCGCCGAACACCACCAGCAAGATCGTGTCCAAGTCCATCAGCAAGGGCGGCGGACGCGCTTCCTATCGCGGACTGGTCAAAGTGTATAAAGGCGCCAAGGGCGTCAAGTCTAACGTGGTTTGCGACGCGCTTTTGCTCGATCCCAAGTCCCGCTCCGATACCTATCCCACCATCGAGATTGACGAAGACGATGTCACCATCGGCCACGAGGCTTCGGTCTCGAAGGTCGGCGAAGAGCAACTCTTCTATCTTATGTCGCGCGGCCTCAGCGAAGAGGAGTCTACCAGCATGGTCGTCTCCGGCTTCATCGAGCCGCTGGTCAAGGAACTTCCCATGGAATACGCGGTGGAAATGAATCGCCTCATCCAACTCCAAATGGAAGGATCAATCGGCTGATATGCAGGAAAAACCAAAAGTAGTTGTTTCAAGACAGCGACGGACTGACTCTGCCGCAAAGGATTTTTCCTTCACCCAGGCTGATATCCCCGCCTCGAAGAATGGTCTCGCCTCTTTCCGGACCTCAGCCTGGGACGCGTTTAAGGCGCGTTCCCTCCCCCTCACCACGGATGAGGCCTGGCGTCGCACGGACCTACGCTTCCTGCCCGCGTCCGATTTCAAACTTCCCAAAGACGGCGCATTCGAAGACCTGCCGATTGTCCCCGATGACTTGCTCAAGCCTCTCGTCGGCGACCAGCACGGCGGACAGATCACCCTGCTCCCCGGCGGTTCGCAAATCTTTTTGGAGGAGGCGCTGGCAAAGAAGGGCGTGGTCTTCACCGACTTTCGCACCGCGGAAAAGAATCACGCCGACCTGCTCGCCAAGTTGATCGGCCAGATCGTCAAACCCGAGGACGGCAAATTTGCCGCGCTGGCATCTGCGCTTTCGCAAAATGGCATTTTGCTCTACGTCCCCAAAAACATGAAAGTGGAATATCCGCTTCATTCCATCCTTTGGGGGCCCGGCGTAGACCTGGCGCACTTCTCGCACCTGATCGTCTTCGTGGACGATGGCGCGTCGGTGACGTATGTCCACGAAGCCGCCTCGCCCGATGAAATTGGTCACGCAATGCACGCGGGCGTGGTGGAAATCCACGTGGGCGAAAACGCCAACCTGCGCTTCGTGGAATTGCAGTCGTGGGGACGGCACGTTTGGAATTTCAGCCACGAGCGCGCCCGCGTCGAACGCGGCGGTAACCTCGACTGGATCTTCGGCGCGGTCGGTTCGCATCTCACTAAAAATTTTTCCGACCTCGACCTGGTTGGCGAGGGCGCACAGGGACGCATGTCCGGCTTCTACTTCACCGACGGCAGCCAGCACCTCGACCACGACACCCAGCAGAATCATCTCGCGCCGCACACCACCAGCGATTTGCTTTTCAAGGGCGCGCTCAAAGGCAAAAGTCGTTCGGTGTGGCAGGGCATGATCTACGTTGCGCCCGGCGCGCAAAAAACGGACGGCTACCAGGCCAACCGCAACATCGTCCTGAGCGAAGACGCGAGAGCGGATTCCATCCCGGGGTTGGAGATCCTCGCGGACGACGTCCGCTGTACGCACGGCGCGACTGTCGGCAAGTTGGAGCAGGAGCCGCTGTTCTACCTGAAAAGCCGCGGCATCCCCCAGGTCGAGGCCGAGCGGCTGGTCGTCGAAGGCTTTTTTGATCCGATCATGCAACGCATCCCGTTCGAGGGCGTGCGCGAAAGATTCCAGCAAGCCATTTTGCAAAAGATGGGTTGATAGCCTATAATCAGGCAGAGAGAAAAATGGTAACCAAAACAAAAGCAAAGCAGGTAAAAGTCGCGCTGCCCGTTCTTGAACGGCGGCCTGTCCGGGGTGGACGCGTTGGGTCGCAGGTTTCATACATGAAGGCGCCTGGCGTCGAACATGTTTATGAAGTGGGCGACACGGTGGAAGTTTTTTGCGATCACGAAAAGAACAACGACCGCGTGCGCGGCTGGATCAAAGGCATTGTCGTGCAGGTGGACAATAAAATGGTCGCGGTTCAATTCCGCTCCAATGTTTTTCTCACCGATGGCTGGATGGTGCCTGACCGCATCCTCTGGTACCCGTTGACCTCCGAACACATCCGTCCCGTGTTGGCCAAGAAATCGGCCAGGCAGGAAACCATCAATTACTAGACCGGTTCCCCATGCTCAACGTTAAAGAAATTCGCGGTGACTTTCCCATCTTCGAGCGCGAGACGCGGCCCGGCGTGCGCCTGGTCTATCTCGATTCCACGGCCACATCGCAAAAGCCCGTTTCCGTTATCGAGGCGATGAACGATTTTTATCGCCGCTCGAACGCCAATATCCATCGCGGCGTTCACACGCTGGCCGAAGAAGCCACCGCGCTGTACGAAGATGCGCGCGAAAAGATCGCGAAATTTATCAACGCGCCTTCCGCCCGCCAAATTATTTACACGCGCAATACCACCGAGTCGATCAACCTCGTCGCGTATACCTGGGCGCGCGCCAATCTCAAGCCGGGCGATCTCGTCATCCTGACCGAGATGGAGCACCACTCCAACCTCGTCCCCTGGCACATGCTGGCGACGGAACGCGGCATCGAATTAGACTTCATCCCTGTGGCGGAGGACGGCCTGCTCGACATGGACGCCTACCGCGCGCTTCTTGCGCGGACCCCGAAGCTGGTCGCGTTCACCCACATGTCGAACGTCCTCGGGACGATCAACCCCGCGGCTGAGATCATCCGCCTCGCGCGTGACGCCGGGGCTGTCACCCTCGTGGACGCGGCCCAGTCCGTCCCGCACATCGCGGTGGACGCGCAGGCCCTCGGCGCGGACTTCCTGGCCTTCTCCGCGCACAAGATGTGCGGCCCGACCGGCATCGGTGTGCTGTATGGAAAGGTTGAGTTGCTGGAAGCCATGCCGCCATTTCTGGGCGGCGGCGACATGATCAAGGAAGTCAAACTGCGTTCCTTCCGCCCGAATTCGATTCCGTACAAATTCGAAGCCGGGACTCCCGCCATCGCGGAAGCCGTCGGTTTCGGCGCGGCGGTGGATTATCTGACGAAGATCGGCATGACCAACATTGCCGCGCACGAGCATGAAATCACCGAATATGCGCTGGAGCGTCTCGAAGAAATCCCCGGCGTGAAAGTTTTCGGTCCCTCCGCGGACAAAAAAGGCGGCGTCGCATCGTTCACGCTAGATGGTGTCCACCCGCACGATGTGGCGCAGATCCTGGACCGGGACGGCATCGCTGTCCGCGCGGGGCATCATTGCGCCCAGCCCCTGCACGAAAAATTCGGCATCCCCGCTACCACCCGCGCATCTTTTTACTTGTATAATACAAAAGAAGAAGTTGACCTGCTCGTAAACGGCATCTACAAGGTCAAGAAGATGTTCGGTTAAACTACCAAACTACGTAACCACCCAACTACAAAACTGCCATGGACGATCTCTACCGCGAAGTCATCATCGAGCACTACAAGAATCCCTCTTATAAGGGCAAACTGGACCCGCACGACATCTCGTTCGCGGACAACAATCCGCTGTGCGGCGACCACATCCAGATTGACCTGCGCGTGGACGCGGACGGCAAGGTCGCGGAGGCGCGCTTCGACGGTCACGGATGCGCCATCTCGCAGGCTTCCGCCGATTTGCTGGTCGAGTCCATCATCGGCAAGCCGTTGGAGGAAGTAAAGCAACTCAACAAAGACTCCGTCCTTGAAATGCTCGGCATTGACCTCGGCCCCGTCCGCTTGAAATGCGCCTTGCTTTCGCTGAAAGTGTTGAAGGCGGGCGTATATGGGTTGGGGGAGGCCAGCGATGAACTGGTGGAATAGAAACAAAAATCAATATCGCCCAGTGATTGCCCATGTATAACTATGCAACATTAGATGAATCAAAAATCGAATTCGTGGAGATCGCTCCCGCCTCCGAACTTCCCAACGGACAACGTCTTTTTGTGGAAGTTGCCGATCGCCCCCTCGTTATCTTCAATATCGCGGGACAGTTTTTCGCCATCGGCGATGTCTGCACCCACGACGATGGGCCGCTGGGCGACGGCGAGATCGAAGGCTTCAACATCGTCTGTCCGCGGCATGGAGCCGAGTTCGATGTCCGTACCGGGAAGGTGATGCAAATGCCGGCCGTGGTGGATATACCGGCATACCCTATTCAAGTCCGCGAGGGGAATATTTTTATAGGAATACCGAAGGAATAATTCGGTGGGGTATTTTACCTAAATTCGGAGTTGATGTTTTATAATAAGGCGTAGCGCCGCAGGTCGGCGTTTCAACCAACATTGGCTACGGAGGTCAATATGACAGTATTATCTGGAAAGCTTCATGCGGAAACGCCCATTTACCGCGGCAATGCCCGTAAAACGCTTTTCACTCGTGATGGCGATGGCACGCAGCGCCTCGTCTCACTGGCGGGGGAGATTCAAGGCACGGCTCAATCCCTGATGGATGCCTTCATCGGACAATCGTCCAACGGAAGGAATATGGGCCTGCTCAATCGGCTGTGGCTACGACTGTACGGAATTTCCATGCCCGCCGATTTGGTCAGCGCAGTTGATTGCAAACTGCGCGCCGAAGCCTATCCGTCCAATCACTTTTTTGACCTGCGGATGGGCATGCGCCTGGATGAAGACCGCTGGGCATCGGAGGCCAACGCCAACTACAAATACGAAACGCTGCTGCGGAACTCGGTGTTTGATTTCCACTTGACGGTGAATGACCGCGCCCTGGCGCAAGGCGAGAATCAAGCCCGTCTCTATTACCTGCTTCAGGAATTGAGCGAGGGCCGCTTTTGGTTCGGGGCCGGCAAAAGCAAAGGGCTGGGACGTGTGCGCCTGGAACTGGATACGCCCCTGCCGCCTCCCCAGTCTGCCCCGCGCATCGCCGCGGCAGTCAACCACCTGCAACTTTCTTTGACCTTCGACGCTTCCAATCCCGTACTGGTCGGTTGGACCTGGGGCAAAGTGGACCCGGAGATGCCATCTTACGCGGCGATTGAAGGCCAGTCGCTCGTCAGCGCCATGCGCGGCCTGCCGGAGCCGATCAAGAAACGCCTGGAAATGGGCCTGGGCGGGCCGATAACCACCCCCGAAGAATGGAAACATAAACTGTCAGACACGTTGCCGCGCGTCATCGCCATCTGGCTGCGCGAACGGTCGGTTGGCGAGTCCGAGATTTGGATCATCCCCAGCGCCGCATTGAACAGGCAGGCCAAGGGAAAATACCCGCTCTCGGCCAAGGTGATCTCCGCAGTCCAGCCGTTGACCGATAAGCCCTTTGCCAACCAGCGGGAAATGGAAAATGCTCTCAATGCGGCGCTGGCCGATCATGAAAATATGTTCGACCGCATCTTCAAGATTACCGAGCGCCGCAAAGAGAAACGCCAGCAGTTGGATCGCGCCGCCTGGCAGGAGATCGCCAGCGCCTTGGGGCTGGATGTCGCGCTGGAAACGCAATTATCCCCGCTGGTTGGGGATGAAGCGGCCCTCAGCGGGGTCCTGGCTGAAGCCTGCCAGGGCGTCCTCTCCCAGTTGTTCGAGCAGGTGGATCAGCAAGTCAATTTGATTCGCAGCGACGCCTGGGTGGATGCGGAAATTGCCTCCCGTGATGAACACTTGCGCATCAAACGCATGTTGATGGAAGGCAAGATCAACGAAAGCCAGTGGCTCAATCGCAACTCTCCCCCGGCGGGCGTCAGCGCCGCCGGCTGGCGCGAGTTTCTGGATGCTCATCGCCAGGTGCGCTTCCAACACATGCTCGGCGCCCAAAACTTGCGCAAGAGCATCGTCAACGACCAGAATTTTATTGCTTTTCTCAAAGACTACCGCGAAACCGCCCGCCAGGAGATGGCGCAGTCTTACAATTTGGATTTCCGCCGCGGCGGCCCTGGCGGAAAGGAGATTTCGCGCACATACGGCAAGCCTTACGATACTGTATTTACGCGTATGCTCTCCTGGTCGCCCTCGGCAAGCGAGCAGGGGATGTGGGAAATCTACATCCCTGGCGGCACGCTCAAGGGCGCTTTCCGCCGCCGCGCCTCGCAGACGCTCAAGACGGTGTGGGGGGAGACGCCGCGCACCCGGCGCGTGATTGACCGCCTGTTCGGCATCCAGGGACAGCGCGGTTTGATCCTGTTCTCCGATGCTTACCTGTCTGACCCCCTGGACCCGGAGCGCGCCTGGTGCTCCATGGACGGTATCCGCATGGATGCGCGCACCGGCCGTCCCGTCGAAACCGCTAAGTCCGATTACCTCTTTGCATACGGCAGCCAACTGACTTTCAACGTGCGCCTGGACTTGCAAGATGTCACTGAGCAGGAAGCGGAAGCGCTGAATGTCTTCCTGGCTTTGTTGAACGATTTTCGGCGCGGCGATATTCCTCTGGGCGGCGAGAAAACCGCCGGCTTTGGCTGGGTGCAGGGAGAGGTTGCCCGGCTGACCTGGTTGAGCGGCAACCCCGCCGGGATGACCACGCGCCTGTTCGCCGCCCACAAACCATCCGCCAGCGGCGTATGGCATAAGATCGAACTGGAAGGCGAGGCCGCCGCCGCCGTCCTGCGTCCGACCAACCTGATGGGAGAAACTGTCATCAAGTCGCCTGAGTTGCCGCGCAGTGAGGTCGGGTTCGTTTCGCATCGTTCCTTTGGCGGGCGTTGCGGCATGTTGGTGGTCGAAGCTGAAACGCTCACGCCGTTGCACGTTTCAGAAAGCGGCGAGCCATCTTATCAGGCGCGCCTGGAGGATGGGATGGTGTATGGATGGGACTTCTTCTCGATGTCGCCCGCGCAGGCCGATAGACGCGCGGCGGAACGTCGTTATGCCCTGCCTAGCAAAAGTCTGAGAGGCATGTTGCGCCACATTTACACCATCGCCAGCGATTCGGCGGCCGAGACCGTCAGCCTGTCCAACCTGAACCCTGCCGACAGTTTGTTCGGTTGGGTGGGCAAAGGCAGAAACCAGTCCATCATGGGGCGGCTCTCGATTAACTTTGGGATGTTCACCCAGCCGCAGATGGCCTGGTTCAAGGTCCCCTACCCTTATGGCAAATGGCAGTTCAAGAATGGCAAGTGGCAAAATATTGCCGAGGCTTCAGCCGCCTCCCTGAAAGTGGCAAACACTTGGCGGCTCTTCCCTCACACGCCGCTGGCGCCAATCGTGCAACAGGTGAGCGAGTTTGCTCCCACCAGCGCCCAAGCCAGTTACCTCCATGCCATTTTGCCCGGCAATCGCGCCCGCTTCACCGTTCGCTTTTGGAACCTGGGCGATGAGGAATTACAACGCCTGGTTTGGTGCGTGGCGTTGGAAAATCAGCAGGCGCATAAACTGGGCAATCATCGTTACCTGGGCATGGGTAGCCTGCGCCTGCGCCTGCTGCCTGGGAGCTATCTGATTGACTGGGGCGCGCGCTATGCAGGCAAGGCTGAGTCCGAATGGCAGCGCCCGCTCCAACTTGCTGAATGGCTGAATCCCAAAGTAATCGCTCACTATCGCGCCTTGAGCCAATACCTGAATGCTGACGCCCTTTGATTGGCTGCGCCGCGCGCGCACCGGCGCAGAATTGCTGGTTCTGCTCAAGCTGCTGGACGAGGCTCCCGAGCGGTTCCCATCTGCGGAACCGCTCGGGCCGCCTCTCACCGCCTTATTTGGCCCCTGTCAACGCTGCGGGGTATACCCGCCTGCCGTGCGGCAGGCTCCCAAGCTGGCGGTTTGCCAGCCAGGCGGGGACGCTCCGGCTCCTTCGGATAGCGCGTCCGAAGAGTCGATCAATTCATCGCTCCCCGGCGCGCAAACAGGGCGTTACTGCCGAACCTGTCAGGCTATTATGAAGCGTCGTTCGGCTTACGTGTCTGACACGCATCGAGGAGTATTGGTGTGGGGGTGTCTCAATCGCCTGCCGGTCCAGCTGTCGCCGCGACAAGGGTTTTACCAACAGCATCTATGGGGCGCTTACCTGCATGACAAGCCTGCCGGCGGGCCGCCGTACCGTTTCCTGCTGGCCTTCTCGCGCAAATTCCTGCGCGAGTGGCTGCGCGAGTTGCTCTTATACCACGGCCCCGACTTGACCGGGCTGTTGCAGATATTTCCTCCCAACGGCGTCAACGAGGTGGATCAAATGGGCGATTTGTTGACGCGCATTATTGCCCAGGATATTCAGTCTGCGCCAGACAGCCTGAGAGTTCATTTCTACGCGGCGCCCTACCAGGTGGTGCGAAGCCGTCAGCGTGAGCGCCAGGGAATGCTGTCTTTTGATGCCGCAGAGTTCCTGCGCTTGTTGGAAATGGCCATTGTCTTTCGCACGATGCTGTTGCCCGACCAGCAGGAAATGCTCCTGGAACTGCTGACCCTGCGTGACCCAAAAGAGGAGGGCTTCTATTGGGGGCGTTTTCTGGGTATGCTCACTCCCACAGCCAAAGATATGCTGGATGCCTGGCGTATCCGTGCCTGGCCTAGGGAACGTGTGCGCCTGTTATATGAACTGACCCGTTTTGTATATGTGGACTTTTCTCAATCCGTTTAACCTGATCCGTTACCTGGTCGTCCTGCGGGTGAACGCGCCCCAGGTACGGCTGCCGCGCTGGCTGGCGGGCGAGTTATCGTGGGCGCTGGGCGGCGCCATTGCCCGGCGCTTGCCCAGCTCACAGGCCCAGGCCTGGTCCAAGGCCACGTTGCCCTGGGAAGCCTACAACCAGGCCGACGCACAAAAACGGCGCATGTTGCCTTTCCCCGAGGCCGCCTGGCCAGTGGAGAGTGTGCTGCTGGCCTATCCCGGCAAATTGACCTATGGCGAAGGCGAGTCGATCCTCTTCGAAATCAAACTGTTCAAGGATGCCGCTGACCACAATTTCTTCCTGGAGGTGATTCTGCCGACGCTGGAAGAGGTCGGTTACGCTGCCGCAGGTACGCCCTGGCGCAGCGCGACCAGCCTGTGGGGGCATTACGATGTTTCCGCGGTGTATGTCGCGCGCGGCGCGCTTTGGGAGCCGTTGGTCAGCCAGGGTCGTTTGGACCTGGGCTATCGCGCCACGCCTGCACAATGGGCGGAAGGTTTATCCTTCGAGTCGCCGGAGGCGCTTTACGGAGTAAGGCGCTTGCAGTGGATTACTCCTTATGAGATGGATAAGTTCCCCGGCCATTGGGGAAGCCTGAATCCCGTTCTTGCCTATCCCCGCAGACGCTCACCCGCCAGGGCTGTCCCGCCGGATCTGCGCGCCATCCTGGAAGCGTTGATTTGGCGCGCCGGTCAATTGCTGCCCGGCAAATTCAACACGCCGGAGGACGCCTGGAAAACGTTAAACCCCGATGAGCAATTTTCCCTCACCGACGCGCTCGATCAGGCGGCCCATGCCAAGCTCTGGCGGAGCAACTTGCAGCCTGCGCCGAAAGGAACGCCCGGACGTTGGGTCGGTTCGTTGGACTATCAGGATATTCCGCTGGCGGTGATCCCCTACCTGCAATTAGCCTCGATCTTCCACATTGGGCGATACACACACTTCGGCTGCGGCACGTTCAGGCTGGATTGAACGCGGGAGAATAAAGCAAGCCCGGAATCAGTCGGCCCGCGGCACGGAGCGGAATTCGATGTTCGCACTGGGAAGGTGATGCAAATGCCGGCCGTGGTGGATATTCCCGCATATCCCATCCGCGTTGTGGAGGGGATGATCCAGGTGGGGATTCCGAAGGAATGATGAATCCATGTAGTGACGACTTCAGTCGTTGCGGACGAATAAATTCGTCACTACATGGATTTACTCTATTCGCTTTTCGTCCCCGGGGAAATGTACTTCGTCTGCTTGAACGGCTTCAACTGCTCGGCCAAATTTTCCTGCAACAAATGCCCCGACTCGTGCATCAGCGTGTCGTGATTGTAATCGTTCAACTTGACCATGCTCGCCAGGCAGGGGAAGTGATGATGGAACAATCCCGCGCGTTCCTCCGCCTCATCCACCGACAAGCCGACTAATTTCTCCGCGACGTGACGCGCGCACCCGCACACCGCGTCACGCTGGACCGTCGCGGCAGATACCGTCCGAGAGGCCTCGTCCACGCTGAGACGGATGTCGGGCTGGCCGAAGTATTTCGCGAACTCCGCGATGACCGGGCTGTCGTACGTCTCGCGCTCGCGACGCGTCACTTTATAGTCGCGTTCAGTCAGCGAGCAGAGCGGCTTGGGCGTGGCGCAGGCAACGTTCATGCGCGCCAGCCATCCGGTCAATTGACGCGCCAGCCCGCGCGGGAGCCAGGCTTCACTGTCCACCGCGGCGACCACGCCGCGCGCCCCCGTCATTTGCGCGATCTCCGGGATGAGTTCTGCGACCGACCGGTTTTCCGCGAAAGATAAAATCAGGTCGCTGGGCGGGAAACTCTTCGGCAGGTAATCTTCGGGGTAATCCATGATGAGCGGAAAGACTGCGGGCGCTTTCCACGTCTCGATGGCCCAGCCTTCGGGCGCGTGTTTTCGCAGGTTGTCCACGTGGCGGATGCCGTACTCGCCGGAGATGATCGCCAGGATTTTCATGGGGCTATTTTACCTGTTAAGGGTGAGGGTTGTTGTAACTTCTGCTACAGTGTCAAAGATACCCACTTGAATTCCGTTTTTTCTTATGCTAAACTGAAAATGATGATTCAGGATTTTGGACCAAGAGAGGAGGTTCTCATGGAAGCCAAATTCCGTGCAACAATTCGGTTTGTGGCAATACTTGCCCTGCTCCTTTCCGCGGCTTGTTTGCCAAGGGGGGAAAAGCCCGTGCCATCCGCTCTTCCCACCGACATTGCTGTGCCGTCCCCAACACTGCCGCCGCCAACGAGCGCCCAGGTTCAAGTTCCCGGCCTGGATGCGCCCATGCAGTTCGATGAAGGGCAGATACAGATCACGGCGGTACGGCTTATGGAAAGCACCAGTGATGCCGGTGATTTTCCATACCCGTTGCCGCCTAATTACAAAGCGACAGACGCGAACGATATTATCCTGGCCGTGATCGCCGTGCCTTTTGGGACCGATCCGTCCGCGCTGGGTTTCGTCTGCGCCTCTTCCTGTGCGATGCCTGCCAGCAGGGCGCGGATCATTTCTGTGCTGTTCGTTAATTCCAGGTAAAGCGTTGCAAATTTCATCTTGATACCTCCGATACGGATGGAGTATTTTCCGTGTGGTTGCGAATAATCAGCAGATCACGAAAAGTTCTATCGGATTTTCAATCCGCCGCTAATTTGCTGGATTTCAAATCCAGCGGGAGCGTTTCGTGAATATAGGTGATATCTTGATTTCACCTGCATCTTGTTGTATAGTTAGAACATCTGAGGCGCAATATGCTTACCAAACAACCTTTTACGGTGACTCTAAAAGAGATGGAACGTAATCTTTCTGCCTACCTGCGTCGCGTGCAATCAGGAGAGACGCTGGTCGTTGTGGAGAACGGCAAGCCGATGGTGGAAGTGAAGCCAACCTTGGCTTCACTTGCAGCCCCTCGTCCGTATGCGTTATGCGCGGGGGAATTTTCCGTGCCAGATGATTTCGACGCGCCCTTACCCGATGACTTTATTGCGGACTTTGAGGGGAAATGAAACTTTTGCTTGATACGCACGTGTTTCTTTGGTTTATCAGCGGGGAGGAGCGCCTCCCAACTGCCATGCGCGAAGTTATTCGCGACCCGCAAACTGAAGTATTTTTGAGCGTTGTCTCTCTTTGGGAAGCGATTGTCAAACAACAAATTGGGAAGTTGCCCCTTCCAGAGCCTGCTGAAACCTATCTGCCAATCCAGAGGGAGCGTCATTTCATTGAAAGTCTGTCTCTTGATGAAAACGCTATTACTCATCTGGCAAAACTTCCATCGATTCACCGCGATCCGTTTGACCGCATGTTGATCTGTCAGGCGATTGAGCATGGAATGTCCCTGGTAACGGTGGACGAGGTGATTCCAAATTACCCTGTCTCAATTTGGCGATAGCCTGCAAACTGTTTCAGCTTTCCATCGTCTGCTTATTTCTCAAACTTCCCCACAATCCTTAATATGTCGAATCCCTCTGCAAACGGACGTTCCGCCAGCGCGCCGTGGCGGACCATCGTAGCGCGCAACAGATCGGTATCGAAGTAGTATTTGTCGTGATAGGTCTCGTATTGCGACAGGGCTTCGACTTTTTTCTCGACATCCTCCGCCGTCACCTCGACCAGGAAGTGGGGGAAGAATCCATAGGAGGAGCGAACCACGTCGTAGCCCAGCAAGGTGATGCCGCGGTAGGCGCGCAGGGCTTCCTCGGTGACAACGTTGTGATCCTGGTGAACGTCCTGTCGCGTGTGGGTGAAGACGATCTCCGGCTTGAAGTCGCGGCGTAGTTCGAGTAGGTATTCGAGGATCTCCTGGCGCATGTCGGGGAATTTGCGCGTGGTGAATTCCTCCACCACGACTTTTTCCTTTGGCACACCGAGGATCGCCATGCTCGAATACAACTCTCCGACCACCTTTTTGAGTTGCGGATTCTTCTGGTTGTCGGACAGCGTGACGCACAGCACATCCGTCTGGTTGACGATGTGATGGAGCAGTGCGCCGCAACCCAATTCGATATCGTCTGGGTGGGCGCCGAGGAACAGAACGCGTTTGCCGAAGAAGTTCATGGTTGGTAATTGGTTATTGGTAATTGGGGATCGGTAAATGGTAATTCGCCCAGAAACAATTACGAATTACCATTTACCAATTACGATTTACTTTGTGGCGAGAATCCCGCCGACGACCTTGGTCATCACCAGCTTGCCGTCGCGGTCAAACCATTTCTTCGCGACCGATTCGATCTTGCTGATCATCGCTTCGTACTCGTCCTTGCCATTGAACATGGAAGTCCACAGTTTGCGGTCTTCGCTCAAGGACGCGCGCACGTAGTCAATGAACGGTGCGACCTCCGGGAAGGTAAGATGGTTCTCGAATTTGTGTAATTCGGTTTTGGAGAAGATTTTGCTGATGGTATTGAAGATGTCGCCTTTGAAGCGACTCGACCCGGGCATGGGCGGGATGGCGGCGTTCGTCGCTTCTTTGATGATGTCATAGAACATCTGCTTGTTTTCAGGCAACGGCCCGGAGACGAAGAGCCGTCCGCCAGGAACCAGCGCCCGATGAGCCTCACCAAATGTAAAGTCCAGATCGGAAGCGTAATAGATGGCGAAGGCGCTCGTCAGCAGGTCAAACGTCCCGTCCGCGAAGTTGAACGGCTGGTTAAGATCCAGAAATTGGAAATTGATCTTCGAGCCGCGTTCCGCGTTTTTCGCGCGCGCCTTGCCCAGCAGTTCCTCCGAAAAATCGCCGCCCGTGATTTTGGCCGCGCCTTTAGTATAATCGTCGAACAGGAAACATAGTTTGCCCGCGCCGCATCCCACATCGAGGATGTTCATTCCAGGTTGCGGACGAAGCAGGCCGTTCGTCCACTCGTCAATATTGGCGGAGCCGTATTTCTCGTGGATGTCAATGCGTGCCAGCAGGTCTTTGCTGGTTTCCTGGTAATTGATTTTCATGTGTCTCCTTGAGAGGGTGCGTCGCACTCTTGTCGAGCGGATGAATCCAGTCGGGCAGGTGCGACGCACTCGCGTTAGGCCGCGATGAATTCTTTTCGTTTGGCGAGCATGATGACGAGCGGAATGGTGAAGAGGATGAGCGCGATGAGATCGGCGTAGCCAAATTCATCGAAGATGAACAGGAGAATGGTGATGGCGAGGAAGATCACGCCCAGCCAGTAGACGAGTCGTTTGGTGATGTTGGCTCCGATTGCGACGAAAACGAAGGTGTTGACAATCATGATGCCGCTCATCACCCAGTATATGGTTTGGCCGTTATATCGGACGATATACCCGATGCCCACCACAAGCCACAGTGCGGCCAGCAGATAGAAAAAGATTCGAGTAATTTGCACGGCGCGAGTTTTCATTTTAGCCTCGCTGAAATTATACCAAAAGTACAGTAAAATTCAGCGATTGAATTTTGGCTGTAACGCAAGTCTTAGACTTGCGTTACAAATGGAGCAAACATGCCTTCAAAGATCCAACCCGTCAAAGGGACGCGCGAATTCTATCCCGAGCAAATGGCCCTGCGGAATTTTATCTATTCCAAAGTGCGCGCCGCCTCGCAGGCCTTT
>Ga0210058_1002443_pt1 | contig 15160 bp, 17 predicted proteins | sample CryGeymeta201511_FD_183979 | JGI IMG/M metagenome (GOLD analysis project Ga0210058, IMG submission 183979) | Groundwater microbial communities from Crystal Geyser aquifers in Utah, USA - Crystal Geyser metaG 2015-11 (SPAdes) (version 2) | ecosystem: Environmental > Aquatic > Deep subsurface >...
TCCGGCGCTGAAATCGCGCGTCATTTGGGAGTGAACACATCAAGCGTCAACCGGGCCATAGCGAGAGTTGAGGAATCGGCGGAGTTATGAGAAATGCACTTTGAGAACCAACGTCCCCAAAAACCACGTCCCCAAAAAAAACGTCCCCAAAAACCAAAAAACCCAAAAAACCAAAAACAAAAAAACGTCCCATGTACAGGGCAGTTTACCCGCGGGGGCCGCACATAAATATAGGTCTCCATCTGGCAGGTGTTCAAATGGCGATACACTCGCTCCGGCGCATGATCTCCCTGCGGGTTCAAGTTTGCAACTTGAACCCTTTGTTTTGATACAATATATCCCATCATGCCATCAGTAAGGATTTCAAAGGAACTCGCCTCGGGCATTTATTATCTTACATTTACTGTGAGAAACTGGTATTACATATTTGACAGACACAACAGATTTCAAATCCTCGCGGATTCATTAAAATACTGCCAGAAGAATAAGGGAGTCAAAATATATGCTTACGTTTTCATGATTAATCATCTCCATTTGATTGCATCCGGTTATGATATGATCGGCTTTGTTAGAGACTTTAAAAGACACACTTCAAAAGAGATGCAAAATAATATCATTGCAACAGAATTAGGTGTGTTAAGACTATTTGATCTCGGAAATGGCAAATACGAATTCTGGTCAAGGACAAATATGCCGAAGATGATTGAAAGCGAGGAATACATTATTCAAAAAATAAATTATGTTCATGCAAACCCTGTCCGCAGGCAATATGTGAAAAAGCCGGAAGACTGGATGTGGTCGTCTGCCAACCCGGATAGTGACATTGTAATTGAGCCATTGGTTCTATGAAAAACAAAATATTTGGTTCAAGTTACAAACTTGAACCCGCAGAGGAAAAAGTTTCATAGAGCAAAATGGCACCTCAACCCTAAGAAATATCCTGATTTATATAAAAAGTTAAAAAATATTCAAACACCAGGAATTGATAATTAGTAAATTTTAAATAATTTCGCACAAAACTCCATGAGGGTTCAAGTTTGCAACTTGACCCCTTTGTTTTGATACAATATAGCCCATTAAATCCATTGTGGTCTGCCCTTGACATTGGACAAATATCAATAAATATCTTAAAGATTCATCGATATTGGAAAGGATTTGCATGGTGAAGATGAAAGACAAAAGAAATGAAGCAGGAAGTGACAAAAGCAGAAGTAATAAAACATGGATTTAGACCCGGTCAAATTTTAAAAAGTGCTGTTTAGGGAAAATAATTCCAAAAAATAATGTATCACAAAATAAGTGAGAGTAGGAATTTTCAAAAAATGACTTTTTCTACAGACTCGTTAGCCAAAAAAGTATTGACGCAACCATCGCGTATGACGTACACTATAGCGTACGGTGATAGGAGGTGAAGTCATGACAACAATAACAGCAACCGAAGCAAGAAAAAGATTGTACCGCTTGATAGACGAATTAGAAGAGTCACACGAGGCAGTGCATATTACCGGGAAACGTGGTAAGGCAGTAATAGTTTCTGAAAGCGATTGGAGTTCTATTCAGGAAACGCTTTATTTGCTTTCAATTCCGGGCATGGGAGAATCAATACGCAAGGGTTTGAAAACACCAATCGAAAAATGTTCAAAGGAGCTTCGCTGGTGATATGGAAAATTGTATATACCAAACACGCTCGAAAAGATGCAAAAAAGATTTCTGCTTCAGGTTTGCGCTCTCATGCAGAACGGTTAATTAAGATATTGGAAGAAAATCCCTATCAAGACCCACCACCTTTTAAGAAACTGGTCGGTGATTTGGAAGGCGCATATTCCAGACGCATAAATATACAGCATCGACTTGTCTATGAAATTCTTGATGAAATCAAAACGGTTAAAGTAATACGTATGTGGACGCACTACGATTAGAAAAGGGCTAACAATTCAAGCGACAGGGAATAAACCTCTATGGTTTTGTGCAAAGTCTGGTTGTCCCCGCGCCTTATTTTTTTTCGTTAGTAGTGTCGGAAATATCTCAATAGAACCATTAGCGTACATGAGCGGTGAGGTCAGAATGCTTCTCCTTGATGACATAGTTAAGACCCTGTGATACTATATAGAATTGCCTTATCATTGTAGCCATATCAGGGTTTATTAAGATGAGCAAGATAAAGAGTGAAGTGATAGATACAGCACTTCTTGAGAATATAAAGAATATATATAGAAAAATCTCATACGCTGCTATAAGGTCAGGCAGAAACCCTTTTGATGTAAAACTCGTTGCTGTTACAAAGACAGTTGGTATTGATAAGATAAAAGAAGCTATAGATTTGGGGCTTAGGGTATTTGGAGAGAACAGGGTTCAGGAGGCGCAAAAGAAAATTGCGGATTGCAGACTACAGATTACAGATTGTAAAGTCGAGTGGCATCTGGTCGGACACCTCCAAAGAAACAAGGCAAAGACTGCTGTACAGCTCTTTGACCTGATTCACTCACTTGGTTCAATAGGACTTGCGGAAGAGTTGAATAAACATGCTGAGAGGGATAGTAAAATACAGAGAGTTTTAGTGCAGGTAAAAGTTTCCGAGGAAGAAACAAAACATGGGGTTGCGAGAGAAAACCTCATTGATTTAATTAAGGCTGTATCAGTTATGAAAAACCTGAAGCTCGAAGGTCTGATGACCATGCCGACATTCTTCGATAATCCTGAGATGGCAAGGCCGTTTTTCAAAGAACTAAGGGAAATAAGGGATAAAGCTGAGGAATCAGTCTCAAAAGCTTTCGGGAATAAACTACCCGAACTTTCTATGGGCATGACAAATGATTTTGAGGTTGCAATAGAGGAAGGGGCAACAATGGTAAGGATAGGGACCGGGATATTTGGAGAAAGGAGATGAATTGATGATAGGGTTTATTGGTGGTGGAAATATGGCAGAGGCGATGATTAAGGGTATATTTGGTAAGCACGGCAGGGATATAATGGTCTCTGAGCCAAGGGATGAGAGACGTGCATATCTTGAAAATACATACAAGATAAATACCACTTCCGACAATAAAGAGGTGGTCAAGAGTTGCAATATCATAATACTTGCCGTAAAACCTCAAAATATGGACAGTGTCAGTGCCGAGATAGCTGATTTAATCTCAAGCGATAAATTAATCGTTTCGATTGCTGCCGGCATAACATTATCCTATCTTTCTTCACGACTCAAAACCTCAAAGATAATCCGCGTAATGCCTAACACCCCTGCACTTGTTCAGGAGGGCATGTCTGTTCTCTCCATGTGTGAATGTATTCATGATAAGGAAATGGGGTTGATAAAGGATATTTTCATGTCTATAGGGAAAGTTATGATGCTCCCTGAAAAATATATGGATGCCGTAACTGCACTATCGGGTAGCGGACCTGCGTTTTTTGCATATTTTGTTGAAGCGATGATAGAGGGTGGAATAAAAACAGGACTCAGCAAGGACAATGCTGCTGAACTTGCGATAGAGACTCTTATCGGCACCGCTAAACTTCTTGAAACAGGCATGCCGCCTGATAAGCTCAGGGAAATGGTTACCTCACCCGGAGGTACTACAGCAGCAGGTCTTAAGGTATTTGAAGAGAAGGGGCTTAAGGATATTGTTGCTGCCGTAATCGAAACGGCTGCGAACAGGTCAAAGGAATTAGGAAAGGAATAGATGTTCATATTTGCAAATTTACTGCTTACTATAGCTAAAATACTCGATATATTGCTTACTGTCTATATGTGGATAGTAATCATCAGAGCATTGATAAGCTGGGTTAATCCCGATCCATATAATCCAATCGTCAGATTCCTGCATGCTGTTACAGATCCAGTTTTAAATCCTATCAGAAAGGTTATCGGCTACAGGCTGGGTCCCATAGATATATCACCGATGGTTGTAATACTCGCTATAATATTTGTAAAGTATTTTCTTATAGGTTCTTTAATAGAGCTTGCCTATAAATTAAAAAGAGGGGGCATTATATGAGAATAACACCGCTTGATATTCAGCAGAAACAATTTCCCATGAAGTTCAGGGGATTTGATGTTGAAGAAGTTTATGCATTTCTTGAGGTAATCAGGGAAGAGATGGAGGATCTGCGCAGGGAAAATGCATCGCTCAAGGAGAGCGTGCAAAGGGCAGAGAATCAGATTAAAGAGTACAAAGATATTGAAACCACGCTAAGAGAGACTCTCATGACTGCCCAGCAGATGGTTGAGGACTATAAGACGAATGCAAAAAAAGAGGCGGAACTCACTGTGAAGGAGGCTGAACTCAGGGCAGATTCTTTAATTAAGCAGGCGCAGGAGAAGGTTATAAAGATTCACGAAGATATAGTTGACCTGAAAGGTATAAGGACCCATTTTAAGGAAGAACTGAAGAGGATGGTTGAAGGCCATTTGAAGATGATCGAGTTTGATAAACAGAGAGAGGAAGAAGAGGGAGGCATGAAGGGAGAATGAAGTATAATGCCCTGAAGGGTATGCAGGATATCTTTTCACCTGATATATATATATGGCAAAAGGTTGAAGAAGTTGCAAAGGATGTTTTTTCTGCTTATGGTTTTCAAGAATTACGGGCACCAATAATTGAGTCAACTGACATATTTGTAAGAAGTATAGGCGAAACTACTGATATTGTTGAAAAAGAGATGTACACATTCTCTGATAAGGCAGGTAGGCATATCACCCTCCGTCCAGAGGGGACAGCTCCTGTTGTCAGGTGTTATGTTGAGAATCACCTTTATAACCTCCCCTCGCCGCAGAAATTTTTTTACTCAGGCCCGATGTTCAGATACGAAAGGCCCCAGGCAGGACGCTTCAGACAATTTTTTCAAATAGGTGCTGAGGCATTCGGCGTAGGAGAACCAAAGATTGACGCTGAGATACTCTCAATGCTCAGACTCTTTTTCGAGAGACTTGGGCTAAAAGGACTTAATTTTGAGGTTAATTCCATCGGCTGTGAGAAATGCAGGCCTGATTACAGAAATGCCCTTCTTGATTTCTTCTCAGTCAGGATCGATGGGCTGTGTCCTGATTGTAAAAGGAGATTCGACTATAATCCGCTCAGGATACTTGACTGTAAGGTGGATGCATGCATAAAGCTCAGAGAAGGCTCACCCCGTGTCACAGATTTTCTGTGCGGCGAATGTAAAGAACATTTTAATACACTCCTGTCTCTGCTGAAATTGCTTAATGTCCCTTATGTCGTAAACCCTGATATGGTCAGGGGACTTGATTATTACACAAGGACAACCTTTGAGGTTACATCTAAAGACCTCGGCGCTCAAAATGCAGTGGCTGCAGGAGGCCGCTATGACAGACTCGTTGAGGACTTCGGAGGCCCTCCTACACCTGCGATTGGTTTCGCAATAGGGATGGAAAGGATTACAACACTTCTCAAGTCATCAAGCAACCATAAAATCCCTGTCCCCAAGGTTTTCATTGCCACAATCGGTACTCCTGCTGAGGAAGAAGGTCTTGTTATTGCAGACAGGCTCAGGGATAAGGGGATTTGGGTTGAAGTTGGATATGCAGGAAATTCTTTAAAGAGCCAATTGAGAAGGGCAGACAGGTTATCATCTGCTTATGTCCTGATAATAGGCGATGATGAAATTAATTCTGAGAAATTGAAATGGAAAAAGCTTTCAGATGGTAGTCAGGGTGAGATAGCTTTTACTGAAGTGTACGATTTTTTTAAGTAGAATAAAATACTAATTTTATCCTACAACATCAAGCTTCCTGACTCTAAACCCTACCCCTGAATCCTCAGCAATCTTTCTGCATTTCTCCACATCGACTCCCTCAAGGGTAACAACTGTAACCTGTACATTAGGTATGAATTTTTTTGCTTCTTTGATAAAAAACAGGATTTCACTGTAAGCGTTTTTAAAGGAAGGTCTGCAGATTTTATTGTATGTCTCTTCATCATGAGCATCAAGGCTTATAGAGATGCTATCAACAATGCCTTTCAGCTCGGGAAGGATATTTCTACCGTGTATCAGGTTTCCGTGGCCGTTTGTATTTATCCTGACTCTACCTTTGTTCTGTTTTATCCATGCTGCAACACTTTTAACGAGATCAATCCTCAGGAGCGGCTCTCCATAACCACAGAATACAACCTCTTTGTATTGTGAGGGGTCACCTATTGCATTCTTAAGGTCTTCCTCTGTGGGTTCATCTGAAAGTCTCAGGTTATGGCCTTTCACATAGTCTGTGTGGAATCTTATACAGAAGGAGCATTCATTTGTACATCGGTTCGTGATATTAAGATAAAGGTTATCCCTTATCTTATAGGCTATTTCACCTTTTTCAGGCATCTGACCTATCTTGAAAAGTCTCTTTGCATTTATTGTCGTAATCCTCGACAGGTCTTCGAGGGTAATGCCTCTGAGTTCCGCAATTGCCTTTGCAGTATGCACAATATACGAAGGCTCATTCCTCCTTCCCCTGAATGGCTCAGGTGTAAGATATGGCGCATCTGTCTCAATAAGCAGATAATCATCAGGGATCATTTTTGCAATTTCCTTTGGCTTTCTGGCATTTTTGAATGTTACAGGTCCTGCTATAGATATAAAAAAACCCATTGCAATTGCCCTCTCTGCCATGTCTATATCACCAGAAAAGCAATGTAAGACACCTTTATTTACTCCGGATTCCTTAATGATTTCGAGGGTATCCCTTTTTGCCTCCCTGCTGTGTATGACTGCTGGAAGATTGACCTCCTTTGCAAATTGCAGCTGCTTCATAAATACTTCACGCTGAATCTCGCGTGGAGAATTATCATAATGGTAATCAAGGCCGATCTCGCCTATGGCAACCACCTTACCCCCCCATCCCCCCCTTAGCAAGGGGGGGAGTTGGGGGGGTGTATCCTTATCAAGGGGAGTACAGGAGGACGTCGCCTTATCAAGGGGGGGATGGGGGGGTGTTGCCCATTCTTTTATCTGATTGAATATATCTTCTGTGAAGTCTTTTGCACCATGTGGATGAAATCCGACGGATGAGTAAATGAAATCATATTTCTTCGAAAGCTCAAGACCTCCTATATTGCCTTTTAAATCAGAGCCGATAGTAATTATTGCCTCTATGCCCGCATCTTTAGCCCTCTTGATAACTTCATCCCTATCTAGATTAAATTCATCCATCTCGAGATGGCAGTGGGTATCAATTAAGCTATGAGCTATGAGCTGAGAGCTAAAAGCTGAATTATGCACCGAATTTCTTGAGTCTGCCTGCATTGGCAAGGGCTAACGGCATGAGGTTGACTGTGGGGAATATACTGAATTCACCTTTTAAACATTCCCTTTCAGAAAAAGCCTTACTGGTGTTGCCGAGCACATATGGGGAATTTAAAAGCACAGGCACAGGATGCCAGCTATGGCTTTTTAGTACAGATGGGGTTGAGTGATCTCCTGTTATTATAAGTACATCAGGGTTAAGATTGAGTATTTCAGGCAGGGCACTATCAAACTCTCCTATCTTCAATGCCTTACCTTTGAAGTTTCCATCCTCAGCATAAGAGTCAATTTTCTTCACATGCAAGAAGAAAAAGTCATAGTCAGCATAATTCTTTTTAAGGAAATCAATCTCCTCTCTTATATCCCCTTTTAGGGTAGGTGCATTCATCCCAATCAATCTTGCAAGGCCGCGATACATGGGATATATGGCAATGCACAGGGGTTTCAGTCCATAGACTTCCTCGAAATGCGGTATATCAGGCACCTGTGAAAATCCACGAAGGAGGATGAAGTTTGCTGCTGGCTCATTTTTTATAATATCTAAAATACTGGATATTAATTTTTCAACAACCTTTGCAACTTTCTCTGCCTGTGGTGTTTCAGATGTTACGGGAACAGGTCTTTTCCCTTCTTTCTGCGGGTCTGTATCTTTTATCGAGGCAGAACCCTTTGGTAAGGGCTTAGGGAATCTGAGCACCGCAGCAAACCTGTGCTCCATCCCTGGCCTGAAGATTATTTCGACATTATCAATCTTTTTGATCTTTTTTTGAAGTCTTTCAGTGATCTTTCTGCTTTCATTTGTGGGAATCCTTCCGGCGCGTCTGTCTTTAACAATGCCGTTTTCGATGGTAGCATAATTTACACGTATGGCAATATCTGTCTTCTTTAATTCTATTCCAAGTCCGAGTGCCTCAAGAACACCCCTCCCTATCTGCCACTCCACCGGGTCATAACCAAAAAGAGATAGGTGTCCTGGTCCGCTTCCAGGTGTAATCCCCATAGCAACAGGGATGTGAAGTCCGCATGCAGATTTTTTTGCAAGTGCATCCAGGTTCGGTTTATTTGCGATTTCAAGCTCTGTTTTTCCGTTTACAGGAAGCCCTCCGAGTCCGTCAAGGACGATAAGAAGTATTTTGGTGTTGTTTTTCTGTATTAAGTCCTTAATTAATTTCTGCATAACAATTGAAATATTACTTGAAATGGGTGAATGTTTTCAAGTAGCCAAATGGTTCATCGTATAAGCAGGAGATTTAAAAAGGAAGGCTGGCGAAAAACCAGCCTTCCTTTTTAATTATACATTATTCCATGGTTAACGCCCCGGTGGGACAGTTATCAGCGGCCTCCTGACAGTTGCTGGTATTACATTTGTCAGGGTCTATAACCTTTGCTTTTTCATTTTCCACCTTAAAAACCTCTGGGCACAGCTCTTCACATGTACCACATCCTTCACACAAATCCTCGTTAATCACTGGCTTTGGCATAATCTTAACCTCCTTACAATTGAGTTTTTTAAAAACACCTTCCTCTTTAATCCCTTAAGAAGGGAAAGGGGAAAGCAGATATGTATATTATATGATAAAATTTTAAAAAATTGCTATTACTTTTCTCCTCCTCAGGCCGTCCTCACTGGTTGTTATCATAAATTATTACCATGTCTAGAAATAATGTCAAGATTGATTATAAAGAACCAACTTTAAAATAGATTGTAGCCTTATATTCTGCTATAATTTTTATAACAATAATTTAGGAGGTCACTATGCCAGAATTACCATGGCAGTATTTAAACGTTAAAAAAAGGTTAGTGTCCGCTGCGTTGAGCTGGGCCGATGATGTTATAAAAAAGCAGAAGGCCTAATGAAAAGACTTTAAAATATGACTATTGCAACAGTTCTTCTTATACTTGAATCAATACTGCTTTTAGCCACTATCATACTCCTCCTTTATAGTATCAGGGAAGGGAGAGGCAGAAAAAACCTTTTGTTGGAAGTAGGAAAGGCAACAAAAATACTTACACGACAGGAGTACTTTCTTACAGTCACTGATTCTATGACGGATGCAAAAGCTGAAATTTTAGGATTTATTACAGGCAGATTCCCAGCAGGAGACGATAATAAAAGGGTAAAGGATATTACAAATAATATCGAGAAATTAGAAAAGAGTGGTGTAAAGGTAAAATATCTTATACCAAAGTTTAACGACAGATTCCATGTAGGTTATCTTTATACAAAGGCTGGCGCTGAGGTACGATATAGCAACTGTGCTATTGCGAATAATATTCGCTTTATAATAGTGGATGACAGATTAGTCGTGATTGGTATCCCTGAAAGCATTGGTGAAAAAGAGGCTACACGAAAGGGATACAGGATTCCTTCTGAAGGTCTTGCCTCAATACTTAAAAATTTTTTTTATGAATGCTGGGAGGGAAGTATAATTTATGAAGAATACGTAAGGGAGGTTATCAAGCAAACTGGAGTAAAACCAAAATTACTTGAGAAAGAGCTACAAATAGATGAAAAGGAACTGGAAAGGATTGCTAAGAAATAAGTGAAGATCATTGCATTTCTTGGAAGTCCGAGAAAAGATGGCAATACAGAGCTTCTCCTTAAAGAGACGAGCAGGGGTATCGAGGAATCAGGATTAAATGTCCATCCCTTTGATCTGAATCTCTTGAACATCTCACCCTGCCAGAACTGTGGAGGATGTGACGATACAGGTATATGCGTCATTGAGGATGATATGGTTCAAATCCATGATGCAATAAGGACTGCTGACAGGATTATCCTTGCCTCACCGATCTTTTTCTCCGCCCTCAGCGCTCAAGTGAAATTGATGATCGACCGATGCCAGTGCATCTGGTGCGAGAAATATCTTCTCAAGAAACCAATCCCGGCAGGCCCGTACGGGAGAAAAGGACTTTTATTGTTGGTCGGGGGCCAGAAAAAAGAGAGCGGCCTTCAAGGTATTCAATGTGCAGAGACATCTGCAAAGGCCTTCTTCAGGACGATCAGTGTCCCTGAATACAAAACTCTGAGCTATATGGGTGTGGATGCAAAGGGTGCAATTCTCAAGCATCCGACAGCCTTAAAAGAAGCATATGAGGCTGGAAAGAAACTGGCTACACCCTATAATTATAAGGCTCTTAGTTAAAAACTTCTGTTTACAGTTATTAATATCCCCCCATGGGATATTGGTATGATAGTAAACGCGGTTTCTTTTGGCTTTCCTGTTCTTTCTATAGAATTACAGCTTAAAAGGGCAAGATACCAGCCAATGGCAGCCTGTGAGAAGTAATGCTTATTGTCATTTATCCTTGATAGACCTGGTAAAACAGAAAATCCATACAGAATACCCTTAATATATGGATTATCGTTCATCTTTGCCGCAGTTATGAAGGGCACAGCGCCAATAAAGGCATGGCCGCTAAGTCCATTAGAGTTTTTAAAGGGTCTCCATTTTGAATCATCTTCTGATGGTCTTGAAGACCCTGTTAATCTTTGCAGGATTAATCCTGCAGGTGCACCCACAAATAAAGCCCTAAGGGATCGCTGGGCCCATTCACCTGTTTGAGTTTTTCTAAAGAGTAACCGTGTGCCAATAAGGAGAGGAACCGTTATAAGGGTTTCTCCAGGAATCTTTCCAATATTGGAGATGTCATCTGTTGTATTGCCTCTCACGTTGTCCTGATAAAATTCCTGGATATCACCATCCATTGATGTATTCGCAAGGAGGCCTGCACCACCAATACCGATAGCTAATCTGGTAAGATTCCCTCTATCAAGATAGAAGTTTTTATAATCATCTTTTAATAAAGCAAGGTCATGGATTATTGCATTGCCTTCATTTGCCTCTGTATTAGCGGGAAATACAAAAAAGGTGAGAAATAGATATAAAATAAATCCAAGCACCTTAACCATAGTGTATTGGTGCTGGATAAATCTAACCTTTGAGTCGAAAATTGGCATTTTTCTTTATTGCCTCTAATCTCACTTTATCTTCAGGGTTGCTCTTTAATTTTTCTATATATTCCATGAAGAATGCTGCGAACACTGAAAAAAAGAGTCCAGAGAAGGTAGCAATCATCACCATCTGTTTTCTTTTTGGCTTTACCCTTTTTTCTGGCGGTATTGCCTTCTCTATTACCTGTATTATTGCAGCATCTCTTGCCTCATCAAGCCTTGCTGCCTCATACTGCTTTAGCAGAATCTCGTAAAGTGCCTCCTGGTATTTAAACTCCCTCAGTTTTCTTATATACTCTGTGCCAAGTGCCGGTATCCTGCCTGTTGGCATGAGTGGGTCTGGATTATGGCCTCCACTTCTCGTCTCAAGCCTTCCGAGCTGTTCCCTCATCCCCCTGAGCTCCTCCTCCGCCCTCTGGATGTCAGGGTTCTGTGGGGTTGCATAGGTTCGCATCACCTTAAGCCCTACCTCTTTAGCAGCAATCTGTGCCCTCAGATTCGCAATGCCCTCTATTACTGCCTTAGCCTGCTCGTCTATCTTGATAGCACCTGTCCTCTCCTGAAACCCTTCCATAGAATCCTCTGCCTTTATAAGGGCTTCCTTTGTGTCCTTCAACTGCTCTTCGAAGAAGAGCCTCCTCTGACCTGCCTCTGTTACAGCAAGTCCTTTATTCATATTCTTTAATTCCTCAACAAATGCATTTGCCATATCAGCAGCCCTTTTGGGATCTTTATCCTCAACTCCAATGGTTATTATGCCGCTTTTTTTATCATCTCGTGCCTTTAGTGTATCGGCAAGACCTCGCCTTGCATTCTCACGGCTTTTAGTCTTATAAAGCTCCATGAGTTTGAATCTATCGATGACGCCATCAAGGACAAGTCTTGATTTTAATAATCCTATATAAAGGTCATTCGGTGTTTTTATACCAACTGCCCCACCTACAAGTCCTGCAGCACTACCCAGCTGGCTTAAAAACTGAGTAGCCATTGAGCTGCCCTGCTGTGGAGGGAGTATCTTTGTTTCTGCCCTGTATATCGGCGGCATGATGAGGCTTATAATAGCGGTAATTATGGCTGCACCAAAGGTAATCCCCATAATGAGCCTTTTACGCTTTAGAAGAACGATAAGGTAGTCGAAAAGATTGATTTCATCTTCCTGTTGTATTTGTCTTTCCTCCAAAGACTTCCTCCTTAAAAAGTATAACTTATCATACTACTGATAACGTTTATCTTTCTATCCTCAGCAGAGACGTTACCCGGGTTTTCAATTCTACCATATCCATACGATGCGCTCAATCCCATATCTTTCATCAATTTAAAACTCACCTTCAGATTAGCTTCATTCTTCTTCTCTCTCACAGTCCCCGAAAGGTTATGCTCTTGCCGGTCATAAAAAATAGATATTCTTCCATTACGCTCAGGTATGAGGTATGACACCTCTAAAAAGATATCCTTCGAATCAGTTCCCATATGATGCCCTATAATCCTGCCTTTATAGGTGTAAGCCCTGGTACCATATATGCCATGAGTATACCAGACATCTTGATAACCACTCACATGGGTAGTTGCATATTCAGCCCTGAACCCTATTCTCTCCAAATTGAGTATCCTTGGCAGGTAAAGCCCCGTAAGGTATGCCCACTTACATGGTAATCCCCCAGCCTCGTCTTCTCCATCAGCCTCAGCATATAGCTGTAAAGGCTGCAATCTGGATGGAATGGTTAGTTTTATATCACCACCAGCCCTCTGGTCACCTGCCTGAACACCTATCTCATTTTCTCCTTTTCCTGTAAAACTCCTCCACCATGTCTTTATACTCTCAGAGCGGCCTTTCCCTCCTAACAAAGCTGTCCTTGAAAGACCGACCTCAACATAAGGATGTGGCTTGAAATTAACTCGCATCCCCCATAAATATGGCTCCGGAACATCCCTCTCTTTTTCAAGTCTTGTTGCAAAGACAACGAATCTAAAGGGACCAAGGTATTTAAATATCCAGGGAAGAATGACAGGTTGTGGATTTGTAAGCCTTAACATGGTCATTGGTTCAGCATTATTTGAAACAAGAATCGCCCCGTGATTCCCAGGCCCCCACCATTGTGAATCCTTGCCTGCAGTAAGTTCTAATCCTAAAAAATTCAGGACGCCGTAGACCCTCTTGACTATCAAATCGCTGTCGGCATCTGAGTACCTGAATTCTGGATTGATATAGAAAGAAAGCCACCCAAGCTCTGCCCTTGAGGTAAAACCAACCCTGAGATTTGACCCCTTTTCATAAAGGTCTCCATCATTGTTGTAATACAATGCCTGAATATCTGAATCAGCATAAACATATCTGCTATAGAGAAGATCAACAGGCTTTATGTATTTGACATCATCGCTCTCATCTTTAAATCTCTCTTTTAGAGATTTTACAAGGTTTTGAATAAATATACTCCTGCCTTCAGCATTTCTTTCAGCCTCAGAAATAAGTCTTACCACCTCTCTATAACTCAGAGGTTTTGTTGTAAGCAGTCCGCTCTGTATAATTCCTTCTGCCTCAAGGCGATAAAGAATATCATAAGATTCATCATCCACAGGCAGATATGTGGAAGCCATAGCACATGGGACAATCATTAAAGTACTGACAATAAGAATTGCACACTTAAAACGCCACAATCAGCACACCTGCCGTGACTGCAATCTGATAAAGTATCTGTGTTATGTCCCTAATCTCACGCATCCATGCAATCCTCTCGAGCTTTTCAGGAACCACTATTGTGTCTCCTGGGTCTAATTCCCTACCGCCAAACTCCCACCTGCCTGAGGACCAGGATATGCCTAAGAAACCGCCCTGAGGCCTCACTGCAGTTCCATCGGCCTTCAGTATATATACCCTCTTTTTGTCAGCATTCTCTGTATATCCGCCGGCTAAGTCAATATATCTGGAATAACCCTTGTCTTTATCGTAAACAAAGGCTGTTTGATTATATACAGACCCTATGACCTGAATACTCTGAGGATTTGATGGAACAAACAGGCTATCCCCTTCCTCAAGTTCTACGTCATAAGGTGTCTTTTTCAGAAGCTCAGGTTGATTTAAAATTATGGCCATCCTGCCCTTTGCCTTCACGCCCTTTAGTGCGGCTGCAAAGTCTCTCTTCTGTTTGATTTCATACTCCTTAGTCTTTGCCTCCTCAGGGGATAAGGCAACCGCTGTCTCTGCTGCACCCCTTCCTAACAACTCCCTTTCAAGCCTCTCTACCATCTCATCAAGTTGTCTCTGCTGTAATTCTCTTACCCTGTCCCTTGTAAATACTGATCCTCTTAAATATGCCATGTCTGTAAACCCACCAGCCCTTTCTAAAAGGGAAGAGAGTCTCTCGCCTTTCCTGATAGTATAAGTTCCTGGAAATTTGGCCTCACCAGAGATGGTTACTGTCCTATAAAGCTGCCATTCAGGGACCGTGCGGACAAAGAGATAATCTTCTTCTTTAAGTGGAATATTCCCTTCAGGCTCACCTGCTAATGCCTTTTCAAGGTTGATTACGATCTCCTCGGTTACAGGGCCTTTGTCTGTGACATGTACCCTGGTTAACTCTGCCTCTTTATTGTAAGCATAATATTTAAGCCCGCCGGTCATTGAGATTAAATCCTTCACAGTCATTCCGGGCTTAAACCCATACTCACCTTCCTTCTGCACCGCGCCGGAAATCCTTACAGTTCTTCTGTCTTGAACGATCTGGAAGATTTTTACCACATCCCCGGATTGAACCTTCATATCGTTTGCCCCAGCAAGATCGGATTCAAATACTATCTGACGAGAATTATCAACAATACGTTCTATCTGAACCCTACCCTTAAATGCAATGCCGCTCAACCCGCCAGCCATTTCTATCAATTGGGAAATCGTTCTCTCCCCTTTAATCTCATATATAGCTGGATTATTTACGCTGCCTGCGATGGCAACAAGAGGCCCAACG
>Ga0210058_1002455_pt1 | contig 15130 bp, 8 predicted proteins | sample CryGeymeta201511_FD_183979 | JGI IMG/M metagenome (GOLD analysis project Ga0210058, IMG submission 183979) | Groundwater microbial communities from Crystal Geyser aquifers in Utah, USA - Crystal Geyser metaG 2015-11 (SPAdes) (version 2) | ecosystem: Environmental > Aquatic > Deep subsurface >...
TAATTTTGCGAAACTTCAAATGCTTCCGGAATTTTAGTGTCAATTTCTACAACCGAAGTGACGGTTTGAATAGTAGCTCGCATAAAATATGTTTCAGTCCATGAAGCCCAAGCAGTACCGTTATAATCCCACGCCCGATTATTATTTGCAGGATCATAACCAAAAGTTGGCTGGTTAATTCCGTCATAACGAAGCCCGACAAAAAAATCTCCGGTAACTATGATGTTATTAGCGCTCAAATCTGTCTCGTCCCAACCTGATGTTGTCGAAGAAGTTTTTTGCGGAATTACGGCAAGATTACTTCCCGGCTGCCCGCCGCTGCTCGAAAGAATAATCGGAGTATATTTTGCAGAACCGGCATTAACTCCGTTAATATAGATTGACATCTTCACAACTTTAGCGCCCGATACTGTAGGCGTTATTCTATTTGCCGATGCTTGATTTGCGCTGGGCCAATAGTATCCGCTTGTGGGCGTACCGTCGTCATAAACAAGGTCTATATTTGTAACCGTGCTTCCGCCGAGTGTTGCAGCGAACATACTTCTACCGTGAGTAGCAGCCACAAGTTTACTGTCAGATGCGCGGTAATCAAGATCCATAATATTAACGCCAGGAAGCCCTGTATCTTTCACCCAGGATGTTCCGCCGTTTGCAGTAACAAATAAACCGAGATCTGTACCGACATAAATATTGTTAACATCCGATGGACTAACAAAAATACTGTTTGTCGGAATATTCGGTAGATTGCCAGTAATATTAGTCCAGTTTTGTCCATAGTTAGTTGTCTTATAAACTTTTTTTCCCGAATCAAAACCGGAAAAAGTTACGAAGGCAGTTGCGGGATTATTAGGGTCGGTAACTACCTTGGTGATGTAGGCAGTTGGAAGACCGGTTTTTCTCAAATTCCATGTGCCGCCTGCGTTTGTAGTTACTTGAAGATATCCGTTAGAAGCAGCAGCATATATTACGCTTGAATTTCCTTTTGCAATAGCAAGCGCTGAAATTGTTGCGCCGTTCGAACCGGAACCATCGCCGGTTAAATCACCGCTTATTGCAGCCCAGTTAGCGGAACCGTCTGTAGTTCTAAATACTCTGTAAGTGCCTGCCGCTAATATTTGAGGATTATTTGGATCCATCGTAAATGGAGAGATGAATAAAGTACGATCGGTTGTACCGTCATAAAAGTTGGGACCTTTAGGAATACCATTCATTGCGCTAAAAAATGTTGAACCGCCGTTTGTTGTTTTAAAGAGCGCAAGATTAACATACTCCATGTAAATATTATTCGCATTGTTGTAATCAACCTCAGTTGCCCCGCCGTCACCGCCGAGAATTTCACCCCAGGTTGAACTGCTTCCGCCTTTCAATGTGCCGTTATCCTGCGTTCCGCCAAAATAATTATTCCCTGTTGGTCCAATTGCTCCGTAATAAAATTGTGTAATGGTTAAATTATTATTTTTAGAAACCCAGGTTTCTCCTTTATTGGACGATCTATAAATCCCTCCGTCTGTTCCTAAAAACATCAGGCTTGAATTAGAAGGCGCAAAAGAAATTGCATGATGATCTGCATGCACATATTGCGGCGCGCCGGATTGTTGATACCAATTTGTTTTTTGAGTCCAGTTTGTACCGCCATTGGTAGATTTCCAAAAATCAATTCCCCCTGCATAAAGAATATTTGCATTATCGGGATCGACAAATAAAATATTATCATACCACGCCTGGTTGCCTGCGTAATTTGTAGCGCCGGCATAGCTCGGACCGGGGACGGTAATAGTTGACCAATTACCGCCTTTGTCTGTAGTTTTAACCATCACGCTTACGCCGTTAGTGCTTAAGTCATGAAAAGCTGCGTATACAACCTGCGGATTAGAGGCAGAAATTGCCATTTCAATTCGTCCGTGTCCGGTCTGTCCAAAGTTTGACTGAAACGAACTGCCGCCATCTATACTGCGCCAAATTACAGCGTCGTTAAATAATCCGAAAGATGCGAAGAGTGTGGAAGGAGATGTGTATGCAATTTCAATATCAGTGCAGTGAACATCTGCACCAGTTCCGCTTGACAAAATTGTTGTGAAACTGTTTCCGCCGTCTGTTGATCTATAAAGTCCTTTGCGTGTACCGGCATACAAAGCATTTGTGCTTTGATCGATCATCAATTTATTAACATAATAATAACTTATGTTTTTTGTTGATGTAAGCTGCGTCCAGGTAGTACCGGCATCGGTTGTTTTAAAAATCCCTTCGCCCCTCTGGGCATCACCGTTAAAATATCCCTCGCCAGTGCCTGCATAAATAATATTAGGATTCGCCGGATCCATTACCATAGAGCAGACTGCTAAATTTTCCATATCGTCTTTAAGTGCCGCCCAGGTATTGCCTCCGTCTGTCGTTTTCCAAACACCTCCGGAAACTGCAGCTATATAAACAAGATCGGGATTGGTTGGATGAATAGCGATTGAACGTATTCTTCCGCCATAATTTCCGGGACCTACCTGCGCCCATGTTAAAGTTTCAATACCGCCCTCTTTATTCAGAACCATGTTATTCTTTTTTATATGATCAAGCGCTTCAACACGCCAGTTTACGGGAATTTCGCCGAGCGGGTATGCGCGCTGTTCATAAAACCATTTGGCGGCTTCATCCGGAAAACCGTATGTAGGTTTTGCATTTTTTTTCTTCTCAATTTTCCATTTGATGTAATCTTTGTAACTTTGTTCTACTGGCTCATCGTTAACAAAAACATCGTACGATGCTAAAAACATAAGCCCTGCCGAAACTACTAATAGCAAAATCTTTCTCATGTTATTCCTTTCTTATTACTTCATTAATTATCCAGCCGCTTGTTTTATTAAATGATATAACGGCATCAAATTCATCTCCTTCAACCAAACCGGCTAAAGAAATAAGATCTTTATTTCTTTCATTTTCCGGCTCGATATTCATTTGAGGATCTAATACAAAACCCGGAGTCAGCAGATATACTTCATTCTGCATTGCCATACTCGGGTATGCAGGATCTTCAATCACATATAAAACAACTCCCTTGATCGTAAAATCAGTTTCTCCTTTTTTGTCTATACTCTTTACCTGAATTTTTACAATCGATTTGTTTATCTGTACGGATTGAGGATTAGAATTGTTTACCGTCGTATTATTTTCTTTCTGATCATTGCGGGAAACATCGGAGCAGCATGAGCAAAACAAAAACAACAGAAGTATTGCAGCATATATTAGTTTGTAGCGCATAATTTTACTTTAAGTTAATGGATGCTTAAATATAAAATATTTTCCCAAATAAAACTTGTTTTTTTTTGGATATGAGAATTTCTAAAGTTAGTTTTTCGGTGTAAATTCAAACCAATCGAATGATAAAAAAAATAATAAGCAGTAGAGAAGTACTTTCGGAGGATTTTGTAAACGGCATTACCGGCTGGGCGGCAGGTTATGTTTCATCCGATATTCTTGAACAATTCATATCACTTCTCGAAACGGAAGCAAAGAAACATTATTTTACAAGAAATGCCGGTTCGAATCTTGTTAGAATGCTTACCGCTTCTTATGACAAATCCAATTTAATCAACGACACAATAAGATACCCCCACTATGCTGAATTCTTAATTCGCGTCTCTGTTAACAGCAATTATTTAACCGATATTTTGGTGAGGAATCCGGAATACTTTTCGTGGATTGCCACCCCATCGATTCTTCAGAAAAAGTTAACTGAAGATTTTTTCATTTCAAACATTGAAAAAGTATTGTCTGCATATAAAAATTTTAATACTAAAGTTAACGCACTTCGTAATTACAAAAGAAAAGAAATTTTAAGAATAGGATTGAAGGATATCACCGGTACAGCGGATCTAAATGAGATTACGCTGGAACTTTCTTTACTTGCGAAAACAATTTCATCGGCGCTGTTTGAGTTATGTTACAGGGTAGTTCTTAATAAATATGGAATTCATAATATAAAAAGGAAATACTGTTTGGCTGCGCTCGGCAAGCTTGGCGGTAACGAATTAAACTATAGCTCCGATATAGATTTGATTTTGTTCTTTGATAAAAATATTAGAATTAAAAACAAAGAATATTTTGAATTATTAGTTGAAGCCGCTCAACTTTTTATTGAACAGCAGTCTACAGTTACCGGATTTGGATTTCTGTACCGAGTTGATTTTCGTCTGCGCCCTGATGGGAAAAACTCTCCGCTTGCAGGCACGATGTCAGGTTATATATCTTATTATGAAAGCCGCGGCGAAGATTGGGAACGCCAAATGTTAATTAAAACATCTTTCGTTGCCGGCAGCAAAATCCTGTACAAAAAATTCTTCGATTATCTATCGCGCTTCATTTATCCATCTTCCTTTTTGGTCTCTCCCGTTGAGCAGATAAAAATGATGAAGCTGAACATCGAAAGAAAGTTGAACAGCGACGATAATATAAAGTTGATTCCCGGCGGGATTAGAGATATTGAATTCAGTGTGCAGGCGCTTCAATTATTAAACGGAGGATTAAATAAAAAAATACGCACCGGGAATACTTTATCCGCTGTTAAAAAATTATTCGATTCGAGTTTGCTGTCAATTGGAGAGAAAATCGTGTTTGAAGATGCGTATGTCATGTACAGAAAAATAGAACACTACTTGCAGTTGATGAACGATACTCAAACCCATACAATTCCTGCACAAGGTGAGCTGCTTGAGAAGTTGTCTTATTTCCTTGGATATAAAAGTTCAAAAGATTTTTTTAGAAGTCTGAACGAGCATAAACGAAAAGTGCAGTCAATTTTTTATTCGATAACCGGCAGTCAATCTTCAGGCAGTGAAAGCATTAATATTTTTTCGGCTATAAATTTTTCATATAAAACAAAAGCACTGCGAAATATAGATTTTTTGCGAGAAGGGAAAGGGATATTCGAACAGAAAACATTTGATAAACGGACGTCTGTATCTTTTAATAAAATCGAATATTTAATTTTGGATTATTTGAAGAACGCATTAAACCCGGATCTCGTCTTACAAAATTTTGTTCGTGTTATACGCCCTGCGGCAATTCCATCGGTTTGGTATTCCCAATTTTCTGATAATTCTCTTCTTACAGCTTTTCTTCATCTATGTGAATATTCTCAAAAGTCAATTGATCTATTTGCTGAAGATGAAGATTTGCGCGACTATTTTTTAACTAAAAAAGTTTTTGAAAAATTATCGCTCAAGAACATTAAATATATTGAGGTTAAAAAATTGTTGTTCATACTTTCGGTGCAGTTTTCACTTGGCAAGATTAACGCCGAAGAAGTTTCATCATTCTTGAAAATAAACATAGACCATCAAATCTCTTCCGTGTGCTCTGAGTTTATAAAAGGACATAAATTCACATTTAAATTTTTCATGGCGGCAATGGGGAGTTCCGGATCAGGTGAAATGAATTTCAATTCGGACATCGATTTGATATTTGTCGCCGACAAACTAACTCCAAATAATAACGTTGAAAAGGATTTTCAAAACTTACTCGGAATATTAAAAGAGAAACTTAAACCTTTTGAAGTCGACTGCCGGCTTCGTCCTGAAGGAAAATACAGCCCGCTATTATGGGATTTAATAAACTACGATAAATACTTTTTTTCCAGAGCAAGAATATGGGAATTGCAAACATTAACAAAACTTTCGTTTATCGCAGGAGACAAGAAAAGTTTTAACAGGTTTATTTCTATCATTCAGCGCCGACTTAAAAAAGAAAACTGCCGGGCGGTAAAAAAAGAGATTGTGGAGATGCGGAATAAATTGGTTCCCAGCGGTTCGGTGCTTGTTTCAAATTCATTTAACGTAAAAAAAAGCCGGGGCGGTTTAGCTGATGTTGAATTTTTAATTCAATATTTTATACTTTGCAGCCCGAATTTATACAATAAGTGCAGAGCAAAGGGTTCGGTTAAATCCATTAAAGCAATAATAAACCAAAAATCTGAATTGTCTGAAATTGAAAAACTGACCAATACATTCAGGTTTTTCAAAACGATTGAATTATTAAACCAAAATTTGTTTAACAGCCAATCTGACGCTCTCCCTGTTACGGAAGAAAAACTGAGAGTGTACGCTGCATTACTGAATTTCAAAAGCAGCAGTGATTTCTTAAATAAAATAAAACTAACTGCAGACATTAATCAAAAAATGTTCGACAAGTATTTAGTAAAGGACGCCCGTGAATAATGCAAAAAAATATTTTCCATTTGCAACTTCATCAATTGCATTTATAGTTTATCTCATTACTCTTGCGCCTTCGGTTATTCAAATCGATTCAGGTGAATTAGCCGCTGTACAGGTAACGCCCGGAATAGCACATCCTACGGGTTATCCATTATTTACTCTGCTTGGTTATCTTTTTTCACTTGTCCCTTTCCCCTTCTCACAGATTTACAAACTTAATTTGCTTGCTGCTTTATGGTGTGCCGCCGGTGTTGGTGTTTTTACTTACTCGATGATAATTGTTTTAGATCATTTAAAACTTTTTTCTATAATAAAAGAAAGTGCTAAGCAAATCAAAAAAAGTAAGGGCAAACAAATTGTACGAAAGACTTCCCAAAAAGAAATAATAGTTGGTGAAAAAGTAAAACTCTTTGCAGTATTTACCGGCGCGATGATTCTCACGTTCAGCAGGACATTTTGGTTTCAAAGCACTTCCGTCGAAGTTTATTCTCTTCACATACTGCTGATGAATCTTATCATTTTATTTTTAATTAAGGCATTTGTTGCCGACAAAAGTGGCGGATTAAAAGATGTTAGACATTGGCTTCTTTTTGCTTTTCTACTTGCGCTTGGTTTTTCAAATCATATGACTACTCTCTTAATTTTACCTGCTGCCGCCTATTTTTATTTTAACAGCCGCGGTTTTAATAAAGACAGCATCAAAACAATTTTCATTATGCTATCATTATTCTTTCCAATTCTGATTCTTCTTTATCTTTACCTTCCGTTTCAGGCATCTTCAAATCCTGCGATCAACTGGGGAAATCCATTGGATTTTGAGAAAATCTTTAGACACATTTCCGGTAAGCAATATCAGGTTTGGTTGTTTTCATCTACCGATGCTGCGAAAAGACAATTTGTTTATTTCTTCAACTCGCTGCCTAAAGAATTAAATATAAGTTTATTCGTAGCTGCTGTTGGTCTGTTCACTTCCTATTTTTATGCGAAAAAGTTTTTTGTTTTTTTAATCATCGCTTTTGTATCAACAATTCTCTATTCAATTAATTATGATATCGTTGACATCGATTCTTATTTCCTTCTTGCTTTTATTTCGCTAAGTATGTTTGCAGTGTTCGGCGTAATAAAACTTGTTGAGATGCTGCATTTTAAAAAGCTGAACTTCATCGTGCCCGTTTCAGTCATAATAATTTTTATTGCAATAGAAATGTTTTCGAACTATAAAGAGGTTAACCAGAGCGGCACTTATACTTTTGAAGATTATACGAAAGCCCTTGTGGGGAGTGCGGAACCGAACTCAATAATATTTAGTTATCAGTGGGATTATTTTATCTCCCCGGCGTATTATTTTCAATTTGTAGAAAACTACCGCAAAGATGTGACGATAGTTGATAAAGAATTACTTCGGCGTTCATGGTATTATAATCAACTTAATAGAAATTTTCCCGGTCTACTTACTGGGCTTGAAAGTGAAGTCAGTTTATTTCTCGGCGCATTGAAACCTTTTGAAAGAGATGAAAACTACAATCCCCAACTCCTTGAAACGAGGTATCGAAATATCATGACAGGTTTGGTTTCAACGAATATAGACAAGCGTGCTTTTTATATAGCGCCTGAAGTTTTTGAAAATGAAATGCAGCGGGGAGAGTTTGCATTGCCTCCCGGATTTGCTTTAGTCCCCGACTTGTTTTTATTTAAAGTTGTAAAGAGTAATTCAAACTATATTCCGGCAAAGAACCCCGATTTTAAAATTCGTTTTCCCGCTAATGCAAATCATTACACAAATTTTATCGAACAAAAAGTCGGTTCCATGCTTTCAAACCGCGCTATGTATGAACTTAAATTCGATAAAGTAGAAAGAGCAAAACTTTACATCAATAAAATAAAAAATGATTTTCCCGGTTATCAACTACCGCAAGGGTTGGAAGGAGTAATAAAATAAATGTTTTTGGAAAGTATGTTGAGGGGGAAAGCAAAAGAACTTAAAATTCAACAGTTAACTTCTTTTTCCTGATTGTTAAATTTCTTTAAAGCAAATGCCTTCAGATAAGATTTTACGGCAATTGGCTTTTTACATGAAACACAGAAATAGATATATCGTTTCACTCCTTCTACTGAACACGCGCAAACTAAAGCCTGGGAGATCACTTTATTGCAATGATGACATGTTAAATCTACTTCTTCAATTTCTAAATGTTTATCCATCTTTGCCGTAATATTTTTACAAATTTATTTTCTTTGAAATGATCAGTTAAAATATCAAAATTATTGTTTCAAAATGCAAGCAGGAAGTTTAGTTATTTAGAGATGACATCTTTCTACTCACATTTAAATCAGATAGAAATTACGTTTTCGTCAATAAAGTTTTCATCTATTGTCCTGCGAAAGATAACTGTTAATTTTTCATCTTCCGACGCAGTGAATACTCGAAGAATTTCATTCCTTGAAATTCCCGGTAAGCACATGTTTTATTAATATTTGTTTTTCTTCTAAATTTGGAGCAGCTTTATTTGTTTTAAATCCATCAAAGGAATTATGAAATATATTTTGTTAGTTGTTTTACTTTTCTCCCTTTCGGTTTGTGCGCAAAATATTATATGGAGCGACGTAACTTTTAATTATTCATCGCTGCCCGATGGAGTTAAAATGTTTCGGGGTGAGCGTCAATCGCCTGCATTAAAAACCTGGTATATCGACGTCGATATGAACAACTCCGGTATAGGAATAAAAGCATACAAATCAAAATCCGCTTCAGGTAAAGAAGGAATAACTTCTTTTGTGCCTTCTTACAATGCAGTCGCCGGTATTAATGGTGGTTATTTTGATACTCAAACCGGTGCATCCTACTCCGCACTTGTCACTCCCGATGGAGTGTCGGCAAAAAATATTTCAAGCGTAGTACGCGACAGCAAAACATATTTCCTAACAAGAAGTTTATTCGGTATTACAGACACACGCGAAATGGCAGTTGACTGGGTCTATCATTTCGGCAGCAACATAAAAGACATTTACAGATTTGATCAACCCATACCAAACGTGCAAGGGACACCTGCGCCTCTTCCAAGCCCAACAACCGGTGAAGCTTATTACGAGTTGATTGTTGGTATTGGCGGCGGACCGACGCTCGTAAAGAACGGGATTAAAAAAATAACTTATGACGAAGAAGTTTTTTGGGGTTCGGGTGTTGGATTATCAAACCAGGATCCGCGCACAGCAGTTGGTTACACATCCGATAATCATGTAATAATGCTCGTCGCTGATGGCAGACAAACGGCAAGCAGCGGTTTAAGTTTAACAGAACTTGCCGATGTGATGATAAACCTCGGATGTGTTGAAGCGATGAATCTTGATGGAGGCGGCTCATCCCAGATGGCTGTTGGAAGCACTTTAATCAATCGCCCCGAAGGAGGAACATTTCAACGAGAAATTCCAACTATGCTTGCCGTAGTGAAAAATGATTCCGTGCCTTTTCTTCCTCCGGTATTTTTTAGAAAAGTGTTAGATACCGATGATCCTGAAGTTACAGTAACTGGTGATTGGACTGCATCAAGCATTGCAGGCTATTGGGGTGGAACACCCGCGCTTAAAGCCCCGCAGGGTAGCGGCGAGAGTTTTGCTGAATTTAAACTTAATCTTCCGGGCAGCGGAAATTATACGATCTACGGCTGGTGGACTTCCGCAAGCGACAGATGTTCCGATACACCTTTCATAATTAAACACAGCGGCTCGATCGATACGGTACGAGTTGACCAGACGCAGGGAAGATTTAACTGGAATTTAATCGGCAGTTTTAGTTTTTTCGGCAGCAGTAATGAGAGCGTCACAATATCCAACGCCGCAAACACTCCCGGTTATGTAATAGCCGATGCAATAAGAATTTTATCATTCGATTCCATAGCAGTACAAGTGGATGAACAATTAGACGATGGCACTAAACTAAATTTCAAATTAGAGCAGAACTATCCGAATCCTTTTGGCGATGCCATCCCTTCGGGAAATCCGGCGACAGTTATTAGTTGGCATTCCCCGGTAAGCAGTTATGTTACACTAAAAGTTTATGATGTTCTCGGTACCGAAGTTGCGGAATTAATTAACGAAGAAAAATCATCCGGAACTTACCGTGTAAACTTCGATGCCGGGTTCGTCAGGGGCGGACTGCCAAGCGGTGTTTACTTTTACAAATTAATCGCTGGCAGTTACGTTGATGTTAAGAAAATGGTTTTGGTGAGATAAAAAATATTTGAAGAAGTAATTAACTCAACAATTTCTACTAAGTCACCTTACGCAAAAATTTAAATTATTATTGTAGCTCGAAGCGAAGCTTCGATTTACAACCTAATTATCTGCCTTATAAGTAAGGTGTGTTCCTAAATTAAATCTGCGGGCAGCCGTTCAATCAGTGGTTTCTGTGTTCTGTAATTTGGTTTAAATAACTAACCGGAGTCATGATCACTTATAATAAACTTTTCTTATTTCCATTTTAATCTTTAAATTATACCCACAACAATATCTAAAAAGTTAAAATGAATATACAATTCATCTGCAATAATGCTTTGATTGAAACTGATCAATCTCCTTCAACAACGCTTCTCGATTTTATAAGGAAAGAATTAAAATATACTGGCGCTAAAGAGGGCTGCCGGGAGGGTGATTGCGGCGCCTGCGCTGTTTTAATCGGCGAATTGAAAAATGACAAAATAATTTATAAAACAATAAATTCGTGTTTAACTCCTCTTGCGGCGGCAAACGGAAAACATGTCGTCACTATCGAAGGATTGAATCTTTATGAACTCTCACTTATCCAGCAGGTGTTTGTGCGTGAAGGCGCTGCACAATGCGGATTTTGTACTCCCGGCTTTATTGTTGCATTTACCGGTTTTCTTTTATCATCATATAATTTAAGTGTTGATGAAGCTATTGATTCAATTGCCGGAAACCTTTGCCGCTGTACCGGGCACTACTCAATTATTCGGGCAATAAAAAATATACTTGATGAAGTTCAAATAAATAATCTTTCATCTGCTCAAAGATTAAAAAAACTTGTTGACCTAAACATCATACCGGAATATTTCCTAAACATAAAAAATAAATTAGAATCATTTAAGAAGGAACAACCGCTTACCGAAACAAATGATGATGCATCATTTACAATTGCAGGCGGAACAGATCTTTACGTTCAGCAGGGATATAAACTCACAAGAGAAAAAAATATTCTTATACATCTCAAAATTTCAGATGAATCAATTCGTATTTCGGATAACAATTGCTTTATAAATGCCGCAGTGACTATTGAAGACTTTTCGAACTCCGAAATTATAAAAGCAATCTTTCCTAATGTAAAAGAGTTTGCCAATTTATTCGGTTCTCTTCCCATTCGTAACAGGGCAACAGTTGGCGGCAATATCATTAACGCCTCTCCTATCGCTGACATTACGAGTCTGCTTCTTGTCCTTGATGCTGTTTTAATTTTTTCAAATAAAGGAAGTGTTCGTGAAGTTAAACTTTCCGATTTTTATAAAGGTTATAAACAGTTTGATAAACTTCCCGAAGAAATTCTCTCTTCAGTTTATTTCGAAGTTCCTTCCGGCAATTATAACATCAGCTATGAAAAAGTGTCGAAACGTCTTCACCTTGATATAGCAAGCGTAAACACTACAATGTTTATTATTACGGACGATAATAGAATTAGTGCTGTTCGCATCTCCGCTGGCGGTGTAGCGCCAATTCCGATGCTGCTTAAAAAGACATCGGTTTTTCTTACAGGTAAACAGATTAGCGAAGAGACAGTAAAAGAAGCATCATCTATAGCGGCTGAAGAGATAAAACCGATAAGCGATATTAGAGGAAGCGCGCAGTATAAAATGCTGCTGCTTAACAGATTGATTCTTGCACATTTTATAAAACTTCACCCTGAACTTTTTGAAGAGGTGACATTATGAAAAATGATGATTGGGTAAAACACGTAACCGGCACATCTAAATTTATTAATGATGTTCCGCTGCTTAGCGGTACGCTTCATGCTTTCGTTTTTACATCTCCAATTGCCAAAGGCAAAATAATTGATCTCAATTATTTCAAAGCCTTAGAACTTTCCGGAATAAAAAATGTTTTAACTTATAAAGATATTCCCGGCGTTAATCAGTTAGGCACAATAATTAAAGATGAGCCGCTTCTTGCCGAAAACGAAGTTCATTTTATCGGTCAGCCTCTTGCAATAATTATTGGTGAAGATGAACATTGCGTGCGTAACGCCATAAAGTTTATCGAATGCAAAATTGAAGAAGAAGCGCCTATACTCGATCCGCGTGAAGCTTTTCGGAAAAATGAATTGATCGCTCCGCCAGTCACATTTGCGCTCGGCAATGTTGATGCAGCCTGGAAAGAATGTGATGTTATTGTTGAAGGCGCTGTAAATTCAGGCGGTCAGGAACATGTTTATCTCGAAACTCAATCTGCTTACAGTGTGCCTCTCGAAGGAGGAATAAAAATTTATTCATCCACGCAATCGCCCACTGCAGTACAGCGTGTAACTGCCGGTATTTTAAATTTGCCGATGCACAAAATTGAAGTTGATGTTTTAAGACTCGGCGGCGGTTTTGGAGGAAAGGAAGATCAAGCAACTGTATGGGCTGCAATTGCCGGGCTTGCATCATACGTGATGCAAACTCCCGTAAAGATTTCTCTTTCCCGTCATGAAGATATTATGCTCACCGGAAAGCGCCATCCTTATTCTTCCGATTACAAAATTGGACTTAATTCGGAAGGTGAAATTTTAGCTTATGAAGTTTATTTTTATCAGAATGCCGGCGCTTCTGCAGACCTTTCCACAGCAATACTCGAAAGAACTATGTTCCATTGCACTAACAGTTATTTTATTCCAAATGTTAAAGCAACTGCATATTCATGCCGGACAAACCTTCCGCCAAATACTGCTTTCCGCGGTTTCGGCGGTCCGCAGGGAATGTTTGTAATTGAAAGTGCGATTCATAAAGCTGCTTCCAAACTCAATGTTGAACCGTGTATTATTCAAGAAAAAAATTTATTAAATGAGGGCGACGAATTTCCATACGGACAAAAAGCGGTAAACTGCGTCTCACACAAAGCTTGGTTCAAAGCGAAGGAACTTTTTCCGTTTGAAAAATTATCTGAAGAAATTTCTCTGTTTAACATTAAAAATAAATTATTAAAAAAAGGAATGGCGGTTATGCCGATCTGTTTCGGTATTTCATTTACGAATGCTATGCTGAATCAGGCAAGTGCACTCGTCCATATTTATACTGACGGCAGCGTTGGAATAAGCACCGGCGCAGTTGAAATGGGTCAGGGTGTTAACATGAAACTCCGCCAGGTGGCGGCATCAATCTTTTCCATCAACATTAATAAAATAAAAATTGAAACCACAAACACAACAAGAGCGGCGAATACCTCACCGACGGCTGCAAGCACCGGCGCTGATTTAAATGGCAATGCAGTTGAAAAAGCATGCAATACATTAGCCGAACGTTTAAAACATTTCGCGGTTAATTTGTTAAAGGCGAAGGACATTGATCAACTGAAACTTAAAGATGAACAAATACTCAACACTCAAACTGGAACTTCCATCTTGTGGGATGACTTGATTTTACAAGCATATTTCAAACGTATTGATCTCTCCGAACACGCGCATTATGCAACACCTAAAATTTATTTTGACAGAACGATTAATAAAGGCAACCCGTTTGCATATCATGTATATGGAACGGCTGTAATTCAAGTTGAAGTTGACTGCTTAAGAGGTGTTTACAAAATTAATTCGGTTAAAGCTGTTCACGATTTTGGAAAGAGCATTAATCCTGCTATTGATAAATCTCAAGCAGAAGGAGCGATAATGCAGGGATTGGGCTGGATGACTCTTGAAGAAATAAGGCACGATTCGAGGGGGAAAATTTTATCCGATACTTTATCTGCATATAAAGTGCCCGATGTTCATTTTACTCCGGAAGTTTTAGAAATAGAGTTTCTTGAAAATCCAAATAAGTCGGCTGCAATATTTAATTCAAAAGCGATTGGCGAGCCGCCGTTGATGTACGGTATTGGGGCTTACTTTGCAATAGCAAATGCTATTAAGTCATTCCGGCAGGAAGTAGATATTCTCTATGATGCGCCATTTACTCCAGAAAAAGTTTTAATGAGCATATTGGGATCACCGAATTGTTAAGCCGGATGCCGGGATTAGGAGTTTTGTTTGTTAGCTAACATTTGAGTTTTGAGCTAAAATAAATTACAATCTCATATTACGCAAAATTTTTTTTCACCACGAAACTGGCATCTGCCAAATGCAATGATTTCAATTTTAAGGGCATCTCTAAAAACATCATTTTGTTAATCCACTGGCTGACTTCGGAAGAAGTTTGTTTATCCAGAAGGTTATTCTATGTTTTTTTTACTTTTTTTCTACTCGTAACTCATTTTTGTTGATTATCTAAATCATTATCGTTCAACAGATCATGCTTCTGTTTATGCAGAAGCATATCCGAGCTGAATAGCACGGAAAATATTGTAGGTTAAGTTCATCAAACCCACAACAGCAGTAGCTCGTTTGATCCCGATGGTTCGGATAAACGAACCGTGCATACTGTTCTCTATGAATCCGAAAATATGTTCCACCCGCGCTCTTGTTTTTGATTTGAGATGATTGCTTTCTTTTTGTTCTTCGGTTAGCGGAGCGTTTTTGTATCCTTTTTCGTGAATGTGATTTATCATCTCGTAATCTTCTACAATTTCTTTTATCGGTTGACCACTGTAAGCGCTATCTGCATGAAGTCCTTGTCCTTTGTCTTCTTCTTTAAGTAAATTCTCCGTCTCTTGCGAATCATGAACGCTGGCATCGGTGACCGAATAGGAATCTATCAGTTTACTTTTCTCATCTGCTTTAACATGATCTTTATAGCCGT
>Ga0210058_1002457_pt1 | contig 15126 bp, 14 predicted proteins | sample CryGeymeta201511_FD_183979 | JGI IMG/M metagenome (GOLD analysis project Ga0210058, IMG submission 183979) | Groundwater microbial communities from Crystal Geyser aquifers in Utah, USA - Crystal Geyser metaG 2015-11 (SPAdes) (version 2) | ecosystem: Environmental > Aquatic > Deep subsurface >...
ATTAAATTCTTCACCCGCTAACTTATAAATTTCTTTTGTTAATAGTTATTGAAATTTATATCTAATTAATATAAAATGCATTATGTTTGTTATGATACAAGTATATTATATTAACAATCAACTAATAATAAATAATATTAGGAAAAATACTGATATAAAAGCAAAATTACTTTATAAATTTTTAGATAATAATGATGGATTTAAACCATTTGTAGAAAAAAAATCAGTCCGTTCAAAAACTGTCATCACCAGTGAAGTAAAAATTGGATCGCAGGAGATTATAAAAAAATTAATAAGAAAAGGATTTATTGTAGGAAACGGGTATGGAATATATAAAGACAAACATATTCGTATTGCCAACTTTCCTGCTCACACAATACAATCAGTAAAAGGACTAATAACTCAATTGTCAATTTAATCTTTACTAGATTTAGGCTATAATTAAAAAATATGTTATCCCTCGATTTCATCCGTACCAACAAGGCTAAGATTTTAGAGGCGGCGAAAAACAAAGGCCGCCAGGTTGATTTGGATAAGATTATTTCCCTAGACGATGAAAGGCGAAAACTAATTCAACAAACTCAAAAACTAAGGGAAGAACGAAATAAATTAGCTAAGCAAGGTAAACCCCACTCCGCCGAAGGCTCCGTTAGGGGCAGGGAAATTAAAGATGAACTAAAAAAAATTGAGGAAAAACTCGCTAAAATCCAGTCACAATTAGATTTATTAATCTCATATGTCCCAAACGTCCCGCTAGATGAAGTCCCAATTGGAAAAGACGCTACTGGAAATAAGGAATTAAGAAAGTGGGGAGATCTTCCAAAATTTGACTTTAAACCGAAATCTCATATTGAACTTGGGGAAGATCTTGACTTGATTGATCTTGAACGTGGAGCTAAAGTGTCAGGTTTTAGGGGTTATTTTTTGAAAAACCAAGCGGCTCTTCTTCAGTCTGCTCTAATGTTCTATGTTTTCAATAAGTTAGTTAAAAAAGACTATACGCCGATTATTGCGCCAGCTGTAATAAAAGGCTTCGCTCTCTTTGGCTGCGGCCAGTTTCCTTGGGGAGAGCAAGATACTTATAAACTAAATGATGAAGATGCATATCTTGCTGGAACTGCTGAACAACCAGTCACTTCTTATTACTCTGGAGAAATTCTCAATGAAAAAGATCTGCCGAAAAAATTCGTCGCTTTTTCTCCCTGTTTCAGAAAAGAAGCCGGTGCTTATGGAAAAGATACTAAAGGTCTGTACCGGCTTCATGAATTTTGGAAGGTGGAACAGGTAATTATTGGTAAAAACGATATTGAAGAAGCAAAAGAACTCCATGAAGAATTGCAAAAAAACTGTGAGGAAATTTTGCAAGACCTGAAACTACCCTATCGAGTTTTATTAATGTGCACTGGTGATATGGGCGAACCCCAGATGAAAAAATACGACACAGAAACCTGGATGCCGTCGCGTCAGGCATACGGAGAAACCATGTCAAACTCAATTATGGGAGATTTCCAGACAAGAAGACTTAAAATCAAATACCGAAAAAAGGACGGTTCGACTGAATACTGTTTTTCCTTAAATAACACTGCTCTAGCTTCTCCTAGAATATTAATTGCCATCTTAGAAAACTATCAACAGAAAGACGGTAGCATCACTATACCAAAAATTCTTCAACCACTGGTTGGCTTCGAGAAAATTAATACTTTATAAACTTTACGAACTTTATGAACTAAGGTTTTGGCGTCGGCGTTGCCAATGCTTCCTGTCCGCAGTTAACCTTATTTTCCGTTCCTTTAATGAAATATTCTTTTCTGCCAAAAAAACAGGTCTTCTCAACGACATTATCTGGTTTGCTATACCAGCGATTATCATTACTATAATTTTTAAGAAGATAACTCATCATTCTATTCCAGATCGGCGCGGCGCCAGTTATACCCGATGACAGATAAGGATTCATTGGAGAGTTGTCATTATTACCGACCCAGACCGTCACTAAAAAATCAGGTGAATAACCAACTGTCCAGTTGTCTTTTTTACTGTCGGTTGTTCCAGTCTTAACCGCGACTTTATAACCTGGAATTTCAAGAGCCGAATTTGGCCCAAACGCCCAGGTCCGGGCAAAATTATCAGCTAAAATATCAGAGATAATAAAAGAAACACCGGGATCCATTTCTCTGATTTTGAAAGGTCTTAGTTCCTTTATCACTTCGCCTTGATTATTCTCGATTTTTAAATAATAGCTCAAAGGTAGCTTATATCCTAAATTGGCTAAAGTCCCAAACGCTTCGGCCATATCAGTCATTCTTACTTCTCCTCCACCCAAGGTAAGGGACAAGCCATAACGCGACCGATCTTTCCAAGTATCTATTCCGAGCTTTTGAGCAAAATCGATAAAATTGTCAACCCCAACTGTGTTTAGAACTTTAACCGCCGGAACGTTATATGAATTAGCCAAAGCATAACGGAGCGGAACTTTACCGTGGAATTTATCGTCATAATTTACAGGCTGATAAGAACTGCTGCCTGGAATTTTAAATATAACCGGACTGTCATCGATGATAGTTGCTGCCGTATAGCCTTTTTGCAAAGCCAGGGAATACATAATCGGCTTAATCGAACTCCCAGGCTGTCTATTGGCTGTCGTCACGTTAAATGCCCCCCAAGGTTGGTAAAAATAATCCACTGAACCAACCATAACTAAGATTTCCCCTGTCACCGGCCTTGTTACTAGAATAGCGCCGTTGGTAACATTTAGAAAGTTTATTTTTTCCAATTCTTCTTTGAGAATTTTTTCTGCTTCATCTTGAACTTCTGAATCCAAAGTTGTCGTTACATTTAATCCACCTTCTTCTACTTTCTGAATGCCATAATTAGATTCAAGCTGACTTTTAACATAAAAAACAAAATGCGGTGCTCTTATCGATGTCTCAGGCGGCAAGACTTCCAATTTTGACTTTTGACTTTTTACTTTTGACTTTTCATCGATGAATTTTTGTTTGACCATTGCTTCCAAAACCTCGTTTCTCCGTCTCAAAGCCGCCTCTGGATTAGTATAAGGAGAATAGGTCGAAGGTGCTTGGGGCAGTCCGGCTAGTAAGGCTGCTTCTTCCAGTGTCAACTCTCTAGCCGGTTTGCCAAAATATGTCTTAGCTGCTTCTTCAATACCGTATGACGACCCACCATAAGGAACTTGATTTAAATACATCTCTAAAATCTGTTCTTTGTTATAAATCTTTTCTGTCCAAAGAGCTAAAATAATTTCTTTTAATTTCCGTTCTAATGTTCTTTCCGGAGTTAAAAGAGCGCTCTTGACCAATTGTTGAGTAATTGTCGAGCCACCCTGAAGGTTTTTATTAAGAATTGTTTCTTTAAAAGCTCGCAAAATACCAGAAGTCCAAGCGATACCATTGTGTTTAAAGAAATCTTTATCCTCGATGGCAATCGTCGATTGGATTACATAGGAAGGTAGATTCTTAAGAGAGACTTTGGTTCTGTTTTGATCGCGGTATATTTCATACAAAAGTTGACCGTTTCTATCATAGATGTGTGTAGATAAAGGATAATTTACTTTTCCTATATTGTTAGGTGAAGGCAGCGCTTTAATGAAAAAATATGACTGATAAAAAGAAAAAAATATTACCATAGTCAAACAGCCTAAAAGAAAGTACTTAACTCTGGTTAGTACTTCTTTCCTCCGTGTCATCCCGAGCGAACGAAGTGAGTCGAGGAATCTTAAAGAAAGATTCCTCCACGGAGCCTGCCCTGAGCGAAGTCGAAGGGGTCGGAATGACAAACGACTAATTAAACTTCTTAAATATCTAAATAAATTCAAAAAAAACCTAAAAATAAATCTAAACGGCTTCTGGGTCATCTCGCCAACGAAGATAAAAAAGTTAGCCAGATAATATAGTCCCTTAAATATCAATCCAAATAGATCGCGAAGAACGTTTCTCATGAGGCTAATTTTAACAAATGCTATGGGTTAAAGCAATCTTAGTTTAGCCTTGATCACAAGTCTTTTCAAGTAAGTTCCCGGAGGCACACAGGTAATTAAAGTCAAGAAAGAACCATTTTTTTGCTGTTCCAACACTGATATTTCGTCGGGGTCAACGACAAACATATCATAAACCTGGTATTCATATTTAAGGTCGCCAATTTTTACCCTAATAACGTCACCCGTCTCAAGGGAAGACAGATAAGTAAAAATTGACTTATAGTCTTTTGGACTATAAAGCTGGGGTAAGGTAGAATGGCCAAAAATGGCGACATTTCCGTATTCACCCGGTAGACTCCTGGGTAAATAATGAATCAGGCTTTTGCTCAAATCTTCTCCGCCGACAACCACTTTGGCGTCTTTAATATTAAGGCGCGGTATCGATAAGGTATATTCCTTGACGGATAAGGTCGACATTGATCCGGTCTGTGAAACAGAAGGGAACCACAAGCTGGCTTTGGTGTAATCACGCAGATTGTTGGAAAAAATATTAAATACACCTAGAATAGTACTTGCCTCTGATAAAGAGGCCGGTGAATCAAGATTAGGCACTGGTGTTTTTAAGTTCTTTTTTAAAAAAAGACGCGAATAGATTTCAAAAGACAAAATAGGATAAAACGACCAAAAAAGAAGCAAGGCTCCTACTATCAAAGAAAAATAGGAAAAATAGTTGATGGCTTTTTTCTTTGGTGAATTGTCTTTTTTAACATAGACGTGCACGGACATAATTTAAAGACTGGAAATTTTAAGAAAAATATTCTTTTTTAAAAAGGGAAGGAAGTTTTTCAAAAAAGGCAGGGGTTCGTTGATGACAACGTCATAACCTTGGATGTCAGAACCTGACTTCAAAATTAATTCTAACTGACTTTTGCTCTTGCCGACGATTTTTTCGCTGATATCTTCCTGATTAAATTCCCTGACCGCCCTACTGTTAACATCTAATTTAAGTGATAGTAAATTATCGTCGTTAATTTCCGTATTTGTAATTTTAAAATTTAAGTTGCTTTCTTCAACCTGATATCCCTGCTTTAGATCTTTTTTTAATCCGTTAAGAATTTTTTTATTCAAATTGGCTTTGTTGTAGGAAAAATAAGTAGTCTTCGCTTTCGTATTCAAAGTCAAACTGTCGCCTTCTTCACTAACTTCTTTAGAAAATTTCCGCGCGGTCAAAACAATCTCAAATAAATCGGGAATAATGGCTTCTTCTTTTGACGAAGACGGCGTTTTCATTTGGTTTTTCGCTTTGTCTAAAATGGATTTCTCTAATTTGTCTTGGTCTACTTTAGCAACTGTTCTGATCTCTTTTTTCGTTCCTCCAGAAAGAGGTGATTCATTGATAGCAAAGAAGTCGCTGGTTACCAAATTTCCGATTTTAAAGCGCTGATTTTTGCTTAAATTGCTTTCAGTACCGATATTGACAGCCGTGATCGAACCGGCGCTTTTCCCCGGCAGTTTGGCAGAACCGTCAGCCGCCAGCGTTGAGGAAGCTACTTTTACATCTCCATCTAAAATAAACTGTAAACCAGCTGCCTCAAGAGTCGTCCCTTTGCTAAAAATCTTTTCATTATCGTCAAAATTATGAATATTAACCGAGCCCTTAGCTTTATCGCCTATTTCTTTTTTTCCTGTTGTAGTCGTTGTTTCTGTAAAATCAGCTGACAAGATAGCAACTTTGTAGTTGATAGTTTCTTCAATTGTTTTTTTAATCGTTTGAGACGGAAGATAAATCGTCAGCTGAGCACGATGGAAAAAATATTCGTTAAGACCAAGACTCAGGCCGATGATAACCGCTCCTAAAATAGCTGCAGTTTTTCCTTTAAGAGAAAACTTTGATAAATTAATGACTGGAAGCTTGGAGAAAACCGCTATTTTCAGTCTTTTCTTTGGCTTTTCTTCTTTCATATCATTTACTTCAGTAACATCTTCACCCATGACAAAACCAAAGCTTTCCTTAGTTGGAATCTCATTTTCTTCAGAAGCAGTCGGCTCTTTACTTTTAATCTGACCTTCAAAAACATTAATCAATCCCTCGATGACTTCTTCTTCCTTGAGAATATCTATCTTTGGTATCTGGATAAAATAATCTTCGCCGAAGCGATGGCTGACGATTTTTGTCGCCGCCTCATCAATATCATTTGAGTCATAAAGAATCATTCGCGACGGCAACATTGCCCGACCCTTGATTCCTTCTATTCCAGACAAGAAGTCATTAATAATATTGTCTGTTCGGGCTAAAACTTTTCTGTAGCTTACTTTGCCGCCTTTGTAGACAAAAACGCTCAACTGGCTCTTGTCCAGTTCCAACAGAACCGCCGTCAATAAAACTTCCTCCTTTTTTTCTAGATAAAATGATACCGCCTCAAAACACTCTATATAACCTAAAACTTCGAGCTCTAGATTTTTAACTAACTCTTTAATCTTGGAAAGATATGGTTTTTTGATGTCGCTGGTTCTGTCATCTACTAAATGCGAATAGACAAAAAAAATTGTCTTAACGACTTGGGTATTCAATTCTTTTTCTAATTTGAACAGTGTTTCGTCGACATCTTCGGTTAGATTTTCCCAACCATTGGTGTATTGGAATTTTTCTCTCTCTTTAATGACAATTTTCCCTTGTTGACGGGCCATAATAATAGCAATTCCTTCTTCTTCTTTTAAAAAAAGACCAAGAAAAGATTCTTCCTTACCGGAGTTTTTAGAAAAAAACGGAAATTTCATAAATAATAAAAAAATTATTCCAATCTACGAATGAATTCTAATCTACCAATATTCGTTGATTAGGATAAATTAGTAGATTTGAATCATCATTGGGTACTTATATTATACTTGGTAAAAATCTGGGTAACTCCTTCTTTTGTCGTCTTCAAGGCTTCACTATAGGTGACGCCTTGAATGGTACTGTTAATCGCATTTTCCAAATACTTAATTAATTCATCATTTAATCCATTGTCATAGGTTTTACTAATCAAAGGTACGGAAACGAAATCATTTGCTTGTTTTATTACCGCTCCCAAGTACTGATTTTGGGATAAAAGCGGCGCCAGGTCAACCCGGGAATAAGGTTCACCAAAGGGCCGCAACCGACTCTCAATCTCATAGAGTTTTGTTAGATTATCCTTTTCTGTTAAATAGCGCAAAAATTTCCATGCCTCAATTTGATTTTTGCTGAAGCGCGACACGCCTTCAACCCAATAATTAGCGATAGAAACTACCGAAGCGCCGGGAACTGACGGAACCGAAATTACTTTCATTGCTATTTCGGGATTGGTAGTTTTAATCGTCAACGCTTCCCAAGAAGGAACGATAATCATCGCGACTTTTTCCTGAATAAATGCGTTAACAGAATTAGGCATCTCTTCGTTCCAATATCCTTGAGGTTCTTCGGCAAATTTCCGATAGATTTCTAGGGCGCCGGCTGCCTCTTGTTGATCTAATTTATCTAGACTCCCCCCATTTTGAACCAGTAAAAGAGCAAAGACATCGGAAAAGTGTTCTATATTTCTGGTAGTCCCCATAGCGATGCCGGAAGTGATCAAAATACCCTTGGTGTCTTTAACAGTAAGACGCGGAACTATATCGGTAATTTCGTCCCAGGTCGAGGGCACGGTGGAAACTCCACCTTTTTTAAAAAGGCTTTCGTTATAGATTAAAACCAAACCGTCGATTTCGAGAGGTAGACCGTAGTAATAGTTGCCTACTTTTAAGTCTTTTTGGTGGACTTTGTAAAAAGTCTTTTCAAATTCGGAGTTGTTCATGATAGACGCTGGAAGTGGTGCCAACACTTCTTTTATCTCTGGAACCCAGGTATTGTGGAATCTAAATAGATCTGGGCCTTGATTGATTTTGCTTCTGACAACAAGTTTTTCCCGATAGCTTTGCGGACTCATTTTTTGATAGCTGATTTTTACATTGGGATTTTTCTGTTGGTATTGATCTATAAGAGGTTGGATGACTTCCTTGTCTTCCCACAGACCCCAATAAGTAAGGCTTACTTGTTTTTTTCCTCCACCTCCACCTCCGCCGCTAAAAATGGCCTTGATAACAAAAACCAAAATAATAAAAAAAACAATCGCTCCTCCCATGATGAAAAAATATTGATTTTTGTTTTCTTGGTAAACTGGAGGGGGCATGTCGATTGGAGACTCGGTTGGAGCCTCCGGGGTAACTACTTCTTCAGGGGTTTCCTCGATTTCAGGCGGCGTTTCGACCGGAACCGTTTCAAATTTAGGCCGTTGATTTTCTGGCGGAATTTCATTATTATCATCCATAGTACTTTCCCTCCCTGTCATCCCGAGGGAGCGAAGCGACCGAGGGAACTAATTAAAGATTCCTCGCTTCGCTCGGAATGACAAAGGAGAGCACCATATTCAATGATAGCAAAAAAGTCATCAAAAAGAAAAATTTTTGACTCATGGTTTTTTATTCTCGGCGCTATTCTCGCCGTATTCGTAATAAAGTCTTGGCAGTTAATTAAGTATAACCAAAGATTTGAAAATAAAGTTTATCCTAATGTCTATATCGACAATCAATCTTTTGGCGGTAGGACAAAACAGGAAATTATTAATTATTTTAAAGTCAAATCGCTGCCTTTGAAGAGAATTTCTTTGACAATTATTTATCAGGATCAGTCTGTGGCGACTTTTTCCGGACAGCAGCTGAAGTTGAAAACTGATGAAGAAACAGCTGCCGAAAGAGCCTACTTCATCGGCCGCTCCAAGTTTGCCTTTTCCCGCTATTACCAAAAAATTACTTCTCTTTTGAATCTAAACCGCTATGATTTTATCAGTAACATCGATTATGATAAGTCGGCCGTTTCTGAACGAGTTGAATCTATAAAAGAAGAGTATAATAAGCCAGCCAAAAATGCTCTTTTTAAGTTTGAAAACGGCCGTGTTCTCAGTTTTCGCAAGGAGGAAAAAGGTCAAGAAATTATGATTGATTCTGTCTTAGCCGACTTTGACAACGCCGTTCAATCAATAAAAAATAAGTCAGAAAACAAATCGATAATAATAAAACCGAGAATAATCGAACCGGAAATAACCTTAGCTTCGATAAATAATTACGGAATTGAGGAATTTATAGCCGAAGGTAGGTCTGACTTTTCCCATTCTATCCCGGAAAGAATTCATAATATAATTTTGGCGGCTTCGAAATTTAACGGCGTCTTGATTCCGCCAAACAAAACTTTTTCTTTCAATGCTACTGTTGGCGATATTTCTTCATTAACTGGTTATAAACCGGCTTATATCATCAAGGAAGGAAAAACCGTCTTGGGCGACGGCGGAGGCGTTTGTCAAGTGTCAACGACTTTGTTCCGAGCCGCCTTGAACGCCGGACTACCAATTGAGGAACGCCATGCGCACGCTTATCGCGTTGGTTATTACGAAAATGACATGAAGCCGGGTTTTGATGCCACTGTTTTTGCGCCTTCTGCAGATTTGAAGATTAAGAATGATACTAATGCTTATATATTAATTGAAACGGAGATAGATGAAGAAAATAATTTGTTATATTTCCGCTTATTCGGAAAAAAAGACAATCGCCGGTCAGAAATAAATAATATTAGTCTTTGGGATGTTTCCCCTCCTCCGCCGCCAAAGTATCAAGATGATCCAACGTTAAAAAAGGGAGTGACTAAACAGATTGATTTTCCCGCCTGGGGCAGCAAAGCTTCTTTTAGTTATAAGGTTTATAAAGAAAATAATTTAATTATTGATCAAAAATTCTTCTCAAACTTTCGCCCCTGGCAAGCAGTCTTTTTCGTCGGAACAGCGGATTAAAAATATCTTTCATCTTTTTCTTTTTAATAAGATATCGTCAAATTTTTATTGTCCTTATAATCTAATTAATTCATTTTGTAGCGTATAGTCCGTTGACAATCTCTTTAAATAATCAAATACTAAATTCATAACGTGTATTTTACGATCGTGCAACAGACGCGCTATGAAAAATGACAAACTAAAATCAGGCGAAGTAATAGAATCAATTTTAGAAACTATCGCTGATGAATTAATAGATATGGGAGGTTATTATAAACCAAGATTGAATGTTATTATTGGTCATTTAATCAAAGAAATAATAAAAAGACGAAAAATCAACAAAAAAAAGATCCAAAGAGCAATAAAAATTCTTGAAAAAAAAGAAATTATTGCATTAGAAGAAAAAGATGAACAAATTTTTGTTCAGTTACATAACAAAGGAAAATCAACCGTTCTTAAATATTCAATAAAATCATTATTTGATTTTAAAAAGTTAAAAAAGAAATGGCAGAAAAAATGGTATTTAGTTTTTTTTGATGTTCCTGAAATCCAAAGAAATAAAAGAGATTATTTAAGACGATTCCTTTTAAAACTTGGGTTTTATCCTTATCAAAAAAGTGTTTATCTTTTTCCTTACGAGTGTGAAAAAGAAATTAATTTAATAAAAAAAATTGTCGAGGGAGCTAAATATATGAAATATATTATTGCTGAAAAAATCGAAGACGAAAATTTAGCAAAAATTTTCTTTAAACTTACTTAATACGTGCATTGCTCGATCGTAAAACATACGTAATGACTATTTTTTACTAACAATCATTTTTTCGATTAAAACGTCATCTGGTCTTGTTAAAATAAAAAGAACAATTTCAGCGATATCTACTGTTTTCATCATCCATGGTTGGTTATGCGGATTCGGTCTTTTTGCTTTTTCATAAAGCATGCTATCGAATCCTCCTGGATGAAAACTTGTTACCTTTATTTTTGTATCTTTTAATTCGTCATTTAATGCTTTGGTAAAACCAGTCATTGCCCACTTAGTTGCTCCATAAGTTTTCCAAAAGATATTGTTACCGGAAGGCGTATCGCTAGCTCCAGCAGTCGAAATGATGTTAAAAACATACCCTTTGTTTCTGCCTTTAAAATAAGGCAAAACTTCATAGGTAAAATTTATATTACCCAAGGAATTCGTTTCAAACGCTTCTCTTCTTCTATCTGGATCTATTTTCTCCAATTCCTCATCTGTCCATATACCTGCATTATTTATTAAAATATCGATTTTTGAAAATTTGTTTATTATTTTATTAACTGTCTTTTTTATCTGATCAATGTCTCTAATATCACAAATAAAATATTCTACAGCTCCTTTACTTTTAATAATTTTATCTTTTACTTTTCTTAATTCTTTTTCTGTTCTCGCTACAAGAACTACTTTACCACCCTCATTCGCCACTCTATAGGCAATTTGTTCTCCTAAGCCGGACCCTGAACCGGTAATGATTACTGTTTTATCTTTAAGTTTCATATAGTTACGTCCTTTGTACGATCGTGCAAGACACGCTCTAAAATTTTTAATTATCTAAACCAACGCGCGCGTCCTAGTTTATAATTTAAGGTTTTAAGTTTTCTTTCTCCAATAATTTTCGCAGGAACGCCGCCAACTATGGCAAAAGGCGGAACATCTTTGGTAACGACGGCTCCGGCGCCAACGACTGCTCCTTTGCCGATTTTTACACCTGGAAGAATAATCGATCTCGGTCCAACAAAAACGTAGTCTTCGATGACAACCGGCTTATCAACGGCGGAAAAGTTTTCGTCTTCAATGTCGTGTTGAGAATTATAAATCATTACTTCGCTGGCAATATCGACGTGACTACCAATCACAAGTTTTTCTCTTCCGTCCAATACCACTCCTTCGCCAACAATCGTATCCTCATCGATAATAATATTTCGCGGATCATAAAATCTGGCTTTGGTATGAATAACTGAACCTTTGCCGATTTTTATTCCGGCTAAACGATAGAAAAAACGGCGGAAACAATGACAGGGAACGCAACCTATCAAATGAAGCCAATAAACTTCAGACTCGAGGAAGATATTTTTAATTCGATTAATGACTTTATTAAATATTTCTCTCAAAGTTAACTTTTTCCCAGTCTTATCCGTAATATAACTGTCCATTTATTAAAGTATAGCAAAACAGGAGTAAAGTTAATTACCAAATAGATATTTTTGAATCGTCTTATTGCCGAGTTTATTCAGGGCGCCTTTTTCAATCTGCCTGATCCTTTCGTAGGTAACTTTATACTTTCTTCCAATTGATTTTAGCTTTTTTCTTTTCAATCTTTTGACCAAAATATCTATTTCTTTAGGGTTTAGCCTAGGAGATTTGGTAATGAAGTTAATAAAGTAACCAACAGTCTGGTTAGGCATTATTAAATAACAAGATTATATCATAAGACAATGTTAACGGTCCACAAACCAGATTGATGTCAGCCCTCGCTCCCTCCGGTCGCTTCGGGATTCTTTTCCTCCTTCGCTTTTCGCTACGGAGGACAAGTCCGCCTCCGCTTCCCACCTTCGTCTTCGACTTCGGTGGGCAGGCGCTCCGGCGGTTTTCTGATTCATTCCTTTTCCGGTCGGGGGGAAGTTGGCATTTTTTATTATCAAATCAATAACTTATCCCATCATCTGACTTGTTATATTTCTAAGACTGGACGTGACTACGATTAGAGAGTATTTGATTTGTGTAGCACAAGCAAAGCGGAGTTACCAAAAAACGCATTGTCTCGAATTGCTTTATCACTAGTGTTTATAGATTCTACTAATTGATCCAACGTATCAATTGAGACAGATCCTACGTCAAAAGTTTTTATAAAATTACTCAAATCATCACTGGTTGAAGAGGTAACTTCCTGATACCATTTTTGTACTAGATTTAGCAATCCTACTATATCACCCCGTTTGAACAGTTTTTGACAAACTTCTAATTTATTTCTGTCATTCAGCACCATTTGATCAATATCACCATCAACTTTTGAGACAATGGACTTTACATTACGAAATTGAGTTGCTTTTTCAGAAAATTCTTCTTTAGCAGAAGCATCGCTCCGTACAGGCACATAATCCGGGTTCGACCAAGCTGTATACAGTAACCCTGAAGCAATGCCTAATGGGCGAGAATTGTGACGATCTATTGAAAATCCTGCTTTGGTAAGAAGCTCAACCCAATCACTCACAAGTAGTCTATTTTTATGAGATGAAAAACGTTTTTGTAATATGTGAGCAATTTTTATTGCATCTAGTTTATACAGTGAGGGTACAACTACGATTGCACTCCCTCCAGGTTTTAGGACTCGATACATTTCTGACATAGCTTGTTCGGGGTAGTCAATATGTTCTATAACATCGGCACAAACTATTCCCTCAGCACTTGCTGACATAAGAGGTAAATGACGTATATCTCCTACAACTGCAGACAAATTACTATAAATAGAGGTTTCAGGTTGACCAAGAGATTTGGCGAATGATGAACTAAAATATGCGGGTGTCAAATCAACAGCATTATAGTCAATATTCCTCTTGGCAAGTTGAAAACGCAATGAGCCATCAACTTTCATTAATCCCGATACATTTCCACCAAAATCCCAAACTTTATCTATTTTAAGATTATTTATTATTTCTGCTATAGTAACATTCTTATAGACAGTATAGGGTGAGCTTAATGTTCCTTCAATATACTTTCTTGCGTACTCGCGATCATATTTATACATAGATAAAAATATATTATACACGTAATATGGCTACAAAAGGAAATAAATCAATCGTTTCACTCACGAACTTATCTACAATATTTTTTTATCAATTCTTTTAATTCATCGCTAATTCTCCATCGTTTTTGATATTTAATTTTAAAGTCAACAAAATTAGACAAAACTGCGGCACGGCTTCCTGTTATTTTCATAATCTTTCCAATCTCTTTGAAAGTCAATTTCTGTTGGCGAAGTTCCCATGCCTGATAATATCTTTTAATATTTCTTGCCATAGGTCTATATAACAAACAAAGCTCCCCGCTATCCGACTTTCTCTTTCGAAAAAATCCATAAACCTTTCGATTTATGACCTACAGAAGGTTAATAGACGAGGAGCTCTCGTTTCTTCTGTAGGTTTCCCTGCCATGTCCCGACTAATAAGTCAAGATTTAGGCAAACAAGTTGTTGGGTAAATTATAACAATTTATAAGGATAAAAAATTTCAACATCATACAACGCTTTCTACGCCGGTTTTTCAAACTTTTGATATAATTTTACTATGGAAATTAATTCAATAATTAATATTGCATCAGCGGTTGTTCTTTCTATAGGAAGTTCAAGTTTAATCATCATTGGTCTTTCTTCATGGTTAGGAAAAGTGTGGGCAGCTCGTATTCTTGAAAAAGATAAACTTAAATATAAATCTGAGTTCGAGAAAATTAAAAGTTCTTATGAGAAGGAAATAGAAAATTATAAATCCGAGTTAGATAAATCTAAATCTTTATTCTTTAGATATTCGGAATCTCAATTTAATCTTTACAATGATCTTTGGGGAACACTTTGTAAACTTGAATCAACTGTTGATGATCTTTGGGATCAGGCTAATGCTGAAAATTTACTATCATTTGCACTTCATTTAGATAAAACAATTAATAGAATAAAGACTCATCGACTGCTTATTGAAGATGATCATTATGAAAAATTAAAAAAAATATTGGACACACTTAATAAGTTCAGATTAGGTAAAACAAATTTAATACGTATGAGGCAAATGACAAAAGAACAAATAAAATTATTTAAAATAGACAAAATCTTAGAATATATAGATCAAAATAGAGAGAGTAAAGACCAATTTGAAGAACTCCTTGAGATCATAGTCAAGGATTTTAAAACACAGATCAGAGCAAACAAGATAGTTTAATTAGAACGTAAAAAAGTTCCAATATTATTCCACACTGTCCTCCATGACATAAAATATTTAGATTTTAGGCGGACTAATTGTTAAAATAATTATAGCAATTTAAAGTAACAAATAAAGAAAAAGTGATAGAATATTAGATATGCAAAACATTTTTGAACAACTTACAAAGTTATTAAAAAAAGACGAACGGTTTGTTTCTTCGGATGACACTCTTCTAAAAAATCAAGTGCAGGAATTAGCAAGGAAAAATGATCCCGAGTTAATAAAGCTTTTGCTTTCTGACAAGATTATTAAACAACACTTCTTTTTCAAAGTGGGTGATGTACTAATTTTTGATAAAGAAAAATTTATTCGCTTTGTATCCAATAAACAGTTTTTACCGGATTCATATACTTCTTTTAAAAATAAAATCGGCCTCACTGTTGG
>Ga0210058_1002460_pt1 | contig 15120 bp, 18 predicted proteins | sample CryGeymeta201511_FD_183979 | JGI IMG/M metagenome (GOLD analysis project Ga0210058, IMG submission 183979) | Groundwater microbial communities from Crystal Geyser aquifers in Utah, USA - Crystal Geyser metaG 2015-11 (SPAdes) (version 2) | ecosystem: Environmental > Aquatic > Deep subsurface >...
TTTTTTAATTTGTGACCCTAACTAACGGAGGTTTCACGTGAAACATTCAATCGTTTTTTTACTGGCCACCGCGCTGGTGGCCTTAATGGCGCTCCTGCCCGCGTCGGTACAAGGGCAGGAAAAAATCATCGCCGGTTTAAAACCCGGCTACTCCACCCTCTCGGTCGCAACCGAGGAGGAACTGGAGAAAGCTGTCGTCGGGCATTCGTCCGCGACAGAAATAGTCCGTCTTACCGGCTTAACGGACACCACTGGCTGGCCCACACTTCAACCCAGCCAGTGGAATGAGGCCGACTCGGCGCTTGGCTGGCGCCGGGTGAATACAGCGGCCGCGTTCTATCAGTCGCGTGGCTGGGTGGTAGAGATTGGCGGGATCGAAACCCGAACGCCGTTTCGTGGCGTGAGTGTAGAGATCGTGCCGCGCGAATACTCTTTGCGCTCCGCCCCCACTGCCGCGGCCAAGGCCCAACTAGCCGCCCCCGACACCTGCTGTGAAAAAATAGCTGATCTGGCCAGTCAGCTAAAAAAAATTGAGAAGCAACTTCCGCTGATCAACCAGCCCCAGCAACCCCGCCACTATACTTTGGTGGCATGGCTTGATGGTGCGTGGTGCGCCAGCCAGCACCCAGCCGGCGATTACGGCGCCCGAGAAATAGGCACTGGAATCAGGGTGGGCCGGTTGTCGGCCTACTCCGGGACCCCGACCCTTGGAGGCTTGGCAGCCGCGAAACTCCGGCTGCCAGGAGTAAAAGTTGAAGGTTTTGAATTATCCCCGCTTTTAATAGGGGGATTCAAAACCATCAACATGAATCTTGGCCGGGACCTTTCCCGACACCAGGAGTTTCTTGGCAATGCCCGGCCATTCGGCTCAGTAGGACTCTCACTGGATTTTCAATCTAGTAGAGTGTACGGCCAGCTGAATTGGTTCGGCTGGGCAAATGACATTAAGGGAGATGATCTTTGGTCTCCCTACCATTTCCAGCGATTAGAGGGAGAGCTGGAGGTGGAGGTATATCGTTCCTTCTCCCTTAAAGCGGCCGGGATTTGCCACAAGGGTTATCTGCCCGAGTGGCAAATTCTCGGAATGGTAGCCGCTGGCAACGGCTACCGAATGGGGGTCGGCTACGGGCACCAAAACCCATTCGCCGAGCGCCACAGCCGGGCTATGCTCGTGGCTCGGCTGGAAAAGTCCTTGTTATTTTAATTAACAGGGCTTAGGCAGACAAGCGGGCCGCGAACTGCTTGTCTGCTGAAATCAAAATACTTTTCCAGAAGATGCGGATTCTGGAAAAAGGTGTTATTTGATGTTTACAAATAACTTCCTCCCCGGCTAATGGGCCGTGGGGAAAAAATAAAGAAAGAAACTGCCACTCAGAAATTGATGGGCAGTTTTTTATTGCTGAAAAATTTTTTCAATCAATAACCCGCTCTTTAGAAAAAGCGGGTTATTAAAGTATTAAATTATTTTTTTAACAACTCAATAAATTCATCAACGCTAATTCCTGCGTCTCTGATTGCTTTTCTTAAAAGTCCGGGCTTAATAATTTTATGATTCGGTATAGTGATTGGTTTTTGACTATTATTTAAGGAATTAGCCAGGCCTGATATGACTTCCTTTTTGCCTGATAATTTGGTATCCAATCAGTGAAAAAGCTCTGATAACTTCGCGCGGCGTTTTAATGGGTATTTTGCTCATAGCTTTAGACGGTTACCAGATGAATACCAAATCTTTTTTGCGCCAGAGCTGAAACATTATCTTTTTGTTCTTTAAGACACATAGCCAACACTTCCTTAATATTATTCAATGCTTCATCCAATGTATCGCCTTGACTATAACAGCCTTCAAAAATCGGGCACTCAACCACATATCCGCCGGTTTCATCGGTCTCCGCAATTACCGGGAATTGATGAGAAAAATGAGTCACTTTAAAATTTTTCATATATTTATTCATTAGCTGTTAGTATATCATCTAAGTTTTATTTGTCAAAACATTATTATTAAAACATTATATCTTCATCGCCCCTTTTATAATCACAAATATCTTTTTGGCTAAACCAATAATCTATTTCATGCGTCGCTTCATCGGCATCGCCTGAAGCATGGACGAGATTACGGATAGCTCTTTTTTCCGCATTGGCCAAAGTGGGCGAGTCAACTGAATAATCGCCACGAAAAGTGCCCATATCAGCTTTGGCCGGCAGGGTATGGCCGACAATCTTTCTGATCATGTCAATGGCATGCAGACCCTTAATCAGCACGGCTACTATTGGACCTGAAGTCAGATATTCAACATTCCAATCATAAACCATAGCGCCGATTTTTTTAGGGTCAGCAGTGCCAATTTCTTTAATCGGGTCTTTGCCGTACTGCTTGTAATTTTCTAATGTTTTATTACCCATGCCAATCAGCCAAGCATCCGTGCCCGGATAATGACCATGAGCTTTTTCCTTGGTGCACTCAAGCATTTTTAAGGCAATAATTTTTAAGCCGCGCTGTTCAACGCGGGAAATTATATCGCCTATCAAACCGCGCTTAATGCCATCTGGCTTAACAAGTAGGACTGTACATTCTTCTCTGGGTGAAGACATATTTTATACAAATTAGTTGCTAATTAATAATATAAAATTTATATTATTTTCATTCACTCGGAAATAAAAAACAAGTTTTTTATTTCTTTCGTTCACTTAATAATTAAGATAACATAACAGCCGGCTGACGTCAACAGATAAAATTTATTATTTTCTGTGTTTTCTGCGCCACTCCCCTATTACCTGATGATTACCCGATAGGAGTATTCTAGGCACGGACAATTTTTTTTTCTTTCCTTTTTCTTGGTAAGCAAATATTTCTGGCCTGGTGTACTGGGGATACTCATAATTAATTTTGAATTTTGTCCCGCGGCCGCGGGATTGAATTTTGAATGAATTATTACTGAATGTTTCTTCTAATAATGACTCCTTGTTGCCTAAAACGCCAGGGATAAGGCGAGTAACTGCTTCAACAATAGTCAGCGCGGGAAGCTCTCCACCGGATAAAACATAAGGTCCGATAGATATTTTCTGATCTATAAATTTATTAACTCTGGCATCAACGCCTTCGTAGCGGCCGCAAATAAATATCAGTTGATCAAGTTGGGAAAATTTCTCCGCCATTTTTTGGCTAAACTGCCTGCCGGCCGGGTCTAATAAAATAACCTGTGATTTTTTTGCTTTTTTAATCTTCTTAAGTGTCTTGTAAACCGGCTCAACCATCATCACCATCCCCGGTCCGCCGCCGTAAGGTTTATCATCTATTGTTTTATGGCGGTCTTTAGCAGCATCACGAAGATTGTGGGTTCTGATTTTGATCAGCTTCTTTTTTTGGGCACGCCACAAAATAGACTCGCTGACATACGAACCAAAGATATTGGGAAAAATTGTTAGAATATCAAACTTCATGTGAATAAATTAAACGGTAAATAAATCAAAGAACCACACTACAATTGTAGCATGGTTCTTTTTAAAGCGAAATGAAGTTAAAAAATTAAATCTTCAAATCATCAACAGCAGATGTGTCTGCTTCGCTGGCGCCGGCGCGTGGACCGCGGCCGCCCTCTGGTTCGTTAATTTTCAAATTAACGTGGGCGCTGTTTCTAGCACCAACTAATCGGAGTAGCGTGCGAATAGCTCTGGCATTTTGGCCTCTGCGGCCAATAACATAACCCATATCTTGTGGGTCTAAATCAAGAGTGAGTAACACTCCCATTTCATCAACCTTGCGGTCAATTTTGACTTTATCGGGGTTATCAACGAGCGCCTTTACCACATACTCAAGGAATTCTTTGTCATTAACTGCCATATTCTTGAATTTTGAATTGATAATGTACTGTCTTACATGTATAATCAACGACCTTTGTCCTGTTAAATATTAACTTTGCTAATTTAACAGGGTTTACAGATGTTAATAGTTTAACATTTCCTATAATTTTTGTCAACAACGCAAGCTTTGACATAAAATTTTAAGTATTATAGAATAATAAAATGAAATTAACTACATCCCTCGGTTATATTACCGAATGGGGAGAGTAGAAAAATAAAAAAACCAATTCTTGGAGGTGTGTTATGAAGTATGGCTGGCATCTTTTCATCGGGCTTGCTTTGATCATCGTAGCAATGATCGCTATTATTCATCATGGTTATGTGGTTGGCGTGGTTGGCCTTGAGGTTGGCCTTGTGCTATGGGGCTATGGCTTTATAAAACAAGAGGGGGGGCACCAATCACATTGTCAAAATCTTTTGGAGGGCTCAGATATCTGTCCAGCTACACCTGCTGGCGAGTTCTGTCCATTAATGTCGGCGCTAAAAAAAACTTTATACAAATCGCCGAGATTAGGGACCAATCAGATATCAGGTTTGTCAATGTGGAAACGGCAAACAATCCAGAAATAAAAGTTGGAGATCTGGTCTTTCTTTCTTCTAAGAAGGGAAAAAAGAAATATCTCGCTATAATCCCCATAACCCCCACAAAATAACAACCGCCCGGATACACATCATTCCGCGGCAATAGATGCCAAGTTAGAAAACCCTAAGAGAGGTGACTGGTGATCAGCCAGGAACGGAGATCTTAGGGGTCGTCGGGGCTCATAGAGCGTATTTCTAGCTTGTGCATCCGACCTCGAGAAAAAATCCTCGAGGTCTTTTTTATTTTTAATTTTCAACCCCTTGAGATTATATTTACATTATAATGTATATATATCATTATAAGACACTATAACACCTTTTAATCCTTTCATATTGACCCTTTCATAATTTGGCAAGGATATCCTTGCCATTATTCATAGCAACAAAATGTTCCACATGGAACATTTAATAAATCTTAGGACTTTCGCGTTTGTCATTCCCTTGCTTGACAAGGGAATCCAGTTTTTAAACAATGGCCTTATCGCGTTATTGTCTGGATCCTCGGGTCAAGCCCGAGGATGACAGAGGGGGGCAAACGCGAAAGTCCTAAAATCTGTTTAGAAAATTGATTTTATTCGCTACTCTTAATTAAATAATTGATATTATACAAATCATCCCATGCCATTGTATAGTTAGTATTGATAACAGTATTATTGATGTTATTTTCTACTATTTATGTAACATCACTTACTAATTAAGGCAAAGCTAACACTCTTCTGTTCTTGCGACCGCGAGATCACCTCTGTCTAAAGATTTAAATTGAGGGAGGATAAACTAAATACATAATTCCTAAAAAAATTAATGTTAAAACAGCAAAAATACTTATTCCACAAAAAGTCATTTTTTCTGAAAAATGTGCATAAATTGTGTATTTCTGCTAATTTTAGTGGAAAACCCTAAAACCGCCAAAAAAAGTCATTTTTTTTGGAAAACACTACTTTTTTCGTGTTTTTGGCTAATATTAACTAAAAGTGCCATTTTCGCCAAAAAAAGTCATTTTTTTTAAACCCCAGTAAAAACGCAAAAAATGAAAAAATCCCGTTTTGAACAGAATTTTTTGATATTGATGGTGGACCTAGCGAGATTTGAACTCGCGACCTCTTGCGTGCCACGCAAGCACTCTAACCAGCTGAGCTATAGGCCCTTATTAATAACCTCTATAACTTGATCTAATTCAATTCTAATATCTGATGAAAAATAGTCAATTCTACAAACGCCTTTATAATTTACTTTTTTTGTGGGTTTATCTATTGTTCGTTTATCAATACGCGCCTTATAAAATTGGGATTTAGGTATCTTAGTTATCTGCAACCAATAATTTTCTAATTTTAATATGTCTTGATCTGCTCTGCATTGAAGTGTGCACCTAAATTTTGATTCATCTATATTATAGCAATATCTTAATAAATATAGGAAAATTTTAAATATTTTTTTCTTTTGGCTCTATTCGCGATCAGGGCTGCCTCACGACTTTTTTCTGTATTTTTTTTAATAATCTGCCCTATTCTCTCTTTTTGTTCTTCTGTTAGTTTAATGCTTTTACACCAACAAGACAAAGTACTTTTTGGTATTTGGACATTTAAGATTGTTCCAATTTCATTATATGTTTTTCCTTCTTTTCTTAGGGATATTACATTATTCTTGTAATTGTGAGATTTGGATTCCATAATTTAATTGTACCATAGAGCTTATAAATATCCAGATATAATGTACGATTAAATTATTGGTGGACCTGAGGAGATTCGAACTCCTGACCCCTTGATTGCGAACCAAGTGCTCTAGCCAGCTGAGCTACAGGCCCTTATCCACTGATTTAAAAAGTTATCCACACTTTGTCAAGGTTATCCTTGCCATCTTTTAATTTTTTGTCTAATATTAGCCATTAAAAATGTATAGGATAGCCTTGACATCTTTGTCTTCTCACTTAGAAAAAGTCATGGCGGACGGACCATCGCCAATGCCCTTGAGAGGAATTGAACCTCTATTTAAGCCTTAGGAGAGCCTCGTTCTATCCGTTGAACTACAAGGGCGAACAAATGATTGTCTACGAGGAGCTGGGAGATGGCTTCTTTTAAAATTTGAGTGCACAAAAATTTAGCTCCCCTGCCCGCTATTAAAAATACTCTTCCTGACAAAACAAAACCTATGAGTGATCAGATATTAAAGGTGGATGGATAAAAACAAACGGGAGCAGATATTTATATTAAACCATAAAAACTTAATATTTAAAAACGGTTAATTTTAATCATACTTAATTTTGCCTAATTTATCAACCTTAAAGTTGCTTTACAATTGAGGCTAATCATATTAAGCTAAAGGATATAAATAAATTAATAATGGCCATGTGTTAATTGATATTTGGCCATTAAATGAGGTTAATATGTTATTTCAAAGCGAGCACCAAAAAAGCGCTGAGGGAGTAGACACAATTATCGGTCCGACAGTGTCTGTGGAAGGAAATTTTAAGGGCGAGGGCAATATTATTGTGGAGGGAGAGGTTAAAGGAAGTTTAAAAACCAAGGGATATTTAAAGGCAACCGAGTCATCAAATATTATGGCTAATATCACTGCCGGCAGCGCTGAAATCGCCGGGCAACTGGTTGGTAATGTAAAAATTAAAGATAATCTTGATATTAAAGAAAGTGCGGTAGTTCAAGGCGATATTGAAACCGGTATGATTACCGTAGCTTATGGGGCAGTAGTTAATGGTAATTTAAAAATGAAGGGTGGGGCGCAAGAAAAGACTGGCGAGGCGGTGGCAGAGGAAGGGGGAAAAAATTAATTTTAAATTTTAAATTTTAAATAAAAATCTTAATTTTAAATTTTAAAATTAAATCATTTAAAATTGTTTTAAAATTTAAAATTGGAAATTTAAAATTGTTTATGTACTATTATATCTACGATATCTTCACGGGCAGTAAAAAATATCAGCATCAAATTCTGAAAATTGAAGGGTTGCTGGCTGAATTTGGTATTGCTGGAAAAAATTTTAAATTAAATGTGCTTAAAAATTTAGAGGATATTATTGGGGAAGCGCTGGTTAGCGAGATTCAAAACATTATTGCCGTGGGCAATGACCAAACGGTCAGTAAAATTGCAAATTTAATAGTTGGCAAAAATATTGTCATGGGCATAATCCCGGTGGGCGAACCAAATATTTTAGCTAATGCCTTGGGGATTAAATCTGCCGAAGAGGCGATAAGTATAGTTTCTGCCAGAAATGTTTTAAAATTGGATGTGGCTAAAATAAATGGGGGATATTTTATTTTGAGCGTTGAATCAAAGGACAGAAATGTGATTTTTGATTTCAAAGATTATAATATTAACGCGCTGCCCTCAAATGAAGTCATGGGGGTTTATAATATTAATATTAATAATGATAAATTCCAATCTGACCCGTGTGACGGGATAATGGAAGCTGTTTTTAAACCAAAAAAAATCGGTTGGTTTGAAAAGTTATTCAAAAAAAGCAGCCCGGAAGAGAGCTCCGGAGTGAGCGTTTTCCCAGTAAAAAAAATGACTATCAGACACAAGAAAAAACCGATTAATATTACCATTGACCGGCAACGGGTATTAAAAACACCCCTGGAAATAGAGGTGCTGCCAAAAAAATTAAAAATGATTGTCGGTAAGAAGAGGGTGTTTGAATAAAATTTTCCGCTTTATTCTTATTTTTTATTCAGGACGACTGATTTTTTCTTTTCTAAAACCTGGTGTAATTTTTGAAAACCTTCCTTTTCACCAGAAAAAGTGTCTTTAACAATAATCTTTTGCTGGGTGATGTCTATTATTTGACCGCGCGGGATGGTTAAAGCGCCTTGAATTAATTTTTCAACCAGGCTTGACGGCTTAATGTGGTATTCTAAAATGCTCTGGGATTCAACATCAATATTAAACGACTCCAGCGTGCCCAGCTCCTGGCCTGATTCTGTTTGGACTGACAAATTTTTGAGTTGTTTATTGTTGATCTTCATTTTTTTTATTCAATAGTTTTATTTCTTCGGCTGAAGCATTTTTCACATCAGCCGGCACAACTATTGGCCCGTTACTGCCCTCATGTTTTTTGAGAATGTAAAGTTGCTGGAAGGCTGTTAACAGCGTGGTCAAAAACCAATAAAAAGTTAAACCGCCGGGCAAAGAAATGCCAATAAAGATGGTGATAGCCGGCATAAAATAAAGCATTTGTTTATTCATCATGGAGGCCATGCCTTCGTCTTTGGCGCCAGAAATATTCGGCTGGCGCTTGGTAATGAGCATTTTACTTGTCCAGAATTGAGCGGCACCGGCTAAAATAGCGATAATTATATTTTTCTCCGAAAAATCAATTAGGCCAAAAGCAATGGGGTTGATACTGCCGGGGCTGGAAACAAATGGATAAAGCAAGTCTAAAGTTTCGGGCTTAAAGCCATTTCTGAAAACATGGTAAACGGCAATTAAAAAGGGCATCTGGATTAAAAGCGGCAAACAAGATGAGGCTGGCGATATCTTATTCTCTTTATAAAGCTTCATCATCTCGCGGCCTAAAACTTCCGCCTGGCCTTTGTATTTCTTTTTTATTGCCTCCATTTTTGGCTGCAGGTCCTGTAGCGCTTTTTGAGCCTTAATTGATTTAACTGACAGAGGATAAAGAATCAGCTTGATAATAACAGTAATAATGACAATGGCGATACCAATATCATGAAAAGCAATGGTATTATAAAGATAAACCAATAGATTAAAAATTGGTTCATAAAGCAGGGTGTTATATAGCTCAAGCATAAATTTTTAATAAATAATTAAACAGGGTCATAACCGCCTTGACTCCACGGATGACAGTGCATCAGGCGCTTAAAAGCTTTATAAAAGCCTTTTAAGACACCATATTTGTTAATAGCCTGGAGCGCATACTCGGAACAGCTGGGATAATATTTACACTGGCCACAAGGCCGGAAAAATTTAAGCGGGCCATGGTCAAAAGACAGGGTTTTCTGATAAGTTCTTATTAAAATTAAGAAAAATTTCTTAGGTAAAACAAAAAGCATATTTTTAGACTGAATGATGCTTATAATTCCTAGCGAGCCCGCAGGCATCTCCCATAGGGAGATATCTGGGGCGAGCGACGGAATTTCAAGCGCCATGACAGCGCTTATATTTTATCAGATAATATTAACTATTGCCAGATTCCTGCTTTTCTAAGCAGAAATTCAAATGTTTTTTCTAAATCTTTAAAAGCGGTGACTGTAACGGCTGGTTTAGTTAAAATGATAAAATCATAATTTTGGCTAATCTTAGTAATATTTTTACTAATTATGGCCCGAATTTGCCGTTTGGCACGATTGCGTATAACTGCTTTTTTGCTAATATTAGTGGAAATTACAATACAGAAACGTGAATTTTTAAGATTATTCTTTAAAATTTTTATGTTAAAAAAAGGACTAAAGTAGATTTCTCCCCTTTTTAAAACATACTGAATATCCTTATTAGCGGATAATCTGTATTTTTTTGCTAACATAGTCGAAGCGTTAAACGAGGAGTGAAAAATTTCACTCTGAGTAGCGGTTAAAACAATTCACAGGATTGTTTTAACGGCTTTGTTAAAAACTGTCATTGGCAGTTTTTAACTGTGCCGAAGGCACCGCAAGCACCTACACTTTATTATTATATTAGCTAATATTAGCCAATTATACTGCCAATTTAGCTCTTTTCTTTCTCCTGCGGTTTTTTAAGACCCTTCTGCCGGTTTTTGACTTTGAGCGAGAAAAAAAACCATGGGTTTTGGCTCTTTTGCATTTTTTAGGCTGATATGTTCTTTTGGGCATTGATTTAAAACTTAGTTTATTATTGATTGATATTGTGCAGCCTCCCCTAGCCTGCCAAAATTATTTTTAAAAAGCATAGGTGAGCAAAATTGCTTGGTCCCCCGACTTCACATCGGGGGAATTTTGCGAACCTTTGAGTAAATTTTTTCGCCGGAAAAAATTTACGTCTTTTAAAAAATAATTCTGGCAGACTAAAAAAATTGTATAATATCAATTATTCGTCAGATTATTTAAAATATACCAGTTAATACAAATAAAATCAAGCGACTTGCTTTATGAGGCTTGAGTTTTTATCAACATATGCACGTAGATGTTCACTGGTTATACACATTTTTAAAAATTTTTGCAAAAACCCCATATTTTCTAACTATTTATTGTGTATAAGTTAACGATATGATATATTGCTAATATATAAACTAAGGAGAAACCAATGACTAAGGATGAACTGTGGCAATTAGTTTTAGGAGAACTTGAGCTAAGTCTTTCAAAGGCGAGCTTTGATACTTGGTTTAAAAATACTTTTATCGCGGCGCTTGAAAATGAGCAGGTGATTATTGGCGTGCCAAATTTATTTACCCAAGCCTGGTTTGAAAAAAAATATCATGAGCTAATTATTAAAACTTTAAAAAAAATCACTAGCAATCAAGTAAAAAATATTATTTATAAGATAGAAACTCGAAAAAATGTGCTAACTTTAGCGGAAAATCAAATTACCCAGCAAATAACGGGCAACTTAGAACCAGCAGTCAGTGATGAAAAATTAACCACAACAAATAATTCCAGTGGCTTAAATCCTAAATATACTTTTGATAAATTTGTGGTGGGTAAAAATAATGAGCTGGCACACGCAGCGGCCATGGCAGTGGCTGACAAACCGGGAGTGGTCTATAACCCACTCTTCATTTACGGCGGGGTTGGCCTTGGTAAAACCCATCTTTTGCAGGCGGTGGGGCATATGGTTATCCAAAAAACAAAGGATGTCAAAATATTATATACCACGACTGAAAAATTTACTAATGATTTTGTGCAAGCAATCAGAAGCGGTAAAACTAAAAGTTTTCAGGATAAATACAGGGATGTTGATCTGTTAATTATGGATGATGTGCAATTTATGGAGGGCAAAGGGCAAACCCAAGAGCAGTTTTTTCATACTTTTAACGATTTATACCAGAAAAACAAGCAAATTATCATTTCTTCTGACCGGCCGCCGAAAGCAATTCCGACCATAGAGGACAGATTGCGCTCAAGATTTGAGTGCGGTATGATAGCGGACATTTCCGCGCCAGACCTTGAGACGAGAATCGCCATAATCGGAGCAAAATTAATAGAAAAAGCATACCAGCTGGAAGATGAGATTATTAATTTAATTGCTACCAGCATCCAAAGCAATATCAGAGAAATTGAGGGGGCAATCAACAGAATTATCGCTTATCATGAGTTAAAAAAAGAAAAACCAACAATGGAAACAGTCAAACCAATTCTTTCCAGCCTGATAAATTTGCCGAGAAAGGGCTCAATTACCCCAAAAATTATCACTGAAATAGTGGCTGAATACTTTGATATCGCCATCAATGATATTCTTGGCTCGTGCAGAAAAAAAGAGCTGGTTGTGCCAAGGCAGATTATCATGTTTTTAATGCGGGAAGAATTAAATTATTCTTTTCCCAATATTGGCAGTGAGCTCGGCGGCCGAGACCATACGACGGCGATGCACGCGCACAATAAAATTAAAAATAAAATGTTAGACGATGAAAAATTAAAACAAGATGTCATCCTTTTAAAGCAAAAAATATTTAATTTGGCTTAATCGTTTAAAATTTTTTGGAAAAAGTACTGATAACTATTTGGATAAACCAGCTCCGCTTGTTTAAAAAACAGGTAAAAGCTGTTAATTAAAAAATATTTTCGCACCCCAAGTTTGGTAATATTTTTTTAGGGTGGATAAGAGACAAAGTTATTAAGGCAAAAACCAAGAGCATATTAAGAACTAATCCACTGCCAGAAGCCCGGAAATAAAGAGCTTAATAGACTAATTAACTGATTAATTGCTTGCTTATTAATATAATAAGATTAATTAATTAATTAAATAAAATTTATGAAAGTAATTTGTACACAGGAAAATTTAACCAAGGGATTAAATATTACCTCGCATATTGCCGGTAAAAATATTACTCTGCCTATTTTAAATAATATATTGATAAAAATTGAGCAGGGAAAATTTAATCTTATTAGCACTAATTTAGACATTGGCATAAAAACATCAGTCAGGGGTAAAGTGGAAGAGGCGGGTGAAATTACCGTGCCAGCCAGGCTGTTTTCAGAATATATCGCCCTGGTATCATCGGGTAATATTGAGCTAACCAGAAAGGATAATGATTTAGTCATTGGTGCCGGGGAGCAGCAAAGCGTGATCAAGGGCCAGGGGGCGGATGAATATCCAATTGTGCCGGAAATAGAGGGCGTGGAATATTTTAGCTTGGAAACCATGGAATTTAAAGAGGTTTTAAGCCAAGTAATCTTTAGTGCCTCATATGAAGATATCCGGCCAGAGCTTTCCGGGGTGCTGTTTTTATCCCAGGATGATAAGCTGGTTTTCGTGGCTACTGACAGCTATCGTTTAGCCGAAAAAATAATTAGTCTGGGAAAAGAAAATGAAAAAATTGGTAAAATAAAAAAAATAGTGCCATTGATGGTCCTGCAAGAAATACTGCGCATTTTAGGCGATAATCAGGGAAAAGTTGAAATTGGTTTTAATGAGAATCAAATTATTTTTAAATTTGATGAAACAGTCATTATTTCAAGGCTGATTGAGGGTAATTATCCTGACTATAAGGAAATAATCCCAAGCGAATACAGGATCAGAGCGATGGTTGACAGAAATAGTTTGATAAAAATTATCAGGACAGCCAGCCTTTTTTCAAAAAAGGGCATTAATGACATACTCCTGGAGTTTAATAGTAAGGAAAAAATATTAAAGGTTTCAGCGGCTAATATGCAGTTGGGCGAGAATAAAGCAACCATTGGGATAGAAAGCGAGGGAGAAAACAACAGCGTGGTTTTTAATTATAAATATCTGCTTGACGGCCTGCAAAACATGCCCAGTAAAAAGATTGTTTTTGAGCTAAGCTCCTCCGACAGCCCGGTAGTTTTAAAACCAGAAGGAATAAAGGATTATTTGTATTTAATCATGCCGATTAGAAGATAATCTTAGTGTGATATGTGATAATAATAATAATATAGAATTAGGATAATATATAATTTTAATATGATATTTGACAAGGTTTTAGATATTTAATAATATTGTAATACAAAGTATTACAATTAACATCTAAATATATGCGTGAAGTAATAAACATATCTCTCCCCTCTCCAATGGCTAAAACCGTGAAAACTGCCGTTAAAGCCGGTTTTTATTCCTCCACCAGCGAATTTTTTAGGGATTTATTAAGAGATTGGCAAAGAGGCAGGCTTTTAAACGAGCTGAATAAAAGCCAACTTGAAATAGCCGCTGGCAAAGGCAAGGTCTTAAGGTCTCTAAAAGAGTTGAGATAATCCTTAGTGTATGGAGATAATTTATAGTTCAAAATTCGCTCGGGAGTATCAAAAGCTACCTAGCAATATTAAAGATATTGCGGAAAAACGGGAGTCTCTTTTTCGTAAAGATCCTTTTGATCAAATATTTTGAAACTTTTAAGTAAAATTAAATTTATGAGCGTATATCAAACAATCCAATACGGTTATGTAATAATAGTCATTTTGTATCTGCTTTTCAAAAAAACATTATTTGAAAAAGTATTTAAAATTACACCTGACAAATATGTACTAAAATCTATTTTTGATGCATTATTTTTTGCTATCTTTGTTGGTGCTTTACCAATAGTAATTCTTGACTTAGACCATATTCTTAATCAGGGCATACCTAGACTAATGCAAAATTTAGGTTATTTTTTGCCTGTATTTATCATATCATTTATTGCAGTGCTTTTTATTAATAAAAATAAATACTCATCACTTGAAGATATTGGGATTGGAAAACGACAAACTATCAGTGTTGTTCAGAGTGAAAAACCAAAACTTGCCAAATCAATTCGGAGAGGATATTTAACACCGTTGATATTTTTAACAATCGCAATAATTTTGTTTATACTAACTTGGTTGGCAGGGCAAGGATGTGATGACGTTGGTTGCATAGGTCTTTTATATCCATTGGGCACTGCCGTAATATGTTTCCTTTTATTTTTAATATTTTTTGGGAAAAATATTATTGAACATCTTGAATACAGAAAATGGAATGAGAATAAAAAATTAATAAAAATAGTAGCATATAAAAGTAGATTAATTTTTGTACTCTTAATTGCCATTTGTATTTTATGTGTATTATTGACATTGATTAGCCCTTCTTTTTATTACCGCTCGGACTCCGATAAAGACATCTTATGCCAAATAATTTTTATTTCCCTAATATTAATTTCTTCCTTGTGGTACTTGCTTAAAAGATTAAAATTAAACGTAGTTGCACAAAGTAAAATCAGAACAATTGAAATTATAAATTTAGTTGCTTTAATTGTATTATTTTTTGGTTTTTATCTATTCATTAATCGTTATCAAAATATTTGTTATATGGGTACTATTACTAAAGATAAACAAAAGTTAATAAATATTTGCGAAAAGAGTCTTTTCTGTAAATTAAAGCCGGTAAAATATAGAATTGAGTATGATCGAGGACATAGAATATTTACTTATAGTTCAATTGACTATAAAACAAATCCAGAAAGTTACCAGGATGGATATGAATGCATAAATAAATAAAATTTAAGATTTGATAAACTAATGTGTCTTGATTTACAAAATTCACCCCAACCCCCCATATGAGAGAATAGCA
>Ga0210058_1002463_pt1 | contig 15116 bp, 7 predicted proteins | sample CryGeymeta201511_FD_183979 | JGI IMG/M metagenome (GOLD analysis project Ga0210058, IMG submission 183979) | Groundwater microbial communities from Crystal Geyser aquifers in Utah, USA - Crystal Geyser metaG 2015-11 (SPAdes) (version 2) | ecosystem: Environmental > Aquatic > Deep subsurface >...
GCAGCAGCGGCGCCACCAACGTGGCTTTCAAGAAGGCCGTGCTGGGCCTGACTGTTACGCCGCAAATTACGCCAGAAGATAGTGTGACGATGCAGATCAGTGTCAGCCAGGATTCGGTCGGCAACATTTTCTCCGGGGTGCCCAGCATTAATACAAAAAAAGTGGACACACAAGTGCTGGTAGACAACGGCGGCACGGTGGTGATTGGCGGGGTCTATACGCAGGACGAGTCGGACTCAACCTCGAAAGTCCCCGGATTGGGCGATATTCCAATTCTGGGCTGGCTGTTCAAAAACAACACCAAGGCGAAAAGCAAAAAAGAATTGCTGGTCTTTATCACCCCGAAAATTCTCAAGGACACTCTGGGATCGAACTAGATCCGGCCGCATTCATCCCATTCCGGCCCGGCGCAAGCCGGGCTTTGTTTTGCGGCATGAACGCGTAATTCCGTTACAATTTCCGCAATGGTTACCGATCCTCCCTTCAAACAAACTTCAGGCAATATTGTCATCGTCGGGATGCCCGGTAGCGGCAAGACCACGGTTGGCAGATTGCTGGCGAAGAAGCTGCAAAAAACCTTTGTTGATAGCGACGACGAAATTCAGCACCGCACCGGCGTGTCGATCCCGCATATTTTTGATGTGGAAGGCGAGGCGGGTTTCCGCCAGCGCGAAAGCGCGGCACTGGAGGCCTTGGTGCAGCGGAAAAATATCGTATTGGCGACCGGGGGTGGGGCGGCATTGAGTGCAGCCAATCGCGAGTTGCTCAAACAGTGCGGGGTGGTTGTGTACCTGAAAAGTAGTGTGCACGATCTGTGGCAGCGCACCCGCCATGACCGCAATCGTCCTCTGCTTCAGACGGCCGATCCCTATGCAAAATTGCATACCCTGTGCGCGCAGCGCGATCCGGGTTACCTTGAGATCGCCGATATCGTGGTGCATACCGGCAGGCAGAGCGTGCACACTTTGCTCGGCCGTTTGCTGGAGCGCTTGGCGGCCTGGCCGCAACAAACGAAGAAACAGGAGGAAGGCTCAATGCAAACCCTGACTGTCGGCATGGCCGAACGCAGTTACCCCATTTATATCGGCAGCGGTTTGCTGCGCAACGTGGCGGATTTGTTGTTGCCGCATCTGCCGCAAAAACGGGCGATGATCGTGACCAACACGACCGTGGCGCCGCTGTACCTGGATGCGCTGACGGCGCGTCTGCGCGCCTGCGGCGTGAATTGCGGCAACATCGTGCTGGCGGACGGCGAGCAATACAAGAACGCCGATTCCATCGGCGCAATTTACAACGAACTGCTGTCATCCCGCAGCGAACGCGGCACGCCGCTGATAGCGCTCGGCGGCGGGGTGATCGGCGACATGACCGGCTTTGCCGCCGCCACCTATTTGCGCGGCGTGCCGTTCATCCAGATTCCGACAACCCTGCTGGCACAGGTGGACTCCTCGGTTGGCGGCAAAACCGGGATCAATCACCCGCTTGGCAAGAATATGATTGGCGCTTTCTATCAGCCGCGCGTGGTGCTGGCGGACACCGACACGCTGGATACTTTGCCAGACAAGGAACTCAGCGCCGGTCTGGCCGAGGTGATCAAGTATGGCCTGATCCGCGACCTGCCTTTTCTGGCGTGGCTTGAGGGCAATATGGAAAAACTGCGCGCCCGCGACAAGGCTGCCCTGCAGTACGCGATCACCCGCAGTTGTCGGAACAAGGCGGCAGTGGTGGCCGCCGACGAGCGTGAAAGCGGCGAGCGCGCCCTGCTCAATCTGGGCCATACCTTCGGCCATGCGATTGAAAACGGGATGGGCTACGGTGTCTGGTTGCACGGTGAGGCAATTGCGGCGGGCACAAGGATGGCGGCCGATCTGTCGCGCCGCCTGGGCTGGCTCAGCGAGGCAGAAGTAGAACGGGTGTGCGCGCTGTTGCTGCGGGCCGGCTTGCCGTCGAGTGCCCCCGCGCTGGGGGTGGAAAAATATCTGCAACTGATGGGGCTGGACAAAAAAGTCGAAGGGGGCAAAATGCGTTTCGTTCTGTTGAAAGGGTTGGGGTGCGGTGTGGTGAGCGGTGATGTTGCGGATACGCTGCTGCGGCAAACCCTGGAGTCGTGCAGTGGCTGACGCGCTGGCGAGCTATGCCGTGCGCGCCAGCGCGGGCGGCCGCCTAGTGGCGGAAGCTCCGCCCGTCGGACGCAGCGAATTTCAGCGCGACCGCGACCGCATCATCCATTCCGCCGCCTTCCGCCGCCTGGAATACAAAACCCAGGTATTCGTTAACCACGAAGGCGATCTGTTCAGGACCCGGCTCACCCACAGCATCGAAGTGGCGCAGATCGCGCGCTCGATTTCGCGCCACCTGCGCTTGAACGAAGATTTGGTCGAGGCCATTTCGCTGGCGCACGATTTGGGCCACACGCCTTTCGGCCACGCCGGACAGGAGGCGCTGAACGATTGCATGCAGACGCACGGCGGCTTTGAACACAATTTGCAGTCGTTGCGCGTGGTCGATCTGCTGGAAGAACGTTACGCCGCCTTCGACGGGTTGAATCTGTGTTTCGAGACACGCGAAGGCATTCTCAAGCATTGTTCGCCCGCCCATGCCGCGCAACTGGGAGAGGTGGGCGCGCGCTTCCTTGCCGGCCGGCGCCCCTCGCTGGAAGCGCAGATCGCCAATCTGGCTGACGAAATCGCCTATAACAACCACGATGTGGATGACGGCCTGCGTTCCGGCTTGCTTACGCTGGAACAACTGGCCGAAGTGGGGTTGTTCGCCTCGCATCTGGCGCAAGTGCGCGATGCCTGCCCCGGTCTGGTGGAGCGCCGCGTGGTGCATGAAACTGTGCGCCGCATGATCAACACGCAGATCACCGACCTGATTCGGCAGACCGAGATAAACATCCGCGCCGCCAAACCCGAAACAGTGGACGATGTGCGCGCCTGTCCGGCGTTGGTCGCCTTCAGTCCGCAGATGCAGGCGGCGAATAGCGAACTAAAGCATTTTTTGCGCGCCAACCTGTACCGCCACTATCGCGTGATGCGCATGAGCGCCAAAGCGCAACGCATTATCCGCGAGCTTTTTGCCGCGTTTGATGGCGACCCGCGCCTGTTGCCGTCCACCGTGCGGACACGCGGCGCGGACACGCTGGCGCGGGCGGTTGCCGACTATATTGCCGGGATGACCGACCGCTATGCGATCCGCGAACACCGGCGGATATTTGCGATTGAAGCGCTTTGAGCCGGCTCCGGTTGCCCTTGGGGCAGGGTTTAAGGTAGCATTCCCGCCCTTTTGGATGAATTTCAGGTGCAGCAGGTGTCTGCTGCCGTTTAGTTGAATGATTGAGGTGAGCAAGGTGAATAATTCTTCGTTGCCCGCGCGGCAAGGTCTATACGACCCGCGCAATGAACATGATGCATGTGGTGTCGGTTTCGTCGCGCAGATCAAGGGTCATCCCAGCCATGAACGGGTAAGCCAGGGCCTGCAGATACTGGAAAATCTGACCCACCGCGGCGCCGTCGGTGCCGATCCGCTGGCCGGCGACGGGGCGGGCATTTTGCTGCAAATTCCCGATCAATTTCTGCGCGATGAAATGGGCTGGGGCGGCATTCCATTGCCGGCGGCCGGCGAATACGGGGTTGGCATGCTGTTTTTGCCGCGCGAGGCAATCGCCCGCGCCGCTTGTGAAAAAATCATCGCCGACAAAATCAAGACCGAAGGCCAAATCCTACTGGGCTGGCGCGATGTGCCGGTCGATAACAGCACCTTGGGTGAAAGCGTCAAGGCGGTCGAGCCCATGGTGCGCCAGGTGTTTGTCGGGCGCGGCAAAACAACGCCGGACCAGGACGCCTTCGAGCGCAAGCTGTTCGTCATCCGCAAAACAGCAGAGCACGCAATCAGCAAATTGGGCAAGGGGCAAGGCAAAGGCTTCTACGTGCCTTCGCTATCGTCGCGCACCATTGTCTACAAGGGCATGCTGCTGGCCGACCAGGTTGGCAAGTATTTCTGCGATTTGCAGGATGCGCGGGTCGTGAGCGCATTCGCCCTGGTGCACCAGCGCTTCTCCACCAACACCTTCCCCACCTGGGATCTGGCCCATCCGTTCCGCATGATCGCGCACAATGGCGAGATCAACACGCTGCGCGGCAATGTGAACTGGATGGCGGCGCGCCATGCCGCGATGTCGTCGAAAATTCTTGGCGCCGATCTGGAAAAATTGTGGCCGCTGATTGCAGAAGGCCAGTCCGATTCCGCCTGTTTTGACAACGCGCTGGAGTTGCTGGTGGCGGGCGGCTATTCGCTGCCGCACGCGATGATGCTGCTGATCCCGGAAGCCTGGGCCGGCAATCCGCTGATGGACGAAGAGCGCCGCGCGTTCTACGAATATCACGCCGCGCTGATGGAGCCGTGGGACGGCCCTGCCGCGGTGGCATTTACCGACGGCCGCATGATAGGCGCCACTCTGGATCGCAACGGCCTGCGTCCGGCGCGTTATCTGATCACCGACGACAACGTGGTGCTGATGGCGTCGGAAATGGGCGTGCTACCGATCGCGGAAAACAAGATTGTGCAGAAATGGCGCCTGCAACCGGGCAAGATGTTCCTCATCGACATGCAGGCCGGGCGCATCGTGGACGATGCCGAGCTGAAGAAGCAACTCGCCACCGCCAAGCCTTATCGTGAGTGGATCGAGCAGTCGCGCTACTATCTCGGGAATCTGCCCGCCGTGGCGGCAAAAGTCACCGCCGGCGCGACCCTGCTCGACGCGCAGCAGGCGTTTGGCTATACCCAGGAAGATCTCAAGTTCATTCTGCTGCCGATGGCCAATGCGGGGGAAGAAGCGACCGGATCAATGGGCGCGGATGCCGCGCTGCCGGTGCTGTCCAGCCGCAACAAGGTTCTGTACAACTACTTCAAACAGCTGTTTGCGCAAGTGACCAATCCGCCGATCGACCCGATCCGCGAAGAAATCGTGATGTCGCTGACCTCGTTTATCGGCTCCAAACCCAACCTGCTCGGCGTAGATGAAACCGAACCAATGCCGCGCCTGGAGGCGCACCAGCCGGTGCTGTCGCACGAGGATGCAGCCAAGCTGCACGGCATCGACAAACTGACCCGGGGCAAATATAAATCCACTGTGCTGGACATCACCTATCCGGTGAAGAGCGGCGCCGCCGGTTGCGAAGGTGCAATCACCGCCTTGAAAAAGGCCGCCGACAAGGCGGTGGCCGCCGGATACAACGTGCTGATCCTGTCGGACCGCGCGCTTTCTGCCAAACGGCTGGCGATTCCGGCCCTGCTGGCGACATCAGCGGTGCACCATCATCTGGTCAAGGCCGGCTCGCGCACCCGCACCGGGCTGGTGGTGGAAACCGGCTCGGCCCGGGAAGTTCATCACTTTGCCATGCTCGCCGGTTATGGCGCGGAGGCAGTCTATCCGTGGCTGGTGTTCGATACGCTGTCCGCGCTCGATTTGCCGTCCAACCTGACGGCCAAAGATGCGCACAAGCGTTTCATCAAGGCAATCAACAAGGGCCTGCTCAAGGTGATGTCCAAGATGGGCATTTCCACTTATCAATCCTATTGCGGCTCGCAAATCTTCGAGGCGGTCGGACTCAACAGCGAGTTTATCGGGCAATACTTCCCCGGCACGGCCACCCAGATTCAGGGCATCGGCCTGCAGGAAGTGGCGGAGGAGGCGTTGCGCCTGCATAGCGCCGCGTTCGGCAACGATCCGCTGCTGGCCGACATGCTGGATGCGGGCGGCGAGTATGCCTGGCGCACGCGCGGCGAGGAACATACCTGGACCCCGGATTCGATCGCCAAGTTGCAGCACGCCACGCGTTCCAACAACTTCAGCACCTACAAGGAATACGCCAAACTGATCAACGACCAGACCCGGCGCCAGATGACCTTGCGCGGTCTGTTCGAGATCAAGCCGGTGGCGTCGCCGGTGCCGCTGGACCAGGTCGAGCCGGCGAAAGAGATCGTCAAGCGTTTTGTTACCGGCGCGATGTCGCTCGGTTCGATCTCGACCGAGGCTCACACCACGCTGGCCATCGCGATGAACCGCCTCGGCGGCAAGTCCAACACCGGCGAAGGCGGCGAGGACGCCAACCGGTTCAAGGTACTGCACGGCGGAGAAAAATTGTCCGAGATTATCGGCAAGAACCGCATCGAAGCCGACAAGACCATGCTGCCCGGCGATTCCCTGCGTTCGCGCATCAAGCAGGTGGCCTCCGGCCGCTTCGGCGTGACGGCGGAATATCTGGCCAGCGCCGACCAGATCCAGATCAAGATGGCGCAGGGCGCGAAGCCCGGCGAAGGCGGCCAGCTACCCGGCGGCAAAGTGTCGGAATACATCGGCAAATTGCGACACTCGGTGCCCGGAGTGGGCCTGATTTCGCCGCCGCCTCACCATGACATTTATTCCATCGAAGACTTGGCGCAGCTCATCCACGACCTGAAAAACGCCAATCCGTCAGCCTCCATTTCGGTCAAGCTGGTGTCGGAAGTCGGTGTCGGCACGGTGGCGGCGGGCGTATCCAAAGCCAAGGCCGACCACATCGTGATCTCCGGCTTCGACGGCGGCACCGGCGCCAGCCCGCTGTCGTCGATCAGGCACGCCGGCACGCCGTGGGAGTTGGGATTGTCGGAAGCGCAGCAGACGCTGGTGCTGAACAAACTGCGCGGGCGTATCGGCTTGCAGGTGGACGGCCAGTTGAAGACGGGGCGCGATGTATTGATCGGCGCGCTGCTCGGCGCGGACGAATTCGGCTTTGCCACCGCGCCGCTGGTGGTGGAAGGCTGCATCATGATGCGCAAATGCCACCTCAATACCTGCCCGGTAGGGGTTGCCACACAAGACCCGGCCCTGCGCAAAAAATTCACCGGCCAGCCGGAGCACGTGGTGAACTATTTCTTCTTCGTCGCCGAAGAGGTGCGCGAGCTGATGGCGCAGATGGGCATCCGCAAGTTCGAAGACCTGATCGGGCGCAGCGACCTGCTCGACATGCGCGCCGGCATCGAGCACTGGAAAGCCAAAGGCCTGAATTTCAGTAAGGTGTTCCATCAGCCGCAGGTGCCCTCCAAGGTGGCGCGCCGCCATGCGGAAGAACAGGATCACGGGCTCGGGCATGCGCTTGACAACGAACTGATTGCCCGCTCAAAAGAAGCTCTCGACGCGCAGCGGGTAGTCACCATCGACACGCCGATTCGCAACGTGAACCGCACGGTCGGCACCATGCTGTCGCATGAAGTGGTTAAGCGTTACGGCAACGCCGGTCTGCCGGATGACACCATCCGCATCCGCCTGCGCGGTACCGCCGGACAGAGTTTTGGCGCCTTCCTCGCGCACGGCATCACCCTGCAACTCGAAGGCGAAGGCAACGACTACGTGGGCAAGGGACTGTGCGGCGGGCGCATCATCGTCAAGCCGGCCGACGACAGCAAACTGGTGGCGGAAGACAACATCATCGTCGGCAACACCGTGCTGTACGGCGCGACGGCGGGCGAGGTGTATTTTCGCGGTGTAGCCGGCGAGCGTTTCGCGGTGCGCAATTCCGGCGCCAGCGCGGTGGTTGAGGGCGTGGGTGACCACGGCTGCGAATATATGACCGGCGGGCTGGTGGTGGTGCTGGGGCAGACCGGGCGCAACTTCGCGGCCGGCATGTCCGGCGGCGTGGCCTATGTGCTGGATGAAGAGGGCACCTTCCCGCAACGCTGCAACATGGCCATGGTACAACTGGAGGCCGTTCCGGAAGAAGCGGCGGCCAGCGAGACCGGCGAAGTCGAAGCGCATGGCCGCGTCCACTTCAACCATCTGAACAAGGCTGACGAACTGTTGTTGCACGGCAAGATCGAGGAACATCTGCGCTATACCGGCAGCGCGCGCGCCAGACAGATTCTCGACAGCTGGTCTGCCTGCCTGCCAAAATTCGTCAAGGTCATGCCGACCGAATATCGACGCGCGCTGCTGGAAATCGCGGCGCAACAGAAGGAGGCCGCATAATGGGCAAGCCAACCGGATTCATGGAATTCAAACGCCTCAACGAAAGTTATGCGCCGGTCGAACAACGCAAAGGCAATTACCGCGAATTTGTCGCGCATCTGACCGATGCCGAAGCGCAGCAACAGGGCGCGCGCTGCATGGACTGCGGCATCCCGTTCTGCAACAACGGCTGCCCGGTCAACAACATCATCCCCGACTGGAACGACCTGGTGTATCGCGGCAAGTGGCAGCAGGCGCTGGAAGTGCTGCACTCAACCAACAACTTCCCCGAAGTGACCAGCCGCATCTGTCCCGCCCCGTGCGAGGCGGCCTGCACGCTGAACATCAACAACGACGCGGTCGGGATCAAGTCGATCGAGCACGCGATCATCGACAAGGGCGGGGAAAACGGCTGGGTCTTGCCGCAACCCGCGCAGAAAAAGACAGGCAAGAAAGTCGCCGTGGTCGGTTCCGGCCCGGCCGGTTTGGCGGCCGCGCAGCAACTGGCGCGTGCCGGTCATGCGGTGACGGTGTTCGAGAAGAATAGCCGCATCGGCGGTCTGATGCGCTATGGCATTCCGGACTTCAAACTGGACAAACACCTGATCGACTGGCGCATGGCACAACTGGCGGCGGAAGGCGTGAAGTTTCAGACCAACACTTTCGTGGGCAAAGAGGCGCCGGGCAAGGAAGTTGCCAACGACGCGCGGAAAACCGTGAGCCCGCAGCAACTGCAAAAGGATTTCGATGCGGTGATTCTGTCCGGCGGTTCCGAACAGCCGCGCGACCTGCCGGTGCTGGGGCGCCAGCTCAAGGGCGTGCATTTCGCGCTGGAGTTTCTGATTCCGCAGAATAAGGAAGTGGAGGCCATGACACGGCGTAGCGAAGCTTCCGGGGTGGGAATGGCCTCTTCTCACCCGCTCCCGCAAACCGCTGGCTCCGCCAGTAACGTGTCGCGGGTGGAGGGCGATACGAAGAATCCGATCAACGTTGCCGGCAAGCATGTGGTGGTCATCGGCGGCGGCGATACCGGCTCCGACTGCGTCGGCACTTCCAACCGGCAGGGCGCCGCTTCTATCACCCAAATCGAAGTGATGCCGCGCGCGCCGGAGCAGGAGAACAAGGCGCTGACCTGGCCCTACTGGCCAATGAAACTGCGCACCTCCAGTTCGCATGACGAGGGCTGCGAGCGCGACTGGGCGATTGCCACGCAGGCCTTCAACGGCGAGAAGGGTGTGCTCAAGTCGATCAGCGCGGTGCGCGTCGAGTTCAAAGACGGCAAGATGGTCGAAGTGGCGGGCAGCGAATTCGAACTGCAGGCCGATTACGTGTTCCTCGCCATGGGTTTCATCCATCCACTGGCGCAGGTGCTGGACGCGTTCGGCGTGGAGAAGGATGGTCGCGGGAATGCCAAAGCGACGACCGACGGGGCAAACTGCTATCACACCAACGTGGAAAAAGTCTTTGCCGCGGGCGACATGCGCCGCGGTCAGTCGCTGGTGGTATGGGCGATCCGGGAAGGCCGCCAGTGTGCGCGTGCGGTGGATGAGTTTCTGATGGGCTCGTCGGTGTTGCCGCGATAATAAAAACAAATCCACCACAGAGACACGGAGACACGGAGAAAGGCAAGGACAAAAACTGATTCGACAGCACGCCGGGGAATTGCCAGAAGTTGTCAGGGTGTGGGATTGGTTTTTGATTTTGTTTTTCTCCGTGTCTCTGTGTCTCAGTGGTGAAATTCTTTAAGGATTACCATGAATTTCAAAGTCAAAAATGACACCTTTCTGCGCGCCCTACTGCGCCAGCCGACCGACTACACGCCGCTGTGGATGATGCGTCAGGCCGGGCGTTTTTTGCCGGAATATCGCGCGACACGGCGCAAGGCGGGCAGCTTCATGGGCTTGTGCAAGAACACAGACCTGGCGACCGAAGTCACCCTGCAACCGGTCGAGCGTTTTCCGCTGGATGCGGCGATTTTGTTCTCCGACATTTTGACCGTGCCGGACGCGATGGGGCTGGGCTTGTATTTTGCCGATGGTGAAGGCCCCAAGTTTGAGCGTCCGCTGCAAACCGCAGCCGACATCATGGCACTGCATGTGCCCGATATGGGCAAGGATCTGAAATACGTGACCGATGCTGTGGCACAGATTCGACGGACGCTGGACGGGCGCATTCCGCTGATCGGTTTTTCCGGCAGCCCGTGGACGCTTTCCTGCTACATGGTCGAAGGCGGCAGCAGCGACGACTATGCCAAGGTCAAGACCCTGATGTACAAGGAACCAAAACTGATGCATCACGTCCTCGACGTGACTGCGCAGGCAGTGACCGCTTACCTCAACGCGCAGATCGAAGCCGGCGCGCAGGCCGTAATGATCTTCGATTCGTGGGGCGGCGCGCTGTCGCATGCCGCGTTCCACGAATTCTCGCTGGCCTATACCCGGCGCATCATTGACGGCCTGATCAAGGAAAAAGACGGCGTGCGTATCCCCTCCATCGTGTTCACCAAGGGCGGCGGTCTCTGGATTGAGGGCATCGCCGACAGCGGTTGCGATGCGGTCGGACTGGACTGGACCATGGACATTGGCGTGGCGCGGCAGAAAGTGGGGCACAAGGTTGCGCTGCAGGGCAATCTCGACCCTGCGGTTTTGTTTGCCACGCCGGAGGTGATCCGCACCGAAGTGGAGAAGGTATTAAGCAGCTATGGCTATGGCAGCGGCCACGTGTTCAACCTCGGCCACGGCATCTCGCAGCATACCGATCCGGAGAATGTTGCCGCGCTGGTGCAGGCCGTCCACGAGCTCAGTAAAAAGTACCATTAAATCAGGCGAGTCCTGTCGGTTGTGAACAGGTCGTCTGAGACAGCAAAAGCCACGGGTTCGGTTTCCCGTGGCTTTTGTTTTATCAATCTAACCTATTGTTTATTATAACTCTAACAAGGTGGACAAAAATTGGGCGCTAAAATGAAAGTGTATATATCGTGAGCAGTTAGGACTGAATAAGACGAATTTTCCACAAACTTATCCACAGCAAATGTGTATAAGGAAAAATGCTCATATAGTTCAAGGTGATTGGCTAAACTTCATAGAAATGACCCGAGAAAATCACACTAAAACGTCACTGCTTCGCGTCGCGCTGGACGTGCCGTTGTCAACCCTTTTCGATTACAGCGTAAGTGAAGGAATGCCGCTTGAAATCGGCCAGCGCGTGGTCGTGCCGTTCGGACGCAAAGAGGTAGTCGGCATCGCGCTGGCATGGGCGGCAGAGTCCGAGCTGGCAGAGGGGAAGCTGAAATCCGTGGTGCGGGTGCTGGATGATGTGCCGCCGCTGCCGCAGGAATTGCTCGCCTTGCTGCGTTTTTGCAGCGACTACTACCACTATCCGCTGGGTATGGTTGCCTTGTCGGCTTTGCCGGTGCGCTTGCGCGATGCCGCGCCCTTCACGCCGAAGCAGGCGCTGACTTACTGCCTGAGTCCCGCAGGTGAGGCGTTGGATCCGGCGACGCTGCCCAAGCGCCGCGTGGTACAGCGGCGCATCCTGCAGACGCTGCGTCTCGGTCCAAGGAGCGGTGCACAATTGCGCGAGATTTCCGCCAGTGCGCCCGCCGCATTAAAAGTGTTGCTGGAAGCGGGCTGGGTCGAAGCGGATGCGCCCCTGCCGCGCATCGCGCATGTATTCCAGGATGCCCATGCACTGACGGACGAGCAGCAGCAGGCCGTCGATGCCGTTACCCGGCAAAGCGGCTACGGCTGTTTCCTGCTGCACGGCATCACCGGCAGCGGCAAGACCGAGGTGTATGTGCATCTGATGCACGCGATGCTGCAGCCCCGTCCTGAGCTTGGTCGAAGGGGTGGCGGCCAGGTTTTGCTGCTGGTGCCCGAGATCAACCTGACGCCGCAACTTGAGCACTATTTCCGCAGCCGTTTCCCGGATGTGGAACTGGTCAGTTTGCACAGCGGTCTGGCGGAAGGAGAGCGCGCGCAGAACTGGCTCAAGGCGCAATCCGGCGCGGCGCGCATCGTGCTGGGAACACGCCTCGCGGTGTTCACGCCGTTGCCGAAACTGAGCCTGATCTTGGTGGATGAAGAACACGATGCCTCGTTCAAACAGCAGGATGGCTTGCGCTACTCCGCGCGCGATGTCGCGATCTTTCGTGCCAACCAGCGCGGCGTGCCGATCGTGCTTGGCTCGGCTACCCCTTCATTGGAAAGTTGGCATAACGCACAGAGTGGCCGCTACAAATTGCTGAAGTTGACGCAACGCGCGGTGCAACCGGCAACCTTGCCCGTCGTGCGCTGTCTCGATGTGAATCAACTGCCGTTGCAGGAAGGCTTGAGCGAGCCCTTGCTTGCCGCCATTGGGTCGCGCCTGCAACGCAAGGAGCAGAGCCTGATCTTTCTCAATCGGCGCGGCTATGCCCCGGTGCTGATGTGCACCGCCTGCGGCTGGCTGTCCGAGTGCAAACATTGCGCGGGCAAGCTGGTGCTGCACCGCAAAGACCGCAGCCTGCGCTGCCACCATTGCGGTTTTCAACAGCGTGTGCCGCAGGCGTGTCCGACCTGCGGTGATGCCGACCTTAAGCCGGTCGGTCTCGGCACCCAGCGTATGGAAGAAGCGTTGCAGGCGCGTTTTCCCGCCGCGCGCATCCTGCGCGTGGATCGCGACAGCACGCGCAGCAAAGGCGCATGGAATGCGATGCGCAAACAGATTCACGACGGCGAGGCTGACATATTGATCGGCACCCAGATGCTGGCGAAAGGACATGATTTCCCCAACCTCACCCTGGTCGGTGTGGTCAGCCCCGACGGGGCGTTGTACAGCGCCGACTTCCGCGCGGCGGAAAAACTTTTCGCCCAGCTCACGCAAGTCGGCGGTCGTGCCGGTCGCGCCGACAAGGCGGGCGAGGTCATCGTGCAGACCGCCTTTCCCCACCATCCGTTGTTCCAGGCCTTGCGCGCGCACGACTATGCGAGCTGGGCGCAGACCCTGCTGGTCGAGCGGCGCATGGCCGGCTTCCCGCCGTTCGTGTATCAGGCGCTGCTGAACGCGGAAGGCAAGCGGGAGCAGGATCCGCTTGATTTTCTGGAACAGGCGCGCCGCACCGCACTGGCACTGCAGCTGCCGGTCGAAACTTATGGCGTTGTTCCGGCCGCCATGCCAAAGCGCGCGAACCACTTCCGTGCGCAATTGCTGGTGCAGAGCGAGCAGCGTAAATCACTGCAAGAATTCCTGCGTGCTTGGAAACCGTTGCTGGATGCGATGCCAACTCAGCGAATTCGTTGGTCTTTAGATATTGATCCGCTGGAATTCTGAAGCGCACATCATCACCCTGCGCAGCATGAAAGTTGCTTAACATCCCGGTTAAAAGTCTGTGCACACAGCTTTAGCCCCTCCACCATCGTCAGATAGGGAAATAGTTGATCCGCCAACTCCTGCACCGTCATCTGCTTATGGATGGCGATAGCCGCCGTCTGGATGATTTCACCTGCGGCTGCTGTGACGGCTTGCACACCCAAGAGCCGCAAACTTTCTGCTTCAGCAACAATCTTGATAAAACCTTGAGTGTCAAAATTGACCAGTGCGCGCGGGACGTTGTCGAGTGTGAGCGTGCGGCTGATCGTGATAATCCCTTGTGTGTGCGCATCCGCTTCGGTTAGCCCCACCGTTGCCACCTGGGGGTCGGTGAAGACCACAGCGGGCATGGCAGATAAATCCAAGGCGACATTCCCTCCCGTCATGTTGATTGCAGCGCGAGTACCCGCTGCTGCCGCCACATACACGTATTGTGGTTGGTTAGAACAATCGCCCGCTGCGTAAATATCAGGAGCGCTGCTACGCATGTGGTTGTCAACTGCGATACGGCCTTGCTCGTCCAGCGTCACGCCTACGCCATCCAAACACAAGCTATGGGTGTTGGGCACGCGCCCCGTGGCAACCAGTAATCGATCGGCGCGCACTTCGCCCTGATTGGTGAGCAACACAAACTCGCCATTTTCGTAACTGACTTCATCAGCCTGGGTATTCAACATGAGGCTGATGCCCTCGGCGTAAAACGCTTCGGACAAGGCCGCGCCTATCGCCGGGTCTGCACGGTACATCAGGGTGTGACGTGCCACGATGGTAACTTTGCTGCCCAGCCGCGAAAACGCTTGAGCCAACTCCACCGCAACGGCCGAGGAACCGATTACTGTGAGCCGGGGGGGGATGCTGCTGCAAGCGAGCGCTTCGGTCGATGTCCAGTAAGGGGTATCACCCAAGCCGGGTATCTGCGGCAATGCAGCCGTAGCGCCTGTTGCAATCAAACAGCGGGCAAACGGCACTTTGCGAAACGAAACTTTGCGGCTGTCATCGTTGAGACGCACAATCAACTTGTGATCTTCCAGAAAGCGCGCCTCGCCGCGCATCAGCGTGATGTTGGGATTGTTTTCCAGAATGCTTTCATATTTGGCATGGCGCAGTTCATCCACCCGTCCCTGCTGTTGTGCGAGCAGGGCAAGACGATCAATGGCGGGCGGACTCGCCGTGATGCCTGCATCGAATGGACTGGTTGCGCGCAGGCGGGCGAGGTGTGCAGCGCGGATAAAAATCTTGGACGGCACGCAGCCAATATTGACACAAGTGCCGCCAATCATGCGCTGTTCAATCAGCGTGACGCGCGCACCGAGTTCGACTACTTTTAATGCGCACGCCATGGCTGCCGCACCGCTGCCAATAATGGCGATGTGTAATTGAGAGTCCTTCATGTACGCGTCCGTTTGGTATTTTCAAATCGATTTGTAGTGGCCCTGTTGAATCTTACCCATTTATAAAATCAAATTCAGCGTTGTCCCAACAAATCACTGGCACGGTAACACACCGAACCCTCATCAAGTTCGGCGATATGAGCCGCTTTCCGCCACGGGTTCACTTGCATATTCCACCGCAGAAATGGAAAACATTTGAGTGATTTCGTGGGGTTTAAATACATGCTTCGTCGGGGGAATCAGTGGGTGATTTTAGCCGGTTTCCAACTTGGAATTCTGTTGGATTTGATTTTTGGCTCGTCAGGGAAATTAGTGGGTGATTTTAGCCGGTTTCCAACTTGGAATTCTGTTGGATTTGATTTTTATGCGTGGTCGTAAGGAAACGATAGAGC
>Ga0210058_1002465_pt1 | contig 15113 bp, 9 predicted proteins | sample CryGeymeta201511_FD_183979 | JGI IMG/M metagenome (GOLD analysis project Ga0210058, IMG submission 183979) | Groundwater microbial communities from Crystal Geyser aquifers in Utah, USA - Crystal Geyser metaG 2015-11 (SPAdes) (version 2) | ecosystem: Environmental > Aquatic > Deep subsurface >...
GCGTGCCACAGAGCGTGTAGGAGTTTTTCGCGGTGCATCCTGAATTCCTAGACGTGCCACAGACGTGCTGAGATTTTTGAGCTGTGCGGCTGGAATTTCGAGACGTGCTGGGGACGTACTACAGAGCGTGAAGGTTTTTTTTGCGTTGCTTCGTTGAATTCCTAGACGTGCTGCATTTTGCAACAAATCCGCCAGTCATGTTGCTACGTTCTGAAGTGTGATCGAGTCGTGTCGAGATGGGAACAAGCGCTGTCGAACATATAGCGGTCGAGTTGCACGGCGGTTGTCATCCATCCGGTTTCGAGACAGGCCCAACCGTCAAAGTATGGCATTTGAACGACTGCAGTACTGCTAACAGCAGACCTTCAATTAAATGGAACTTGTAAGTTTGAATGATTCAAATTCAGGGCATTCTGAATGGTGACGATTCATAAAAAAAGTGTTCAGATTAGCTTGATGGAACGTCTGCAATCAGAAAATCACCGAAATCATGTGTTTTTGCAGACACTCAACTGTCCTTTGCTCAGTCATTATCACTGTCGGAGACACTGGTGATGTGGATGGCGTTGGCACCATCGTCGCCGGTTAGATAAAGGCGGAGGGCATAGAGCAGGTCGGGGGTGCATTCGCCTTCGGGCTTCTTAATGTTGATCTGCACGCGGGAGAAAAGACTGACATTTGATTGTGCGACAATATCCGTTATGCGCTCGTTCTGCTTCGCCAGTTCCTTGGTGATTTTCTGGTGCGGTTGAAGGAGCATCTTGATTTCCATGTCTGACGAAGCACGAGTACGTAGCAGACCGAGCAGGAGTTCTAGCGGTTCGACAATGGCGCGAACCCATTTTCGGACAGAATTTTCATCACTCTGAGGCGATTCGCTCAGCATGACAATCAGTTCTTTCAGAATAGATTGCAATTCTGCGAAACTGAACCTATCTACGAAATGCGGTTCTCTCCAGACGGCATAAGCAAAAACGCGAAGTGAGTAGGCTGTCGGATGCGTCACGAGTTTGAACAGTGTATCCTTTTGCCATTGCTCCGACACTCTCCCAAGTGCGAAGCCGACTGTTCGCGTCGCGCGTATGTTGCCGTTTTTGACTTGCCTTGTTATCCATCGAACACATTCGTCCGGTGCGTTCTTGTGCATGGAGGACAGCAGAAACAGGATCTCATTTTTTACTGATTCTGGAAGAGCATTCTCGCTCAGTAAAGCAACGAGATATGCGATATCGTTTTGCATTGCGTCAGCAAACTTTTTCGGACATTCCTGGTCGCTAATCGAACGTCCGTCGCGCCATACCTGAATGACTGGGTAATAGAGTCCCTTGCGTATTTTAACGACAAAATTTCTTGCAAAATCTTCGTCAAAATCTTTCAGGTGATCTGATTCTTTATATCTTGGTCCGGCTACTTTCCTGCCAGAGTATTTACCCTCGCGTTCTTGCAATTCAAATGAAATGCTCTTTCCTTCTGTAAAGTCAGCGTAGTTAAGTCCGTTAACAAAACTATTTTCATGAATGAACACCGACTCCACTGTGGAATTGCATGTAGCAAAGGCGAAGTGGCCGCCTTTTTTGTCAGTACCCCATCCTGCTTTTATCACGCCAGTTGTTCTTGGTTTTGGGCGAATATAAATATCTTGGTCTAGCCTTGCAATCGCATTTTGCACCCATTCCAGCAAGTTATTGGTTTCAGTGCTGTTTTGTTTTGGCACGCTGCACAACTCTGCCCACGTCATCGGAGTTGGATATTCCGGAGCGGGAGCGTTGGTGATGATGACCTCTTTCGTGCGATGCCAAGTGGCGCGAACAGGCAGGAAAGCTGTTTCGTGCGGCGTAAAAACAAGTTTGTAGGGATCGTCCGCGCCGTATTCAAAGGTGAGATCGAGCCTGCAGACGGCGTTTTCTTTCAGCGGGAATACAGGGGAATCCAGGCGAGCTGAGAAACCGAGATCGTCAGCGTTCTCGCCCAAGAAAAGCGGGAACTCGTAGAATGGTTTTCCAGCCGGAAGCGTGAAGTCTTTGTCAATGGGGATGGATACAGCTTTCCCGCGAATGGGCTTGACAGTTGTGCCGCGTAAAACCAGATGAAAGCGTTGGTAGTGTCCATCCTTCATCACCTTAATCGAAAGTTCAGGAATCTGGTCGCGCCAGAGAGGGATGTCGCCGGCGAGTTGTTGCAATGAATGAAGCCGTATGCCTCCAACGACAGGGCTTTTGGCTAAGTTGATACAAACCTCGAATTGCCCGACGCGCAGGTCGCTCTTGAGGGTGGAATGATCAATGAACTGCTTTTCAGGAAGCGCCACCTCACTGCACCACTGTCCCTGACCGTTAACTGTGAGGAGATCGTAACCTATCGCTTCGGTGCTCTCCCAGTTTGTGCCTGCTATATTTACTGGAGGACAACGCTCCCAATAAAAGCCGCCTGTTTTTGGAATGATATCTTTGAGTTCTTTGTTGAATCGGGCGATGAGTTTGGTGACACAGGTATTTCCGCCTAAGTTGTCAACGACTACGATGGGGAAGCCGTCATATCTGATCTTGGAATAGTGAATCTGCTCAAACGCTGCTGCCACACTGCGCGGGAGAGGTTCGGCATCGGGGAAGCGAGCGTTGAGATTTCGACGGGTGACTTCAAGTTCAAAGTCGTTGAGAGAATCGGGAATTAGCCAAATGAGTGTGTCATTTTTGAAAACTTCGCGCAGCTTGGATGCAAATGTACGGGCGGCGCGGTCGAAATATTCGGAAGTGTTGTCTTTGGAGAAAAAGAGGTCTGACGAAGTAATTGAAGTTGCGTCGGGATGGAGATACGCGGCATCAGCATTGAAAAGCGCGATATCAACGGATTCACCATCGCTCTTCCATTGCTGCCAAAGATAAGACTCACATAGAAGCCTAGAGGTCTCCTTGGTGGCATAACGCGGGCGTAAGCCGCTGAGGTCAAGGCAAGCTGGTTCGGTAAGTTCATCCTTTCTGATCTGCCTAGATATGGTTTGTTTCGATTTCTGAAACGAGAGTGAAGAACCCCACGGGCGTATATCAAACTTCTCGAGATCGAAGAGAACAGGCATTTCCGCAAAGAGATGCCTGCCATCAGCCCACATTTGCGCGCATTGTTTCCACAGGCGCATCGTTTTTTCGCGTGCTTCGATCTGCGAAAAATCGTGTGCAATGTCTTCATCAAGAGTTTGCAGCCAGCGCCATGCGTCCCATACACGGCGGTAATCGCGGTGCGAGATGAGCGTGTTGTTGGGAGGCAGGTTGTCCCACCTGGCGATGGCCTGCGCCTCGTTGGAACGCATCCACGATTGGATTTTGGGCAGGAGATCGTCTTCGGCCTCATTGAGAGAATACCGGCGCAATTCGAGCAGTTCCGCAAGACGGATGACAAATGCTTTCAGCAGGCGGTTCTCAGGCAGATTGACGGATTGGAAACGGCGAACGGCTTGCATGTATGGCTTGCCTGCGAGTTTTTCCCGGATGTTGCGGCCAGGACGATTGCTAAGCTTGATGAAACTGTTGGCGTCAAGCTCCCGCACAGCGTGGATGGATAACAATGCATGCTCTCGACGTGGGCTTTCGTTGAGCGTGTGGAATAGTCGCTCGACTGAAGCGCGGCTGTGTTCAGTGATGCGCCAAAGGCGATCACGGGTTGTTCCATCGGTTGCTGGCCGCGCGACTTTTGCGAGAAAGGCGGACAAGGCTTGTGGCAGTGCCAAGCCGGTCTTGGGGTCGAACTCGGCGTTGACCGCGAACCAATGCTCCTGCTCCAGCAAGGCACGAGCCTTTTTTCCAGACTCGTCAGCAGCGCGAAATGCCTTGTAAAGTTCAAGCAGGCTCATTGCCCTGCTCTTCCTTCAGGTAGTTGGCGGACTGCCAGATGAACTGACCATAGCCGAGCTCGCAAGCCAAATCAAAATCTTCGGTGAGATTGAATGTGCTACCACCGATGCCAGCAACAATCTGTCCGCGAATTTTGTCAAGGCATTCCGTTTTGCTCTTGCCCCGTGTATCTATGCCACGCAACTTGGGCATGACTTTCTGTACGAGTTGATCCTCGAAAGCGATGTGCATCGCTTTGTGAGTTTCAAATTCGTCTTTTTTCGCCAGCGCGGCGCGGACATCCGGGTAGTTCGCCATGTAGTATTCAATGGATTGCCAGACGCGGTGGCCAAGGGCGCGGCCTGTAACCGAGAGAGAGGTATTCATCTCTTCGATGAATTCTTTGAATGGGTTGATCACCTCATCCGGGAAGTCACTGCCTTGAACCAGCCAGCTTTGCCAAGAAGTTTTGTGCAGAGCCGGGCTGCGATTTTTGTCATCCAGTGGAGTGAGTTTCAAGCGGCGTTTAAGTTCAGTTGGGCGCGGAAAGTTGATAATGATTGAACGGTCGAGAACCTTGTCCGAGAGTGACTTGGTAGTTTCGTCCTGGTTCATTGTCCCCGTCCATAGAACATTGCGGCCAAGCGGCAGTTCATACGGTTTCATACCTGCGCCGATTTTTACGGGAATGAACGGCACATCGTTGCCTCTTCTGCCGCGCCGCAATTCGAGTTTGCTGAGAAACTCGGCGAAATACAGTTCGGGATGTGCAAGGTTCATTTCATCGAGCAAGATAAGGCAAACCGCGTCTTGAAGCCCAGGATAGTCATCACTCCAAGGCTTCTGGCTTTGCGCGAGAAACCGAAGGGCTGGCTGGGCATCGAACTTGTTGTCTATGGAATTGAAAAAGCCCAGCATGGATTCCTGTGAATCCCAATTCGGCTGGACAGACAGCGGTTCAAAAAAAATGCCGCCGAAGTGTGAGTAGAGGCGAGGCAATTCAGATTTTCCGGTGCCAGAGACGCCCGCGAGAATGGTAAGTGGCGACCATTCAGCTGTTTTTAGCGCTGTATGGAATGCTTTCAGGATACGGGGATTGAAGTGCAGGCCGTATGTGTTGCAGGCATTGCCAATTCCCTTAAGCCATGTCATTTCATCAATGTCAGCTTTGACAGGTGGCCTGATCGAGTCTGCCTTGATATGCGGCAATTCGATTTCCTTGCAGCGGGCCTCAATCTCTACTGGTCTTTCGTAAGCAGTGCGCAGGCGGTTGAGTTCGGCGTGTGCCTCGTTTGCCGCACCTTCAAAGATGGATGCCTTCTGCCCCAACGACTTATTATCGGCATTAAGTTCGGAGTTTTTGCGGCGAAGATCGCCAACTTCGGCAATAGCGGCTTCGTTGTTAGTGACTTGTCGAGAAAGCTCGTCTGCGCGCGCCTTCTGATTCTTTGCTTCCGACTCGAGTACCTGATTTCGCTCGCGCATCTCTTCGGTGGGTCGGGTAGCAAGTTCTTCACGCAAGCGCTTAAGTTCGTCAGTTTGACTGTTCAGTTCGCGAAGAATTTCGGCGGGGTCTTTACCGCCAAGTTGCTGCCTCAACTGTTCGAAGGTGCTAACAAGCTCGGTCTGAATACGAAGAGATTCACGCAAACGAGCGTTTTCCTCTTTGGAAGATGTTTCGGCCAGTTCCAGTGACTTGCGACGCTCTGCAACCCTCTCCTCGACTTCATCGTCCAGTTGGGCATTACGCTTTTGCCATTGCTGCTCTAGCCTCTGTTCTTTGCGTTCGAGCGTCCGCATGTCGATTTCCAACTCTATCTTTCGGCCCTCAATTTCACTTTGCAAAGCCGATAATGCTCCCTTCTGTTTTTCAAATTCTGTGCGTTCTGCGCTCAACTGCTTTTGAGTATCATCTTGTTGCTTTGTCCATACCTCGCGCTCCTTGGCTATTTCAGCGCGGATACGTTCTCGCTCGCTATTCTCAGCTTCGGAAGCCTTTGACAATCGATGGACTCTCAATCTCGCAACTTCATCTTCCAGTTCAGAGAGCTGCTTTTCGCGAGCATTCGAGATTTCCGCTTCTACTTGAGCGCGTTTGTCGCGCAACTGAATACTCAAGGCAGCACGCTCGTCAGCAAAACCTGCATCACACTTTTGCTCAGCGATGATGATGGCTTTTTCGCGCGCAGTTAGTTTTGCTTTCTCTGCTTCAATTGCCTGACGGTCGGAGTAGGCCTGTCGTTCACATTCAGCTAGTGCGGATTGACGCTTATCTAGCTCTGCATCTACTTGAGCACGCTCGTCAGCAAAACCTGCATCACGCTTTTGCTCGGCGATGATGATGGCTTTTTTTCGATCAGTCAGTTTAGTTTTCTCCGCTTCAATTGCCTGAAGGTCGGAGAGAACCATTTTTTCACGTTCAGCTACGGCGGATTCACGCTTGTCGAGAACAGATTCTCTTTCTTGCTTCTCTGGGTTTTCCATGTTCACGCCTCAATGAGTGTTTTGATAGTTGTGAAGGCTGATTTGCGAAGTATTGCAATATCGTCCTTGGGCAAAGGTAACGGCTCGTTACCGTGACCGCGTTTTGAAATGATGTTCGCCATGTCGTTCACGAAAGAGGGTTGCGACTCCGAGAGCGTACTCAGGGTATCGTCGTCGGCCATGAGCAGAAATGTGATGACGCAGGCCCCGAGTGTTTGGCTCGAACCCTGCAAGGTCAGGCGAATGGCCGACGGTTTTACCCTGTTCAGGTTGTCCGGAAATGCCTTGCAGAGAGCTGCGTCAACCGCTTTTTTTTCAGCCATTTTGATGAGTTCCGTATCGTCAACATCGGGTGGCAGTTTGCCAGTCAAGGCCATTCCGAATAGCGATTGAACAGCAGCATAAAGATCACTGACAAAACCGAGTGCATCGTCGTCGCTCTCGCAAGACAGCCAGAAACGTTCCGCATGAACCAGCCGCTCTTGCAGGTTTGCGCCAAGGCGATTGAAGGCCTTGAACCCGAATTCATTCTGAATGCTAGCACGAGCGTCCAGCAGGGAATCCGCGCGGACATCTTTATCCAACGCGGCAACGGGGGTGTCTGCGAACACGATCTCCGGCACAAGCTTGTGAATGATTTCACGCATGAACGGGTCTTCAGAAAACTCTTTCTCCTGTGCGTCGGCCCCGCCCTTGCCGTGCGCTTTCTCGCCTCGCTTATTCTTAATGTCAAGAAGGCGGTCAATGAAATTGGTGTGAGATGCCGCGATGCGGAGCATTGGATGCGATTCGTCGCTGCTTGCCTGAAAAATGGCGATGGCGAGAACTGTCTCCAACTCCGTTTTTCCGTTTTGGAAATCAATTAACTTTCCCTCCCGAATCGGCCTGAAACCAAAATTCGGCGGCGCAAGCCCGGCTTTTTCTGCTGCTTTCGCAAGTAGCGCAGAATGCTCCGCCTGTGCGGTGAGTTTGAGTCTCGTAATGACATGTTCAAAAGGATGGTGGCAACAGGCGTAGAACAGCGCCCATTCGATTGATGCATAGATTTGAGCAATAGAGCAAAACGACATGTTCCGCGATGGACGCAAATTGGCAATGAGCTTTGGATAGCGCTGCCAATTGGCTTCGCTATCAAACGGTTCTTTCGATTTTTCGTTCTGTTTCTGCGTATGGGGACTGCGCAATAACAGTTTCCAATCATCCAGCCAGCCGAAAAGTTTGTCGTCTTGCTCAAGCAACTGCTCGAATGCCTTTTCAAGAGTCAGGGAGAATCCGTTGCCGAACGGGTCCGCAATGCGGAATTCTGCGTCACTTTTCTGAATGGCAATGGGGCAGTTGAGTTGGTATATCTCAGGTAAATTTGAAATAGTGATCTGCTGGACGGCAGGCATTTTTTCGTCTCTGCCAACCGCCGCCAACCGCCTCTTCATTGCCCGTAGTGCATTGATAACATCGCGCTGTGTGGGCGTGTTTTTCTTGTGGACATTGTTCCAGTGGATTGAACGGAATTGCTTTTCCTCGCCTTCATTTATTCGCAAAGGATTGGTGTCGTCAAGCCAATGCAGAAACGGAAGTATTTTCCCGGTTGCGAGTTCTCGAAATAACAGCGCGGTTCCGAACACCGGGGCATGATCTTCCCAGCCCTCACTGCCGTTGCACTCCTGCTCAATGATGGCGTTATGATCGTCAATCAATGCCTTATCCTGCAGCCGCAGGAGTATGCTTTTGACCAAATCGAGCGGAATACGCGTCTCATCCGCAAGCGCGCGGGCATCCATAACGCCGACTGCATCAAGGAGCTTTAGGACGACGCGCTCGAACGGGTTCAGGCCATCGCCATCGTTGAGTGTTCTCGGTAATGTCACGCGATAGGCGTTTACCGGCCATGCGAGGTTGCGCGGCCTGCCGATGATGCCACCGAAGGGATTGGGTTGGCCGTAATCCATGAGTTTCAGCATGGCAGCACAGCTCCTTGTTCCCGGCAGAGTTCGAGAAAATCCACCAATCCCGGCACGAACTCGGCAGCAAGGTTACTTTGCAGCAAACCCGAATCACCTACCACGACCAGCAGTTTCCTCTGGCGACTCATCGAGACGTTCAGCCTGTTGTAGAGGCAGAGGTGACCGAACAGACCTCTTGCTTGCTTTTCTCGGTCATCGTCCTTGGGCTTCCAGTTTTGCGGAAAGGTTCTGACCATAGACAAGAATACGACATCAAATTCCATGCCCTGAAAGGAGTCCACCGTGCCGATGCGCAGTTTCTTGTCGTCATCAGTGATATTACCGAGTTGCTTCTCGATCAGTTCGGCCTGCGCTTTGTAGAACGAAATCACACCGAAAGAGAGATTCTTTCCCGCGTCAGAAGTCATCCACGCCTGCAACTGGCGAACAATGGCGGTTGCTTCAGCAGGGCGCGTCCAACTGGTCCCGACCTTCTGGTGCCTACCTTTCTGAGCTGGCACATCCATCCATACGGCGGGTTTGCCGTCCGTGTTGGGCAGCTTGTGGGCGAAGTCACTCGCGGGCCGCCCGGAACCGAATTTTTCCGTCGGGTCGAAGCGTTCGTAGAAGTTGCGGCTGATAAAGCCACCCAGCAGCGGGTGCATACGATATTGCCTGTCGAGTGTGACGCGGCGAATGATGCCGTCGCCTTCTTCCAGCGTTTTCAGACGGGTGGAGAACAAATACTGGAACATTGATTTTTCGAGCCAGTCGGCTTCTTCCTGCCCTGTCTCACCCGTCTCCATCTGGCTGGCAACCTCATCGTCAATGATGTGCGGCAACTGCCGATGATCGCCGACCAGTATGATGCGCTTGCCTTGCGCCATTGGCACCATCAGGTCGCGGGGCGAAACACGGGCCGCCTCGTCTACGATCACAAACTCGTATTCCATCTCTTTCTGGTTCTCATTGACATCGCGCCCTGTGATGCCTTTCTGGATTTGCATCCCCCGGTTCACGCTTTGCTGGCAGGTAGCGGCAAAGGCAAAGCTGTAATCGGACACCGCATTCATCATTCCACAGGGGTTGCTTTCAAGTTCAGCCAAAAACTCGGCCAGCGCGGCGGATTTCCTGTCCTTGGCTGAGTACCCTGCAGCTTTTATGCGCTTGATGGAAAATTCCGCCAGCGCAATAACTTCGTCGTTTTGTTTTTCCACGCGAAATACGGGAGGTGCTACAAAGCGGGCGAGGAGCGCCTTCTTTAGTGCCGCCAATTCTTTCAGGAATGGTGGGGTTCCATCTTCAGTGCGCCACAGGCTGGCCTTGTCCAGTAAGTTGTGTTCGTCCTTTGCAAGAGCATCGCGCAGATCATCCAACGCATCGGCAGCCCTCTCAGGGCCGTCGTCGGCAAAACTTTCGGGACGGATGCGAAGGCGGCGTGTAGCATCGATCCACTGATTTGAATCGAGATTGAGTTTTTCCTCTAGCAATAGAGTCTTCGCCAGATTTGCTGCCTGTCTCGCACCATCTTCACCAAGTTTAGAAACACCAAGTGAGGCAATTTTCCCAGCGAGATCTGCTGCCAGCGCACGCGTCGGTGCCTGTATATATTGCAGGCACAGGTTCTTGATTTCTGTTTCCTGCTCAATTTCGGCAATCTGTGGATTTCGCTCGCGGAGGTCGGCGGCGAGTTTCACGCACCAATCTTCAAGATTGCGCTCAAAGGCACTGAAATCATCATCCTTGGCTCCAGACCGCTTGCCGAATTTCGGTACAGGGATGCTGTTGAGCGAGAGTCGCTCGATCATATTCTCAACCGCATCATGCTGAAACCCCGTTAGCAGTACTTGACCTTTGATGCTCGCACCGCGCTTGTCAGCCAACACGTTCAGGCATTCGAGGATCGCGGCAATGACAGTGGTTTTTCCTGTGCCGGGTGGCCCTTGGATGAGCGCGATATCAGGGGTATTCAAGGCAATCTCAATGGCCTTTTCTTGCATAATGGTCGGAGGGTTGCGGAAGATTTTTTCACGTACAAAAGCCGTAAGTCGCTGAACTTTTTGTGGCGGGCGGGTGGGTGCGATTTTCCCCTTTTCCTCAATCAGCAGTCCCAACTGGGGATTGGCAGCGCGTCCTTCCAGAATCGCTTGGCGCGCAGCTATCCGGCGCTTGATTTGAGTAATCTCCCCAGCAAGCGAAAGAACGAGTGTGCCGGATTCTTTTGGCAAATTTTCTGTATTGAGCGTTAGCGTGCTGGTTTCCTTGTCAAAGTCGGACACCTTGAAATATGTCTTTGCATCACGCTGCACGCTTTCTTCGATGAGATTGTCGACTTCCGCTGATTTCTCAATGCCTTCCACAAACTGCTTGAAGGTCAGTGTTTTATCCTTTAAGTAATCTGGCGGCTCATCAACGACCTCAATTTCAGGCACGCAGCCATTTGCCAATGCTTTTAAAGCCGAATCGGAGACTTGGGAAATGAGAACGCAGACCGTACCGTCCCGTTTCTGTTCCATATCGGAATACTGCAACGTACCAACATCACGGGCGTGTTTGAGTAAAAGCTCGCCTTCCAGATCACCAAACTCGTCCCACTTTTTCAGATAACTGCCGTCATCCTGGGTAAGCGCGGTCATTTGCGCTTTCGCGAGGATTTGGACTTGCCCTGCCTGCGTCCAATCGACAAAGCAGAGTCTCCCTTTGGCTAGACGCAGGGCGCGGTCGGGTTCGTTGTGGTGCGTGCTTAAGCGCGAGGCAAGAAAGATGGGGTTACCATCTGGAAGAGGGGTTACGGTGGCTACGAAGCGGATGCCATAGCCGGTGACACAAAAGGAATTTTTGCGGGTTGGATCTGTTTTTGGCGTGTGGGTCGCATTACCAAAAACTGTACATGGCTCGTCATCCTCTCACGAATCTCCTAGCTCATCAAGCCCTTCTATAGCAGGGTCATTCTTCTGCTTTTTTGCGACTTTTGCCGGTTTCAACTCTTCATCAATGGCCGGGCCAGCAGTCAAAAAGAAGAACGAATTGTCGCCTTGTTGGAAACAGCAGAGTTGGTTAAGCCTCTCGTAAAGTTGTTTACCCTTGAGCAGATACTTGTCTGGCTCAATTCTTGCCATTGCATTTTCCACATACTCATCCACACCGATTTCGGCATCGCCCATCTCAAGGCACTCGCCCGTGAAAAAAGCGACCTGTAGTTCGATACTGCCGTCGGCAGCGGGATTGGCAAGTTGCGCAAGCAGGGCGCGCCCGCTGGCGAGTTCGGCGTTAAGACGGCGGATATCAGAGGCGACAACAGGCCGCACGAAAACAAGGAAATCCCTCAAGCGAATTTCAAATTCATCCGGGTGAGATGAGCAGCCTTCAACCGAAAAGACGGTTTGTTCTTGCAGAGCCACCGATGCGTTGTCATTCCGCTTGACGCGAATGATCATGATGTCGGCGGGAATATCCTGGAACTTCATTGTCCAACTCCCACAAACCCGAAGGTCAGCTTGTCTGGAAAAGCCTTTGTACCCCGAATGGGAAATGCGGTTTTTGCAGTGAAGTCCAAGGCAGCCTCGTATTCTGTGTCGTCGTTATGCTCGAACGAAAAAGGGTGAAAAAGACGATGCGGAAGCGCAGCCTCCGTGGTGCTACTCGGAATCAGAATTTCCCAACGCGAAGTTTTTACGCGAATGAATGCGGGGCGTTCTTCGCCACAATAAGGGCAGCTTTCGTGATCGTCAGCATAGAAGCTCATTTTGCATTCGGGGCATTCCAGTGTGTGGTCGAATGCCTTGGCGAGTTCCAGTGCCCAGAACGCCATCGCCGGGCGACAGTGCTGTTGATCTCTGCCAGCGCCGAATGTTTCCTGGAAAATGCGGCGTAACCCCGGTGTCGCAACCAATGCGCGAGGAAGGCCGTCAACGCCCTCGTTCGAATCATCCTCCTCGTCATCAACGAAAGGCAAATAACCAGCGTATGCCTGTTCGTCCAAATCGGCGGGAGCGCCATCCGATACCGGCTCGGCATCCCAGCCGCCTTCATCGTCATCGGGTTCAAGCACCTTTTTTCCGATGAACGGATGACAGAGCGCCAGTGTTTTGAATGCCATCACCGCGAATGCCCAGCAATCCGAGCGTGGGCGAGCCGAATCGGTTCCGCGCACGACTTCCGGCGCACCGTAACCCGGCGTATAGACAGAGATACCGCCGCTCAACAGCTCAAAACGCATATTGTCGGCGTCAATCAACCAGACCTCGCGGGAAGAGCCTTCTCCGATGAACGCATTGTTTGTCGAAATGTCACCATAAACCAATCCTGCACTGTGGAGACGGGCGAGGATGGAGGCGCATTTCGAGAGAGCGAACAAGCGGCGGCGGGTGGAACCCGTGCTGGAGTAATGGAATAGCCGCAACGCCATCTCTTTGTCCGGAATCCCTGCAAGCCATTGGGCCAGCGCCGGTTTCCGATCTTCCAGTTCCTTCTTCGTTCTGCCGTCCAAATCGAAAACGACGAATGGTTTCATCCCGCTCAAAAGGCGCATCACATAACCTGGCTCATCGCGTAGGTTGGCAAGAGGCAGGGAAACCGGAATGCGGGGTGGCATGGGCAACAGGCGGATGTTCTGAAAGCGGTCGCGCAGGTTGGCGTTTTTGTCGGGCTGGCCGGATGTATCGAGCGGTTGCTTGACTGCCAAATCCGCGTCTTTGGTGCGAAAGACCACGCCCTGGCCACCTCTGGCGAGTTCATCGGCGAGGTAGTGCATATTGCCGTATTCGTCGGAAAGCGGTTTCAATGACTGGGGTTTCTCATCTTTATTCATGGGTAACATCCTCACGGCAAAGGCAGACGATGGTCTTGTCGTCGCTGTGCTTTGGTGTTGGCCAGTTTTCGAGCATCTCGCGGACATGGCGGTTTGCACTTACAGCGGCAAGGGAACGATGTGCTTCGATAAAGCCCTTCACAAACCCCTCAATATTGTCCAAATCGTCAGCCACACCGTCTGTGCAGAGCAGGACTGCGGCGCACTCTTCTTCCGCCAACAACAAATATCGCCAGTCCTTTGGGGACGTATTTGGTGAAAGCGCGGCAGTAATGTTTGAAAATCCTTGCGACTTGTCCTCTGATAACTGAACGATGGTGCCATTAGCCTTGACGGCGGCAGCCAACCCGTCGCCGAGCATGCCCAGATGGATTGCGCCATCTCCAAGTCGTAACGCGAACAGGCATGTGGCGGCACAATCGCGTGGTTCAAGCGGGGTGATAAAGGAGAGCCAGTTAGTTTTTATACAATTAGATAGAGAATTATGGTCGATTTCAGTTATATCGCGGCAGGCGTTGGCCGAAAAAACCACCGCACGACACACAGCAGCGCTCCCAACGTCGGAAAACGGCTTCGAGCCTAGACCGTCGGAAATGACAATACCGTCACCCCAAGCATAGTGGAACGATGCCCACGCATCCTGGTTTGGCTTACCTGTAGCGACATGTCCTGGGCCACGGACACTTGCGCCAAAACTCTTCCAGAGTGTCATGCCGAGCCGCCTTCCAGCCAACCGTCCAGCGCTGCGAAAAAATCTTCCACTGCGAACACATCCGGTCCTTTGAGTTGCGGATTGGCATCTGCGCCAATTTTGATGATGCGTAGCGTGTCCAGCGGCAGGCATTCTTTCCATCGCTTCAATGTCCTCACATCATCACGCGACCAGAACCCGTCAGAAAAAAGCAGTACTTTGCCGTCAGGCTTTTCTCCGAGCAATTGAACCAAAGCCTTCACATTTGAAGTGCCACTGCAAGCAAGCAGTTCCACCGGATACTCTTTATTTGCTCTCCAGTCCAGAAGCTGTCGAGCTTCGCACGCCCAAGCACACAATCTGATTTCCGCACATCCGTATCCGAACCGCACCCATTGAGCGACGCCCATAACGGCAGTCCTCATGATGAACGGCTTGCCGCCATCGCCCATGCCGCCGGAGATATCGCAAACCAAGTAGAGCGTCATCTGGATTCACCTATTGATTTAGCACTTTCTGAGATGCCGTTCATTAGCACCTTGAGCTGTTCTGAAAATGATCCTCCGCTCCAAAGCATCAGCCTCGCGTCCTTGATCTTTTTCTTGGCCGATTCTGTATTTGGTGGAACACAACAGGCGACAATGCCACGGCCCTCTATGCCTCCGTAAAAACGCACAAGGTTTTGCAGCTTCATAACCTGTTCCTGCGTTACGTTGCCCGCCTTGCATTCCACAATGTAAAGCGAGTAACCGTCGGTGAATGTAATATCAAGCTCGTTGTATTCAGCGCCCCAGGCAGAATGGCTCCAGGTGTTTTCTTGCTTCAGGTTCAACTTGACATTGAGGCACAAGTCCTGGATGACGCCAATATCTTCGTAGGGCTTGCATTGCAAATAAACATATTCCTCAAACCATCCGCCAGATAGGTATTTGGCGAAATCAGGCCAGTTGTCAAAGGCCATATCCAGCCCGTAGCCTTGGATTTTTGCTGTCTCAGCATTGTCCAAGTTAAAATAAAAACCATCATGTCTCAATTCGAATGGCTTGAAGGCATTGTTGTAGTCTGTCAGTTCTTTATAGAACCTACGCATCTTGTCACGATGTATCCAGAGAGTCTTTGTCAGGAGTTGACGATCCGGCGACATCTCTTTCATCGCGGTATTGCTTGAAATCTCCAATCCATCGCTCACAAGAAACAAAACTCGTTCAGCCTTATTTTTAAGCCCCCGACGCGACTGTGGTGATGGTAAATCCCAAAGCTGTAGCGCGTCGTTTAAGGGCGGCGACGCTGCGTTCAAGCTGCTGCTGTTCATAACGCTGCTGCCCCTGATCGACGAATTCCTCACCGCGAGTCAACATGAAGTA
>Ga0210058_1002466_pt1 | contig 15113 bp, 12 predicted proteins | sample CryGeymeta201511_FD_183979 | JGI IMG/M metagenome (GOLD analysis project Ga0210058, IMG submission 183979) | Groundwater microbial communities from Crystal Geyser aquifers in Utah, USA - Crystal Geyser metaG 2015-11 (SPAdes) (version 2) | ecosystem: Environmental > Aquatic > Deep subsurface >...
ATATGACGTTTCGATCATCGGAAGCGATGAGATTGATTTGCAGGTCCTTCCCCTGTCACGTTCAATTTTCAAAGATATGCCTAAAGGTTATTGGCATATTTATCCGTTTAAGGCCAAATGGACCCAAGACGTTGTATATGAGAAACATATTAAAGTACAATGTCCGCCAAAAATCAACAAGAAACTTGAATCTTTAATTTCAGAAATTGCTCTTGACACATATAATATCTTGGATTGTCATGACTACGGTCGAGTGGAGTTGCGGGTTGATGCCAATGGTAATCCATATGTTTTGGAGCTTAATCCTAACCCTTCAATTAATATGGGCGACTGTGTTCCAAACTGCGCAAAAATGGTGGGCATGGATTATGGTGATTTTATCGAGGAAATAATCGCTATGGCGGCACGACGGTATAAAAACAAACCGCCCTACTATCATCTGCAGACGAATTTACTGTAAATGTATTTTTACATAATAAATACGTATTTGATGCTATAATTAGAGCTTTATAAACTTATGGCGACGACAGAAATAAGAAAAATAACTCCAGAAATAACAGCGAAAATTCATCAATATGAGCTTGAGTTAAAAGAGCATTTAATAGAAGATTCAACGCTTCGTAATAATTTTATCTGGCATGATATAAAAAATGCTTTGGGGACCGTTAATTATATAGGTGTTTCGGATAATAAGCTTTATAGATCATATACTCATTCGGAAAGTGAGTGGGAAACGTCTCCTGATAATCTCACAGCAACTGTAAGGGTTTTACGAAATTTATCTAAAATTGCAAAAGCGGCAAAAAGCGCAATATTAAATTATGTTAGGGAAGACGAAGAATCCCCTCTTGCCTACCTAGATTCTTCTGACTTTTCAAAATACCTAGCACAAGTTAAGTTAACACCGGTTTTGCTTAGATCTACATTGTTTCTTAATCATCCAAACGAAGCCTTTTTTCAGCATTTGATGGAAACGAAAACTGATTTAAGGAAAATAATGATGGCAGCAGGAATTGCCTCGGAAAATTTAATAGTCAAAGATGACGCGTCACTTGAGATGAACGGCGCATAGACAGTAATTATTTTTAACTTGCTTCATAACGCGGAAAAAGAACGCTACAAATATTCCCATACAGACGCTGGGAAAACAACTCCAGTTGGTGTATTTGTTAGCGTGGATATGAACGGTATTTCCGTAATTAATTCTGCATGTAACTCGTTTACGCCTGTTTTAAATCCTGAACGAATATTTCCTGTTCCAGTAGATCTTGATGGCATAAGTCATTGTGGACTAGCAATTGCGCGGGTTTATGCGCGAACAACAGGGACAAAACTTAGTTATGAATGTCTACCTAGTGTTGGAGGTTTCCAAATTACCACACATATAAAAAGACCTCAAAAATAGTTAGCTTATCTAGGAGTTTTTAATTGACGATAATATCGGAAGCTTATAGATGTTAAAATAATTCCAGCAAAAACTAGGGCGAGGGAAAAGATAATTGGCGGTGCTTTAACTCCATAAATTGGAATTAAGACATAGTTCCCAACCGTTATAATAATAAAGAAAAAAATATTAGTGATAAGAATTGGGAACGGTTTTTTAACAGTATAAAGTAGAAATAATAATGGAATATTAATCAGTGTGAATAAGATATATGGCAGACTTAACATTTTTGTAATCATGGCGGTTTGAGCATATTTTGCAGTGAAAAATAAGTTATAAACCTGATTTGGTAAAATAAACAATGTTACAAAAAGACCACATGGAAGAAGCAAATATAATAAACTGGTTTTAAATAAATGAAGAAGATCTTTTTTAGTCTTGGCGCGGGAATACGTTGGTGACAGAACTTGCGTAATGCTGGTAATGGTTGACATAATCGTGAGGATTATTTTTTGTGCCAATCCGTAATAGCCAACTTCAGCTTTTGATCGGAAATATGAAAGCAAAAACAAATCCATCCGAAGAGATAAGTTATAAAATTGTGAGGCAATAAAATAGGTTAATGTATATCCAAAACGAAACTCATCTTTTTTAACATCTGATCGCAATACCGTTAAAACAAGTGGTTTTTTTTCTAGAAATAAAAATGTAAAAAAAATAACCGGACCAACAATTCCAAAAACCAACAAAACTACACCAGTTGTGATTTTGCCAAGCAAAGCAACGCTAATAATAATTACGGTTTTAATAAAATTCGCCGTGTTTAGATATATGTTTGCTCTAAGAAACTTCTTGGCAGCAAATAGCATATTAAGGCCGGTGTTTTGCCAGATTAAAAACATCACCATTATGGCTGTTAAATACAGTTCCCAGAGCGGCACTTGAGTTTTAAAAAAGTTTTTATCCAACCAGGGAAATGAGATAAACAAAATTGAAATTACAATGGCGGAGAATAATGTTTGATAATAAAAAGTGGTTTTGATAAAATGATGAATTTGCGCGGTAGGTTTTTCTAAAAGCACAGGAAGGAAAGAATAAATATTAGCAGTGGTGCCAAAGTCCAGAAGATTAGCCAAAACATAGGCGATTCCCAAAAGAACGCTCAAAACTCCGTACTGTGCGGGTGACATGATGCGGACTAGAAGTAGTGCAAAAAAAGCCGTGAAAAAAACATTAAGATAGTTTCCAATGGTGTTTATAATGACATTACGACTAGTAGGTCGGTTGAGAAAGGAAAATATGCTGATGATCATGAATTAATATTTTAACATAAAAGTTAGGAGTTATGAATTAGGAGGTCGGAGGAAATGATAATTTTTAATTTGAAATTTTTAATTTTTATTCAATTTTCAATGATCAATATTCAATAATCAATTTAAAAAATAAATAAACGAATAATGAATAACATTGATGAGTATAATAAGGATATGAAAATAAAATTGGTGATATTATTTATTTTTGCTTTTTTGATTCGGCTAATTGCGATTAATCAGTCGTTGTGGTTGGATGAAGCAACGAGCGTGATGGTAGTGAAACATTTAACTTATGGGGAGATTTTATTTAAATTCTCACCGTTTGACTTTCATCCGCCAGGATATTATTTTTTCTTGAAATTTTGGACAGGAATTTTTGGATTTTCAGAAATTGCGATTCGTTTGCCGTCAGTGATTGCATCAATATTAACCGGGTATGTTGTTTATTTAACAGGTAAGAAAGTTTCCAATGCGGAAACTGGATTTTGGGCAACTGCATATTATCTTTTTAATCCGTTGGCAATTTATTATTCACAGGAAGCAAGGATGTATTCGTTGGTAACTCTATTTTTAACTATATTAATATATTTACTATTAGTAATAGACAATTTATCTTATAGCCAAAATCAAAAATCAAAAGTCAAAAATCCCTCCTTCGTCCCGCTGAGCGGGACTACGGCGGGCAGGCAAAAGTATAATTCAAAAGTCAAAAGTTATTTGATTGTTGGAACCTTAGTTTTTTTGTCGGTTTTTACGTTTTATGGTTCGGTGTTATTAATAACTACTTTAATTATTTATTTTCTATTTAAAAAAAATTATCAAACTGCTTTTTATTTCATTATTTTTTTATTTCTAATTTTATTATTATTGACTCCCCTACTCATTCATCAACTGGATAATGCAAAGTCAATGTTGAATGTGGTTTCTAATTGGAAATCAGTTTTAGGTAAAGCTGATTTGAAGAATTTATTATTAATTTCTTTGAAGTTTACATCAGGGAGAATCAGTTTTTTTCCGAAAATAGTTTATTATGTATTGTCCGGAATTTGGGCTATAATAATAAGTTTTTTTGTTTTTAGGGGTGTAATTAGAAACCGCATGTTAGGTTGGTTATTGATATTTCCAATAATTATTGGTTTGGTAATTTCATTTGTAACGCCAATGTTGCAGTATTTTCGGTTTATATATTTATTACCAATAATGGCAGTTTTAATAAGTGTAGGAATTAAAGAGTTAAAGGGTTCAAGAATTAACGAGTTAACGAGTTATATCCGAATATTAGTTTTATTAGGTTTTGTGATCTGGTCATTGGTTTATTTATTAATACCCCAGTTTCACCGGGAAGATTGGAAAAGTTTGGCGTATAGCTTACCAAAACAAGCAAAGGTTTACATGATGATTTCTTCAAGCGACGTCCTAAGTTATTACCGATTTGATATTCATTTGGTTGATGTACAATCGATTAAACGATTGACAGATATGGATAATAATTTAATAATTATTCCTTACACCACAGAAATTTATGGAGTAGACTATAAAACAATTCTTTATTGTTCTGGTTACAAGATGAGCAAAGAAAAAACTTTTAGAGGATTATTAATAGAATATTGGGAGAAAGTTTAGTATGATTAAATAGTTCCTGTCATTGCGAGGAAGTCCCGACGTTTCGTCGGGACAACGAAGCAATCCCGTTAATATAAGATAAGCTTTATTTAAAACGAGATTGTCACACTCCCATGCACCATTTAGTGCCTGGTTCATTCGCAATGACATTATTTGAAACAATCTTTTGTAAGAGAATTTAATTAATTAATTTATATATTAAATAATGAAAAAAACAGCATTAGTGACAGGAATACTCGGACAGGACGGTCCATATTTAGCAAAGTTACTTTTGGAGAACGATTATAAGGTTTTTGGATTAGTACGACGTTATTCAAATCCAAACTTTTCTAACTTAGAATACTTGGGATTAATGAACAAAATTGAGTTTGTTGAGGGTGACTTAACCGATGAATCTTCTTTAATTAATATTGTAAAAAATACTCGACCTGAAGAAATTTATAACTTGGCTGCTCAGTCATTTGTTGGTGGATCGTGGGATCAGGCAAAATTAACAACTGAAGTAAACGCGGTGGGGGTTTTGTTTTTACTTAACACAATAAAATTCTTTTCACCAATCACGCGTTTTTATCAAGCTTCAACTTCAGAAATGTTTGGTTTGGGAAATACCAATGGTTTTCAAGACGAAAACACACCCTTTCATCCGAGAAGTCCATATGGAGTTTCCAAAGTTTATGCTTATTGGATGACAGTTAATTTCCGTGAATCATTCGGGCTATTTACTTGTAATGGAATTCTTTTCAATCATGAATCACCAATTCGGGGAATTCAATTCGTGACGCGTAAAATCACCGATGGTGTGGCGCGTATCAAACTTGGATTGGCAAAAGAGTTGCGCTTAGGCAACCTAGAGTCGCGGCGTGACTGGGGGTTTGCCGGGGACTATGTTGAAGCAATGTATTTAATGTTACAACAGAAAAATCCTGATGATTATGTCGTTGGTACAGGAGAGAATCATTCAGTGGGCGAATTTGTAGAAAAAGCTTTTTTGGTAGCTGGGATTAATGATTGGAAAAAATATGTGACGATTGATCCTCGATTTAAAAGACCAGCTGAAGTGCCAAATTTAAAAGCAAAACCTGATAAAGCGCAAAAAGTGCTTGGATGGAAAAAAAAGACCTCATTTGATGCACTGGTAAAGATGATGGTTGAGGCAGATTTAAAACGGTTGAAATCAGTCAAAATTAGTTAAAAATAGTTGAATTAGAAAAAACTTATAATAAAAGTTAGCTATTAACATATGATAATTGGTGCAATTCTAGCAGCGGGGAAAGGAACGCGCATAAATGCTCAGACAAGCAACAAAACTACATTGCTTTTTAATGGAAAACCATTAATACAATATGCTGTTGAAGTATATAAAGGATGGGCTGATAGGACGATTGTGACGGTTGGTGTATTTAAAGAAAGTGTGATTGAAGCTCTAAAAAATTATCAAGTTGATTTTCTTGATCAAGGAGAACCACTAGGCACAGGACATGCGGTTCAGGTAGTGGTGGAAGACATAAAAAAACGCGGTTTAAGTCCAACAGAACTTTTAGTCGGTTATGGCGATCACATGATGTTTTATACTCCGGAAGTGGTTCGAAAAATGATAAAGACCCATCAGCATCGCAAAGCCACTGTAACTTTAATCACAACAAAATATTCTGATCCTGATTCATTAGGATGGGGAAGAATTTTGCGTGGAGGACTGTCCGGGCATATAAAAAAAGTGGTTGAGCAAAAAGACGCAACGACAGAGGAACGAAAAGTGCAGGAACTAAACGCAGGTTTTTATTGTTTTGATTATCACTTTTTATTGGAAAATAAAAATAAGATAAATAAATCTTCGGTGTCTGGTGAATACTACATTAATGAGTTTATTGATTTGGCTATTGTTCAAAATAAAACTGTAATTGCATTGGATGTGGATTTTAAATATGTAGGAATCGGAATTAATACTCAAAAGCATTTAGAGGATAGCCAGAAGCTGTATAAGGAGAGGGATAATGAATAATAAATAAATCAGTTAGGAGTTAGTAGATAGTAGTTAGGAAGGAAAGAAGGTTAAGGATACGATTTAAGATTTATGATTTAAGACTTATGAATTCTTTGAGAAGAGTAATATTTGAGTATTTAGGAATTTTTTTATTGTTCACTTCAATTTATCTTTGTTTATTTCACACTCCTCTACTCATTAGTCAACGCGTAATGTTTTATCGAGGACTAGGATTACTTTTTATTGCCACATTCCTTACTCTCATATTATTACTTACCTTTCGTAATAAATCAAAACTAAATTTTGAAACATTAGTCACTTCGATAGTGATGAGTTTTTCTATTAATATAGTGTTTTTTGTGGTCTTTCCGGTGACATTTGAACGTTCAGTGACAATGTATGTTTTAAACAAATTAAATACTTCAAAACAAACTCAAAACTGCCAAGGATTGAGTAAGAGTGATTTAGAAAAAGATTTTATTGAAAATTATGTGATAAAAAATCAAGCCATGCAAAAAAGAATTAATGAACAAAAAATAATTAACATGATTAATGAAGAAAATAACTGCATATCAATTAGTTCTCGCGGTCGTAGTTTTCTTGACTTTTCTAGGATAGTTGAAAGAATCTATTCACCATAAATTCGGCAACCGGGCAGGTTGCCAATTTTTGGCATTAACAAGATAAGAACTTCCAAAAGCGTAAGAATTCGTACCAGCCACGTAGCGCTCCCGCAACTACCCCTCTCCATCCATCGCGATATCCGTGATGCCAAAAAAACCATCTGCAAAAGACATAAAGAGGGAGAAAAATCATTTTAATAAAAGCAAGCCAGACAGGATTATTAATTTGCGGTATTTCTGCGTCAGTATAAAGTTGAAACTTTTTTATAACATCATTAAATGTGGGGTGTGAATAATGATTAAGCCGATTTTCCAGATATCCAATTTTTCCAGTTACTTTGAACTGTTCATGAATGGGAACAATTGGGTCGTATCGGGCGAATTTGGGACGGAAAAGACGCACTAATCGGTCATAATACCAGTCCCCTCCCTTGAGAAAAGCACCGAGAAAAAATTGATTGCGGGGAAGACCATAGGCAACGGGAGAATTATGAATTATGAATTTAGAATTAAGAATAAAACCAATTTCAGAATTTAATTTCGGAGTGACTTCTTCGTCAGCGTCAATGCGAAAGATCCAGTCGGTGGTTGCGTTATCAATTGCCCAATTAATATTTTTTTGAACAGAAATAAAGTCCGGCTTAGCATTTTTATTCATCTCAATCACTTCAGCGCCAAGTGCCTTAGCTATCGCTCCAGTCTTATCATTGCCCATCCACAAAATCATCACCTTATCACACCACAAAACACTTTTGACGCAACGCTCAATATTTTTTTCTTCATTAAAGGCAGGAATGATTGCGGTTATTGTTTGTCTCATTGATTAATTATACCAATCTTTTAATATCCAGAAATTTTTAACCACAATAAAAACAAAAAATAACATATACATCAAAAAAACAACATAATATTTTTTTAACGGTGCTAAAAATCGGATAACAAAATAAGTAAAAGGGATAATTGAACTAATTAAAAAAACGCCTTTAACGCTTGAATAAAACGGGAGTTTTATGGTGTATGCAATATAAGATAGAAATAACACAATTGGATATAGGATCATTAAATATGACTTATCTTTTTTACTTAGTTCTTTGATTAGTCCAAAAATAAACATAAGGAACAATGGTACAGACGCGATTACTAATAAGGCTCCTGCTTTTGAAAATGCTTGAACTGGAACAATAACATTATGTCCATCATAGAACCAACTGAAATATGTGCCAGACCATAATGAATAATGATGTGCCTTAAATAAATCTAATGAAAGAAAGCCTGAGATATCAGTAAAAAATTTAATGTCCCTGTATCCTGGACCTTGTACAATGTGAAATTTGGGAAAATCAACCGACGTAGTAAACGGATTTTGGTAAATTAATAAATTGCGTATATAAAACCATCCGGAAATAATTAATACAAAACCTAGAATTACCAGTAAATGTTTTGTTAGCTTTACAAAATTATTTTTATGTTGAATTATTTGATCGACGATTATGCAGAAGAGTAGTACGAATGAAGTTGCTTTTGATAGCAGTGAAAGACCAAGTAAACATCCAAAAATAATCTGATTGAATAGCGCAAATCTTTTTGCAAACGTCACGTAATACATAATAGTAAAACTAATAATCATTCCTGAAAATAATTCATTACTAATTGCAGGGAGTGAGTAAATAACAACCGGCAAAGAAGCAATAATGACTGTTGAAATTATTCCAAGAAATGTATTTTTTGTTATTTTTTTAAAAAATAAAAATACTGCGATTAATAAACCAACAAAAACAAATCCATTTAAAAAACGAATAAATAAAGGATTTGTTATTGGAAATAATAAAAGATAATATAATGGCGGTTGATAAAGTTCCCATCCTTCATGGGCCATCGGAATAGAGTGATTGGTTCGCAAATAACCAACATAATCTAAATGGTTTAAAGCATCAAAACCGCGACTTACGGGAAAAAGAATAAAATTATGAATCTGAAGAACAACAAGTATCAAGAGTAGAAAAAAAGGGAGAAAAAAGCTAAGTTTCTTCATAATTTAGTATTAATTATGGAAATTAAAAATTAGTGCTTGGTAGTTTCCATACTGAACAATATTACTTGGTTTTTCACCCTTGATCACGTATCCGAGAGTTGTAATAATTACTTTCTTTTTAACAAGTTGATTGCTGATTTCATTTGGATAAATCCATCCGAAATGATCGTCAGCGCGGGAGCGGGCGGGTTTTTGTCCATATACCGTGAACAGATAGCGCCAGCCGCCAAAATGTAAATAATTTTCTGTAGTATCTAAATAATATGGTTGTCCGTTTAATACCTTTGATGTCACAATTATTAATTCTTTTTGCGCAGATAATCCAGTGACAGGATTTTGGTTAAGAAAAAAAATATAATTACAAAAGATAATAATTATTAAAAAGGGAAGATAGATTTTTTGATTAAAAGTATTCAGGAAAAGTGCGATGATCAAACTAAAGAAAGGAAAAAAGCCTAAATAATAATATTCCAAAACTGCACCGGGAAAAAGAAAGAACATCAGTAAATAAACAAAAACAATAATTGCCAAGATAGTTTCATGAAATTTTTTGATCTTAAAAAGAAAAATTAATATGGTTAGGATTGATAAATATGCGATAATATTTTGGTGAAATGGATGATTGAGATTGCTGATCCAAAAATGAGAAATGGTTTGTCTGAAAACTTGCCAATGCTGTATAAATGGTAGTCCTCCACTTGATCCTTGCGTTTGCATTAACATTCGCAAAGGAGTTTTTAGATTATCAAAGTTGTGGACAAAGTCGTAGACTAAAAGCGGTGAGTAAATAATGAGAAATATGATTAATGATTTAAGATTTAAGAATAGGAAAGAAATTAATTGTGATTGGTTTTTTTTAAAGGTAGAATAGATTGACTTTATGGTGAAATATAAGATAATTGGAATAAATAAAAACAAGGATGCGTGGATGTGAAAGAGGCAACCCAAAAGAAAAGCCAGAAGTATTAAATAACGCCTGTCCTTTTGAAGTTTGACCAATGCCCAATAAATTAATATTGCAACCAGAGGAACCAGAGTTGAGTTCCAAAAGCGTCGATCATAGTTAACAACAAATGCAGAACAGCTGTATAAAGCAGTTGTAATCATTGCAACTTTTCTATTAAACAAATTTTTTACAGTTAAATAAAAAACAACAGCTGTGATCACCCCAATTGTTGAAGCAGCATAGGCAAAAATTAATGGATCACCATGGCTGATCCATAAAAGCGCTGCGTGAAGATAAACCAAACCCGGGCCAACATAAAAACCTGTGTTCGCAGCGGAAAGGCCAATCCAAATCGGATGAAAGTCCTTGATCTGCGCCAGTGCTAGAAGTGACTGATACTCTTCATCAATACCAAAGAAAAACCACTCCCCGACCTTGTAAAAGCGGGGAAAGATTATTAGAGCAAATAAAATCAGGATTGCCCAGTTCTGCTTCAATAAATTAATTAATTGAAGCATTTTTATTTTTGTCATATGTTTTTTATATCAAGCGTCATCCCCATAAAGATAGGTTACAATCCCCGTCAGGGGAGATCCTGTCGATTATTACCTTATTAATAATGCATATTATGTCTGGATTCCCTCCTACCCGCTTCGCCAAAGCTTCAGCGAGGCGAACGAGGGAATGACATTGTGTCAATTTTTAATTACATATCCATAATAAACTCCTGATTGAAATGAAACGATTGGTTTCCCGGGTAATTTATCCGGTTTATATTCAGAAATTATCACATTCAATTTAGGTTGGTTAGACTTGATTTCATCAGAATAGATCCACCCAAAATATTTATCTGCATATGATGCGTCCGGGGTTTTGCCATACGCTTTAAAAAGATAGCGCCAACCGCCTGAAGAATGATATTGGCGTTTGTCAGGTGAAAGTGTTGTCAAATAAAATGATTCATTTTTTATATACGGATAAATTTTTTTAATTAGTTGTTTACGAATCATTAAACCATACTGAGTTTGTGTGGTGGTTAATAAGACAAGGCAATTTGCAATAATATAACCTCCAATAATTACATATGATAATTTTTGCGGGATGGCAGAAAAGAAAAGTCCAGCATTAATAGCAAAAAGCACAAGAAATCCTAAAAGAAAATATTGAACTGTTCCGGCGGAGTAAGTTAAAAATGCAAAAATAAATAGCAACATACTCATAAGTAAGATTCGGTATTTTTTTTGAACAACGGCTTGATAAACCAACCAAAAAATTATTACGAGCGAAAATAATATTAGCATTAAATATGCTGGGCTTGAGTTGCCATGAATTCCCAATCCAAACTCTTCTTGGATGTTTGTGTTAAACCGTAAAAACCAGAAGTTGGATAGGACTTTATAAAAAGCCGGTAAGTTCCCAAAAACATTTCCACCACCTTGATTACTGGAAAGAAATTTTTGCACAAAACGCAAAGGCATTTTTAAATTATCGAAGTTATGAAAATAATCAAAAACTATTAAAGGAGAGATAAATAATAAATAAGAACCAATGATCAATAACCAATTTTTCAATTTGATATTTTTACGTATTGTCCAAACAATAAATAATGCAATTGGCCAAAATGATAAAAGAGAGAGATGGACATGAAGAGATAAGGCCATTAATATTGCAGTTAAAACAAGCCAGCGGATATTTTTTTGTGCCTTAACCAAACTAAAATAAAACCAGATAGAAATAAAAACAATCGGTGTGGCGCTCCAAAAACGCCGATCAAAATAAGCAGCAAAGGTTGAGGCGGAATATATTAAAGTTGCATAAATGCCAGCTTTTTGGAAATGGAGTTTGGATGTGACGTAATAGATGTTCAAAGTAGTAATTACTCCAAGTAATGAGGCAAAGTAGGCCAAAATAAGTGGATCTTTGCTAATTTGAAGTAATATAGCACATAAATATGTAACTCCCGGTCCCAGATAAAAGCCAACATTGGATGCGCTCACCCCAATCCAAATCGGGTGGAAGTTTTTCACCTGTTCCCAAGCGAGAAGAACTTGGTATTCCTCATCGAAATTAAAAGTAAACCACTTTCCTATTTTGTAGAAACGGAAAAAGGCTGAAATAAGAATAATAATTAATAAAAACCAATTTGATTTTATTTTATTGTATAGTTTGTTCATGATTTATCTACTATTTTGATAGATATAGCCATAATATTTTCCTTCCTGAAATTGTTGAATTAATTTATGATTAAGACTTAATGGATTTTCAGAAACAATGACGTGTAATTCAGGATCGCTTTTAGAGATTTCATCGGCGTAAATCCAGCCCAATTCAGTGTCTATATTGCTTCTTGCGGGTGTTTTTCCATAAATTTTAAATAACAATCTCCAACCAGCATATGCAAATTGAGGATTAGGTAAGGATCCTGCTGTTTCCAAACTAAAAGTTTTATTATTAACATAACTCATTGTTTTCATAATAAACTGTTTCTTCATTGTTAGTCCATAATCGTTCGTTGTTGTTAGCACTGTTAACAAATTTGCCAAAATAAAAAAGCTAATAACAATACATATTAACTTTTTTGGTAAAGAATTTAGAAAAAAACCAATAATAATTGTGAAAAGAGTCAAAAATCCCATTAAGTAATACTCCGGGTTATAACTTGGATAAACGATATATGCGAATAATATTGACACGATTGATATAAAAAAAATCTGATATCCATTTTTTCTATTTTTAATAAAAAACCAGAAGAGAGCAGCACATGAAATCAATGCTAAGAAAATATTACCCGGTATTTTATAAGTATTAGTTTCCAGGACAATATCTTGAAGATTCGAATTTAGTCGGATAAACCATATCCTTCCTAAGGTCGACACAAGAGAGTTAATATGACTTTTAATGCTTTCAAAACTAAAAAAGTAAAGTCCGGTTTTTTTCCCTTCAAAAATTATTTTATAAGGAGCTAACAGGTTGTCAAAATTATGGTTCAGGTCAAAAACTATAAGTGGGGAAATTATCACTAGATAAAAAATCACCATTAGTACCCAGGTATACCATTTGATTTTCCTGAAATTTTTAATGACTGAGTATATTGTTGGAATCATGAAAAGCAGTAATAATAAATGAAAATGAAAAGAAGCGGCTGTTAAAATAGCAATAAGAATAAACCAACGCGTATCTTTATTAGTTTTAATTAGAGCATAAACATATAATATAGAAATAAGAGGGATAAATGATGGATTCCAAAACCGTCTATCATAGTAGTTTATTAGCGTAGAACATCCATAAAATATACTTGTAATGAATGCTATTTTACGATCAAAAAGATCTCTAACAACAAAAAATAAAACAATAACTGTGGCAATTCCCAATAAGGCAGAAAAATAGGCAAGAACAACAAGGTCTCCATTTTTGATTAAAAATAAAAGGTAGTTTAGATAAATAAAGCCAGATCCAAGATAGAAATTAATATTTGCTTGACTAACTCCAATCCAAATCGGATGAAAATTTTTTACTTGTTCCCAAGCTAACGTTCCCTGCCATTCTTCACTAAAGGTGAAAATAAAAAAATTAGGAACCATCCAAAGTCTTAGGAATATGATGATTGCGAATAATAATATTATCCAAATATTCTGCTTCAATAAATTAATTAATTGAAGCATGAGATTTTTGAAATATCCTTTGTATAAAGCACCAACAGTAGAAATGGAAATTTTAATCGCAGTCACTGTTCGAAGAAATAAAGTTATGAGTGAAAATGGAAATAGAACATTTTTTGCCAAATAGTGACCGTAGTTTTCAAAGATTAATTTATTTTTATTGTTTTTTTCTTCAGGGCGGATTCCTCCGCTCGGTGCTTTATGATGATAAACTAAAGCATCAGGTTCAAAAATAATATCTCCATGTTTTTTTAAACGCGCACTAAGATCCACTTCTTCAAAAACTTTAGGGAAATTTTCATCAAAACCGCCAATTTGATCAAGTGTGGATTTACGAAAAGACATATTACATCCATAAACAAAATCAACTATTTGTTTTTTTAAACTCCAAAATTGATAAATAAACCTTGTTCCCAACCAGTTGGTTTTGCCGGTTTCAACATCAGTATTAGTGGGAATTTTATCACTGTCATTAATTACCCGACCAGCAACACCAACGATTTTGTTATCAGTATATTGTTTGAGATGGTTATTAATTGTATCCTTGGTAATCTCAACGTCATCATCAAAAAATATGACAATTTCTCCTTTTGCTTTGACGATACCTAAATTCTTTGCTACGGAAGTATTTGCTTTATCTAATTGATGATACTCGATATGATATTTATTAATTTCTTTTTCGTCCTTAGTGGCTTGGTTCTCCTGGTCAACAATAACAATTTGAAGATTCGGATGATATAAACGGATTTGTTTGGCGAGTTTCAGGGCAAGATGGGTTCGTTGATATGTGGGGATGACAATGGTGGCGCTTGGTAATTTAGGTTTTTCTTTTTGTAGATTTGCCATAAGAATTCAGCTCCTATTATCCCAAATCCAAGCCAGACAATCAATCCCACACTGATTCCTGCCAGTGGTCCGGCTAAGGACTTGATGACAGAGCCAACCAGCCACCCCAACCCAAGTGACAATGTGCAAACAACTGCAAGGTGAAATGATTTTTTCAAAGCTAAAATTGGCTGGAAGAACACACCATAACTTCCCCAAGCAATAGCAGGAATCACAAACAATGGCAACATGGAAATGGTGATTTTTGCATCTTGGGCACTGAATTTGCCCCCAACAAAAAGCAGATTGATTAATATTGGCGCAGTTAGCATCGTGATAAACGCGATGATGGTTGAGACGATCAATGCAATGAATTTTGAGCGATTAACCAACAAAATTGCTTTTGGATGGTGTTTAACATCAGCAAAATACTCAACCAAATGCGGAAGAAGCAATACCTGCAAACCAATAGTTGCCACACCGGTTGCAAGCGTGAACATTTTTAAAATTAAATTTAGATAAACCATATATCCGGAAGGTAAGGCAGACGCAAAAGCGCGTACGTATACGGTTTCGCTGCGGAAAGCAGAGTAAGCAAGGATGAGGGGAAACCAGGAATAAGATAGCTTAATAAGGGAAGCAAAGTTAGGGGTTAGTAGATAGAAGTTATTAGTTATTAGTGAATAGTTATTAGAAAGGGAAAGTTTTTTCAGTGGAAAGAGAATAG
>Ga0210058_1002499_pt1 | contig 14993 bp, 12 predicted proteins | sample CryGeymeta201511_FD_183979 | JGI IMG/M metagenome (GOLD analysis project Ga0210058, IMG submission 183979) | Groundwater microbial communities from Crystal Geyser aquifers in Utah, USA - Crystal Geyser metaG 2015-11 (SPAdes) (version 2) | ecosystem: Environmental > Aquatic > Deep subsurface >...
GGCAGTACGCCCGCCGCACTCATCAGCAATGTCTCTTTGCCCAACATGCAAAAAGTTCACACCACCTTGGCGCAATTACCCGAAGTCGTGCATCAGGTCGGCGCGCCCGCGCTGATCGTGCTGGGCGAGGTACTGCACCAGCAGGCCGAGTTACCGGAATTGATCCGCCAAGCCGTCTGGTAGGTGGAAGCCCCAACGGGGCTACGCCTAACGGGCATGGCATATTGCCAACCCTGATAATGAAAGGGTTCTCGCAGGGTGGTTGCCCGGTGGGCAACCACCCGCAAACGCGCCATGCCCGTTCCCTCACCCCCGTTCCCCCTCTCCCAGAGGGCGAGGGGTACGATTCGTCGCTGCGCGAGTTTCACGTTAAGGTAAATCATATGAACCGCAAGCGTTCCGCCATGCGCATGGTCTGTGAATGGGTGCGGAATAACAGGCAGCAGCATAAATTGAAAGGGTTAAATATGGATGCAATCCAATATATTCGTGAAATAGGTCGCGGTGCAAAAGGCGCGCGGGATTTATCGCAGGCAGATGCGGAACGGTTATTCGGCGCGATGCTGGATGGCGAGATTGACGAATTGCAGCTGGGTGCCTTGTTGATCGGTCTGCGCATCAAGGGCGAATCGGATGAAGAATTATTGGGTTTCAAGACGGCGCTGGATGCGCGCACCCCGCAGATTTTGCTGTCTGACGGAAGTCCGCATCTGGTGGTCATTCCCAGTTACAACGGCGCTCGCCGCCAACCCAATCTGGTGCCCTTGCTGGCGTTGCTGCTGGCGCAGATGGGCGTGCCAGTGCTGATTCACGGTCGCTACGATTTTGACACCCGAGTAGATCCTTCCGGGATGATGGCTGCGCTGGGCATTGCCAAAGCGCACAGCATCGAGCAAACAGGCCAATTGCTGGCGGAACAGCACATCGCCTTTATTGATCTGGCGGCACTGGTGCCGGGACTGGATCGTTTGCTGGCTCTGCGTTCACGTTTGGGGCTGCGTAATAGCGGTCATACACTGGTCAAATTACTCGACCCGGCACGCGGACGCAGCGTGCGCCTGGTTGCCGTTACCCATCCTGAGTATCTGGAAAAGATGCATCAGTTTTTGCGGGAGGATGGTGGGCGAGCCTTGTTGTTGCGCGGCACCGAGGGTGAAGCCTATGCCAATCCAAGGCGTCGTCCGCAACTGGAAGCCTTTGTGGACGGTTACGCTGAAATTGCTTTTCCCGCAACCGAGGGCGGTGCCCCCCCTTTGGACGGGATACCCGACACGCCTGGTAATGCTACAACGGCGATCCTGATACGCGAGATGTTGGATGGTCGTGAGCCCATTCCGCAGCCGATTTTGGATCAGATTGAAGCGATTAGCCGTCTGGTTAATTCCCGCTGACTGCACCAACACCATGCGTCATGCACGGTTACTGCGCGCCATATCCTGTTTCGGATTTTATTTGCAAAATAAAGCCTTATAAATCAAGTGTCTAAAATCTGGCTCGATTATTGCTTTAGATTAAGTTGAACGATGAGGAGACAAGTTGAAACGCATACTTATTATTGATGATGTGCAAGATAGGGCAGCGTGGTTGAAAGCCAGTCTTGAGCTTGCCGACTACGAAGTAATCGGCGTGCTGGCTTGGGAACAGGTGGACGAACACGCGATACAGGCGGCTTCTGCTGATGTGATTATCGTGGATGCCAATGCGCCCGGACGCGACACGCTGGAGCAGATCAGCCTGATGTCGCAGACACTGGAAAAACCTTTGGTGGTGCTGGGGGCGCATAAGGATCAGCACAGCATACAGGCAGCGATGCGCGCCGGAGTCAGTGCCTATGTGGCTCACACGATACTGGGCGAGGATTTGAGCGGCATTATTCAGGTGGCGGCGGCGCGTTTTGCCGAACACAAGCGTTTGCGCGATGAATTGAAGGAGGCCAGAAGCCAGCTAGTCGAACGCAAGCTGGTGGATCAGGCCAAAAGCATTTTGATGGACGACCACGGTTTTAGCGAAGCAGACGCTTATAAAAGGATGCGCAACATGGCGATGAGTCGTGGCAAGCGCATCGCGGAGATTGCCGAAGCCATTATCGTTGCCAAGGAACTAAGCGCATAAAGCTGTCTGAAGCCGGATTTTTGACAGAAATTTACGAGGAGTGATTAACATGATTACCGATGCGAGCATGATGAAAGCCCTGCACAACAGTACGTTGATTGCAGAATTGCGCGAAGCCGAGATCGCGATTTTACTGGCGCTGCTGACTGTCAGGTATTACAAAGCAGGCGAATTTATTTGCAAGCCGGGTGAATGCTCACTCGGGGATGCGTTGCTGATTCTGGCCGAAGGCGAAATCGAAGTGAATGCCATTGTTGAAAATGAACATATGGTCATGCGTCTGAAAGATCCGGGCGATCTGGCCAGGGTCATCAGCTTCGTCGGCGGTAACATGATGAAAATCGAAGCCACTATCGAAGTGAAGGAAGATTGTACGGTGCTGTTTCTGGAACGCGCCAAGCTGGAAGCCTTGCTGGATAGCCACTATTCCATCATGTATTACGTGATGCGGGGGCTGGTGCGCTACGCTCACAGCTTGGCGCGCCACAAGAGTGCGGAAACCGAGGAAATGAGCAATTATTTTTACCGTCTGAATGGTCGTTATTGACGTATATTGCCGGGTTTTGGTCAACTCGCGAGTATTTTTTAAGGAGACAATGATGTGGCTCCGCACGGGATGCAGGATTACCTTTGACGTGAGCATCGCGACCCCCTTTATTCTTATGCTGCGTCCGCGCAGCGGGATACGCCAGTGGGTGGCGCGTGAGTCCTACACCCTCAAACCCAGTGTGCCAGTGATTGAGTACACGGATAATTTTGGTAATTTGTGCCAGCGGCTGGTAGCTCCTGTGGGGGAATTTAGCATCTGCACGTCCGCCGATATTTTGACGGCGGATGGCATGGATGTCAGCCTCGGTGCACCGTTTGAGGACATTCAGAATCTGCCTGACGATGTTCTCACCTATCTGTTGCCAACGCGCTATTGCGAGTCGGACAAGTTTATCGAATTGGGGCGCGAAATTGTCGCAGATGCTGCACCCGGCTATGATCAGGTGGCGGCCATTGAAACCTGGATACGCAAGCATATCCGCTTCAACCCGGACTCAGGTTTCTTTCAGCTTTCTGCCGTCGAAGTCAATCAGCAGGGCGAGGGCGCGTGCCGCGAACTGGCGCATCTGGGCATCGCACTTTGCCGTGGTTTGTGTATTCCGGCACGCATGGTGGTAGGGTATTTGCATGAGCTCGAACCCATGGATTTTCATGCCTGGTTCGAAGCCTATGTGGGAGGGCGCTGGTACACCTTTGATGCAACGCAGCCCCGCCCAAAAGGCGGGCGCATCACCGTGGCATATGGTCGGGACGCTGCTGATGTTGCCATATTCAACCAGTTTGGGCCGGCCTTATATCCAAGGGAAATGTCGGTGCATGTCGAGCTGCTGGACGCGGCACCGGATTGAATGTCATGCAAAGATTGCGCATCACACATCTGACGGAATATTTTTTCCCGACACGAGTGACACTCAATCAGCATCGTTTGCTGCTGCGCCCGCGTGAAGGTCATGATGTGCGCATCGAGTCTTCACGGCTGCGAATTACGCCTGCCTGCCGCATCAAATGGCAGCGCGATGTGTTCGATAATTCTTTGGCGCTGGTCAACTTTCAGGAACCCTCGAATAAACTGACGATTGCCAGCGAAGTCGTCATTCAGCACTACGCGCCCGAGCCTTACGACTTTCTGCTCGAAGGCTATGCGGTCAATTTCCCCTTCCGCTACGCGCTGGGCGAGCAGAGCGATCTGGCACCCTTTCAGAGACTGGTTTTTATTGATAATCAACAGGTTATAAATAATTGGCTGCAAAGTTTGGGCTTGCAGGGCATGCAAACCTTTGCCCTGCTGGTGAGGCTCAATCAGATGATCAGTCAGCAATTTTGCTATCGGGCGAGGGAGGAATCAGGTGTTCAGTCACCTGCACAAACGCTGCTCCTGCGCAGCGGTTCCTGCCGCGATTACGCTACGCTGTTCATCGAATCGTGCCGCTGCCTGGGGTTGGCCAGCCGGTTCGTCAGCGGCTATTTACATGCCCAGGCGACCGAGGTGGGCAATGCCACGACCCATGCCTGGGTGGAAATTTACCTGCCGGGTACCGGCTGGAAGGGCTTCGATCCGACTTCGGGTGAAGTGACTGGTAACCGGCATATAGCGGTCGCGGTGGCGCGCGACCCGGAAACCGTGCCGCCCGTGTCCGGCAGTTTCATCGGCACCGACGCGGCCATGCTGCAGGTTAACGTGCAGGTCAATCTGCTGGCGTGAACGGTATGGAGTATTCGTCACCTCATTCAGCGTGGTAAAAATCCCGTCTTTGCCCAGGAGTCTGTCGGACTTAAAGGAAATCTACTGCACTTGTCCTCGGGTGGTGTGGCCGGGGAAATTCGCCTGGACGGCGCATATTTGCGAGCCGCCGCTGTGCGGCTTGCCTGCTTGACCCACTTCACCGTTTTCTTGGTCAATAGAACAACCACTGACCTGCGAAACCCGCAAAATCTGCCCTCGCCCAGCCAAATTTTGCGAGCCGCCGCTTTGCGGCTTTGCCTGCTTAAATCTTTTCGCTACGATTCTTCAAGTCCGACAGACTCCTAGCACCTGCCGTGCGGGAATGCGACCTGCCTTGATGATTTCCTGGTCGTGGTAGATGTCGTGCAAGAAGGCGTTCAGCGCCCGGACACGCTGGCGATGGCCAGGCCCGACGCGCAGTTGATCGCGGTCGGCAAACGCTGCCGCCAGCTCTCTACCGATCAGCGTTTCATCAACCGCGCGCTGGTCGAAGCGGCACAGCATCATGCCGTCGTGGTGCGCCTCAAGGGTGGCGACCCGATGATTTTCGGGCGCGCGCAGGAAGAAATCGCCGCGTTGCAAGCCGCTGGTATCGCGTATGAAATCGTTCCCGGCATCACCTCAGCCTTGGCGGCAGCGGCTGAACTGGGCGTGTCGCTCACCCGGCGCGGCGTGAGCCGCAACGTAGTGTTCGTCACGCCGCGCGTCGGTGAAGCAGAATCGGTCAGCGACTGGGCGCACGCGATGTGGCTGTATTACTGGCTGGCCAGTTACGGCATCAATCCGCTCAAGGATGTGAAGACCATCACCGTGCCGCCCCCGCAGATGGTGGCGAACATGCGTATCGGCAACATGGATGGTTTCTGTGTCGGCGAGCCGTGGAACAACCGCGCTATTTACGACAAGATCGGTTTTACCGCCGCGACCACTCAGGACATCTGGAAAGATCATCCCGAAAAAGTGCTGGGCTGTACCGCCGAATTCAGCCAGAAATATCCCAATACCGCCCGTCGCGTAGTCATCCTGCGCCGCCCCGTCAAACAAGACCTCGCTTTGACGCGCCGGATTAAAAAGCAGATGGAATTGTTGCTGACGGATGAGGCAATACAGGCCTACGAATACGCCGTGCTGGTGACCAATACCGCATACAACTTGCACGCCATCGCGCAACTGTACCGTGACCGTGCTGATTGCGAGAATGGCTTCGATGAGCTGAAAAATCAGTGGGGTTGGGGTGGCTTCACCACGCAGGATATTGAGCGTTGCCAGACCTCGGCGCGCTCGGTTGCGCTGATTTACAACTGGTGGAGTTGGTATTGCCGTGCCGCCAAACCCGATGCGCGCATGGAAGCAATCACCAGTCGTCCGTTGTTGCTAGCGGGTGTAGGGCGCGCGGTAAAACACGCAGGACAGACGACCTTATATTTGACCGCGATGCATGCCGCAAGCGAGCATCTGAATACGCTCATCGCCAATATCCACGCCGCCTTGGCGCACGTCAAAACGCTTGCGGAGCAGTTACCCAAGATAGACCCTTGGCACGTCCTGCTAGCCCACATCATCTCAAAAATCACGCACCGTCCACCACCGATTTACGCTCGTATCTTTACGTTGGCGACAGGCTAACTGCCGAATTTAGGTTAATGACGCGCCATCAGTTCGCGCAAGGCCGCATTAGGTTTGGGTGGATTTTCGATGGAGGCGGTGAATGCTTCAAAGTCCCGCTGTGTCAGCAACAACGTATCGGTCTCCGACACAATACGGCGCGCCGCCTCAAAAGCGTTCTGCAACATAAAACTGGAAACCGTTGTCCACATCAACGACGCAGCACGCTCGATCATCGCCTTCGCTTCGACACTGGTGCGCAGATTGATGCGGGCGGATTCATTGGCAATAGCGGTAGTCATGGCAAAGTCTCCTAAAACAGATGCTGTAATTGCACGTCAACTTTACGCACCAGTTCACAGACTTTGGTGGCGATCCAAATCGGCGAATCAAGTTGGCTGACGGCCTCCTCAGTTGTTAATCGGATTCGTGCGGATCGGCGCGCATGGATGCAGTGAGGATGAATTCATATGAGCCAAGGGGAAATGATGTTCATATTTGCCATTCCATAAAACATACTGATCGTGGGCATAAAAGCCCCTTTCAAATCTCGTCAGGATACAAGGCATTCAGCACTGCACACAGATCGCCGAGATGTTGCTGGGTGAAATAAAGCTCAACCTCATTGCCTGCGAGATTCAACGGGATTTTTTGGCCTTCGCATTCCAATATTGCGCGCTGAACGGTCTCGGGAGTCAACCCGCCGTTTTTATACATCGCGGCATGGTTGGGGCAGAGTGCCAAGTTGTTCTGCTCATGGTGGGCATTGACACCGCCCACGCAATCCACTGCTTCAAAATGTGGCTCACCATTCAACATCACAGGCTGTGGGGCTTGGCAGAGCTGGCAGAACATTATCCCGTCGCCATTCGTATACTGGTGTGCAAGGTAGGCTCTCGCATCGCCTTGCGCTTCTGGGTAATATGGATTAACAGATCGTGGTCGTATTTCAGTTGTTTTTGCGGGCGTGTTTCGTGCCTCTTCGTCTATCTTTTTTTCGCGCCTTTCTGGATCAGGAGATATTCTATCGGGCAAAGTTGGCGAGCTTAATTTTTCTTGCCTGCGTTGCTCAAGCTCTTTCATCTCTTCTGGAGTCACGCTCATTCGCCGTTCAGCTTCTTCAGGAGTTATGCCATAAGCTGCCGCAATCGGCGACATATCCACTGTATGTTTCATTCCCAGCGCACGTGCAAGCGATTCGGCGCGTGGGGTGCTTTTCTCAAAGCCATCAGGTAACTCTGTCAGCAGTATCTGCTCTGGACGGTAAAAATCACCCGCTTGGGGTAACCAAGCGTGCTGGGCGCAAGCCTTACCAAGTTTTGAATATCCGCAATATTTTTTGATCTTATCTACAGGGAATTGCATGTTGTTGCACTTCCACTCTTCCCCCTGAATCAGATCCTTGTATTCGATCAACTTATTCCACAGAAAAACTGCACGCTCATGGGTCGAATGACTCACTGCCCATTCCAGACCAAAGATGTCCGCCTCTGCGTCAAATCCCCCTTGTGGTCGCTTGTATGCGCTTTGTGGGCTACGTTTAACCAGCGAGGCGATAGCAAAACCTAATTTGCTTTGGACATCGCTTGCCAAATGTTCACTTACCACAGACAAAGGAAAATATGCCTTATCCTTTTCGTTCCCGGCAAACCACTGCTCCAATTCTGGTGATTGGCAATAAAGAGTTTGATCTCCCGGTTTCATCCCGACAACAGCTCCGCCTTGCGGATTGCCCGCCGGAACGGCAGCAACAAAAGATGTCTCCTTGAGCTTGGCGATAAGTCGGCTGGCATCATCTGGTTTGGCATTTGAATATGCGACTGAAATTTCCTTTAGGTCGCGCACATAGTCATTCTGGTTAAACTGCCATGTCCCTTCCGCATACTTCCGCAACCGACACTGTATGACGACATCAACTTTGTCTGGCTCACGCAGCTTTGCTGTTTCGCGCAGGAACTTGTCGATTACTGGATCACTGGCAAGGGATCGTTTAATCAATGGGAAAATGGTCTGATCTATATCGGCCACGTTGACGGGTGGCAACCAAGCATTTGGTTTATCTGACACTCCGGGTAAAACGTGCAGATTATCTTCACGTCGCACAAACGGCACGGATCTAAACAAGTTGTAATTCTGCTTCCTCCCCAAGTACTCATAGAAGTCACGTAGCCACTCTTCACTTTGAATCTCAAAAAATGAGGTGGTCAATTTATCTTTCAGCTCTGATGGCTGTATCTCTTCAACAACGTCTTTCAAATAACGATGAAAATCTGCTGTTGTACCGTTCTCTGTGATGGAGTCATCAAGCCACTCCAGCTGCGCCTTGCCAAACAGTGAGCCGAGCTGTTCCGGCGAAAACAATTCAACCAACTCCTTACCGCGAGCCAGCTTGGCCTCGTCGGCTTTGATGAAACCGCCCCCCTGCGCGGGTAGGAGTGGCTGGGTTTTGAGTGCTTCGCGCACCCTGTCATATACTGGACGGAACAGGCTGCCTTCGGGAAAATCCAGCGCCCTCAGCGGCAGAGCGGCGTAGCTGGCGACATTCAGCAAACCAAGGTCGCGTATATAGCCCAAACTATCGGAAAGTAATGAGGCTGATTGTTCTACAACATGCTGATTGAATTCGTCGCCAGCCGGGACTGTTTCACGTTGTGGCGTGGTTCGATACGGCCCTTGCAGTATGAAGCCGACATGCGTTTCAATGACCGTAGGAAAAAATACGAATAGTCGTGCGTTCTCGACTTTTCTGATTGCACCCCCATCCTTCAGGCGTTTATCAAGCCTGAAAGCAATCTGAACCGGACGATGTTCTTTCTTGATTCCATCATCGCCAGGCCATTCAATAGGACGTTCGACAATTAGATAACAGTAATCTGCTCCATCGCTGGGGACAATGTACATCTCTTTGACTATGTTTTTATCTTGAGTCTGCACAGGCTTTATCTCGCGCAGGTAGTGGCCTTTGTGCTGCTCCGTCTCCCAGCGAATTTCTGTCAGCGACTTGGTAAACAGCAGCGTTTCGGCACTAAGCTTAGAAAGCTTGTCTGCAATCTCACTGTAGGCAATTCCAGATGTTTTCAGTTTTCCTTTTTCAATGTAATTGGGTTTCTTTATTTCGTGATCGAAAGGAAATATAAATCGGGTTTTCCCCAACTCAAGATCGCTCGGATAATGAATGCCATCTAAGCTATAAAGTTCGGTAATCTCGAAACTCTCATCGCCGGAATGCACTCGGGGCGAGGCGGTATAGGCAAAGACAGATTTGAAGCCGAGTCCAAAATGTCCAATCTTGGTGATGTCCGTCTTCCCCTTGCCAAAATAGCTAATGGCCTTGACGTTATCTTCGGTGAATGACTTGCCATTGTGTTCAACAACTAGCGAGGTTTGCGAAACAGAAAATCTTATTTCCGTAGCCTCAGCATCATCAGCATTTTGGAGTAGCTCATAAACGAAATGAGCCATTTCGGAATACATCGCCACTTGGGACATACGAGAGGCGCGATCTTTGCCTAGTTGTTCCTCGTTGTAGCCAGAGATTTCTTTGTAATTACTGCTCATGTCTCAGCCTCCACGACCAGCACCCCAAACACAACCGTTTCAGCGCGAATGTCTGCCGCTTCCTTAGCTGTTTCCAGCTTCTCCTTGCGGAGATAATGGTCCGCCTTGATACGGTCGTGTTCTGCCTGTTTCATGGTGCGAATTTTTTCGTCCGTGGTCTTGCTTAATTGGTCATTCACTTGCCGCAGTCGTGCCTTGGTACTGGCGGTCAGGCTGTTCAGGCGGTAATCCACCAATTGCTGGTTGGCTTCCCTGTGATTCGCTAGTGAATCGCGCCAGCGTTGATGGTGGCGGGCTTCCAGCGCGTCGAATACCGTTTGTGCGGGCAGTTCCATATTTTCTGCCGGAAGCGCATCGCGCAGCAGGGTAAACAATTTTGCTTCGATTTCCGGCGATTCTACTACCGCCACCAGTTCACAATCTGCACGTACACCTTGTTTGTGCCATTGGTAAAGGGCGAAGGGATACATTCCCGCTTCCAATTCCGCCGACTGCACACGACACTGTAAGTAAACCGGCTGGCGGGGTTGCAAATGAGCTGCGGCTTGCCGCAGCAGCGGATGCGCAGGGTGCAGCAAAACCGCCTTGTTGTTGTCACTGGCACAATCCTGATCGAAGGTGATTTCAAGATGGGGCGTGTTTCCTTTAAGCCAGCGTTCCCAAGTTCTCGCCTCCTGATTGTCGGCTTTTAGTTTCTGATAATCCTCCAGCAAACGGGCACGCGCATCGGCATCCAGCCGAAGGGTTTTGAGGGCTTGGCTGCCCAGTATGACTTCCTGTTCTTTGCCGGAAAGTTCGCGCAGGTAAAGGCTGGCTGTTGATTGCAGTGCTTCCGGCGTGAGCCAGCCGCTGGTTGGGGTTGTGAGTTCATCATCGTTGGGCAGGCTCAAACCAAACAATTCGGCAGCACGACTTTCCAACGTCTCCTGTTCCTGTATCTCGCGCAATTCGTTGTCTGCCAGTTGTTGCAGTCGTTCCTGTCGTTGTTGCTGGGTCAGATCAAAGCTTTCAGAAATGGCGTGTAATTCTTTGCTGATCTGGCCAAGGATTTCTTCGCTCGCACCTAACGCTTGCTGAAAAACACCGATGCGCAACAGACAGCGTTCGTAGATGTCGGCATCCACCGTGCCAGGAGTGATGAGGTTGTTGATGACCACCACTTCGCTTTTCTGCCCGTAGCGGTCTATACGCCCGATGCGCTGTTCGATGCGCATCGGATTCCACGGCAAATCGTAGTTGACCATGCCGTCGCAGAACTGGAAGTCTAGGCCTTCGCTGCCGACTTCGGTGGAGAGCAGCACATCCAGCGTGTCTGCTTGTCCCTTGTCTTGAGCAAAGCGCTGGCGGATGTCGCGGCGGTCTTCGTCCGCTACGCCGCCGTGGATCACACCGATGCGGATACCTGCCGCAAGCAGATTACGCTCCAGATAAAACAAGGTGTGACGGAAACTGGTGAACACCAGCAGCTTGTTGTTAGGCAAGGCTTGTTTGTCGCGGACGATGGCGAGGAATGCATCCAGCTTGGGGTCGGCGGGATCGAGCATTCTTGCGGCTTGGCGCAATTGTTCGATGTCGGCCTGCAAGCTTCCCGGCGGCAATACTTCAATCTCGTCCGTTTCATCGTCGTTGATTTCAGCCAGACCAAGATCGTCCAGCTTGCCATCCAGCCATTGGTCTATGAACGGGGCCAGCGCATAAAGGCAACTGGCCGCCTGCCGTCGCAGGGTGGAGAGCATGAACAGTACGGCTGTCCGCCCGTGATTTTGCGCGAATATCCGTGCTGCCGTGGCGATTAACTGGTCGTGAAATTCACGTTGTGCTTCGGTGAATGGAACGGAAATTGTTTCCGGTTGGCGTGTGGTGAAATTGCCGATGTCGCGCCGCCGCGTGCGGTTGATGAGGCTGTCGAAAGTTGAAAATCGCTCGACTTCACGAATCAAGGCAACGCGTGTGGCGGAATTGATTTCCGGTTCGGCAAGTGTGTCCAGCACGCGCTGAAAATCAGGTGTTTCCATGAAAGAAAAGCATCCTGCCGCCGTTATTAATTCCTCTCGTGCCTTTTGCTGCCCGTTTGCTGCCGCAGATCGTAAATGATTCGCCGCCGCGTGGATGTGTGGATTGGGTTCAGCCATAAATTCAAAGCTGGGGCGATCTATCACCAGATCAGGACGTAGCACGTTAAGCAGGGTAAACAAATCCTGATTGCCCATCTGGATGGGCGTGGCGGTCATAAAAACCACCGCCTCGGCGTGGTCGCAGAAAAACTTCACACCTTGGTGCAGCCAGGTATTGGCGTTGCGAATGTGGTGTGCCTCATCCACGATAACCAGATCGAAGCGCGGTGGCGGATCGAGGTCAAACAACCCCTTGGTTTTCTTGCCGCGTTTTTGCGGCTTGCCATTGAGCAGAGCATCGTCGATCAGGGAAAACGGCAAAATGGTTCGACTGTGTTGGCGCGGCCACTCGCCATCAAGGTCTGTTTCGTGCAAACAATGCCGCAAGGTCTCGCCGTCAAGATGGGTAAATTCTTCACCGAAACGCTTCATCTCGCTGCGCCACTTACCTTCGGCCACCAGTGGTTTCGGGCAGATAATCAGTACGGATTTGATTTCAGAGCGGGCTTGCAACTCTTTTAGTATTAACCCGGCCTCAATGGTCTTGCCGACACCCACATCATCTGCAATCAGCAAACGTGGGCGATCCGCGCGCAACAACTTGAGTACAGGGCGATATTGATAAGGCACAAATCGCACTCGCCCTGAATGCAAGGAGTAGAGGTTGGCGGCAGACGGCGCAGTCAACAGCAGCGCGGTGATGCGCGCATGAAATTCTGCCAGTGCGAGTGTGGTTCGCTCATCCACGGACGTGGGGTTGGCTTCGAGCTGGCTTGCATAATAATTCGTTGGCTTGCCATCCTCGAAAACCGAGTAGCGGCATTCGCCGCCCGAATTTGGCTGCACCGAGAGGATTGGGAAAATCTTGGTGTGGTTCGATTTCAGGCGCACTAACTGGCCCGGTGAAAATCCATCCTGGATGGTCGTTGTTTGCGGTACTGCTGCAACGGTAGGCGCAGCAGGTGCGGGGGACGACGCAACAGGTGGCAGCGATGGGTTTGGAGAAACGGTGGGTGAAAGCAGCGCCAACTGCTGCTGTTTGTAAGCGGCTATTTGGTTTTGTGCGGCATCGCCGACCCTGAGCATCTTTGCCAGACGCTCAATCGTATCGGCATCGCGATAAGCATCATGTGGTTCAGCATCGCCCGAAGGGGCATGCGCCCAACGGTTGCGTATCGTCTGCGCTTCTTTCAGCCAGTTGCGCGCTTCTTTGGGCCAGTTGTGCTGTGAAGACAGTTCGTACCAGTTTTGATCGAGCACCCGCAGTAAAGCAGCCAAATCAAGACCTGACAACTCAACAATGTGCGATTGCTTTACTCGCTCTTGCTGCTGGCAAGTCAGTACATCCAAAACATAACGCTTCCACCAGTCAAAGGACAATTGAGGCAGCCATTCGTTAAGGAGATTTCTAAGTTCAGAGGTAAATATCTGTAATAAGTTATTCATATCCACCTCGTGATTTGCCTCGTGTTATGCTAACACGAGGCAAAGCCGGGTTGCCGTTACATTCACGGTAAATTTGTTCTCCATGTAACCATCTGATAAATATCAACTAAGCGACCACGTTGTATTGTTCCCTCGCCCACTTGTGGGAGATAACCAGCGACTTGGGCATCGTTCTCTGATGCCTTAGTCGAATGGCTATCCATGATGGCTTGGGCTTTAGCACTTAGCCAGAATTGAGTTGTTTTATCAGTTGTTTCATCAGGGTTAGGTAGAGGGGAGGAGAACAAATTTACCGTGCCGTTACATTGACGGGGGATTGAACAGCTAATGAAAATTTGCTATAGCGAACCAGACACCCATCGTACGTTACAAATATTTTCATGGCGTACCCATTGCGTGAGCTTGTAGGCACTGTCTTTCAGTAGTTCGGACAGGTTAAAGGTCATTCTTAAAATCCAAAATTATTAAGCCGTTTGGTTAAACCGATTGCAACGGGCTAGTCGGACGAATCAGGATTGCCGCAGGGATGCCCAGTCCATGATGCAGCTTCCAAATCATGGCCAGCGTCAACGAACGCTTCCGGTTCAAGATTTCATATACGCGATTTAAGCGTCCGATCATCGGCACTAAATCTTTCGCGCTTAGATTCGATTGTTCCATGCGAAATTTAATCGCTTCAACGGGGTCAGGCAGGTCAATCGGAAAATGCTTGGCTTCATAGACTTCGACCAGGGTCAGCAAAACCTCGAAACGATTCCCCGCGCGTGAGCCGGGCTCAGGTTCACTGTCAAAATATCCTGAGACTTCGCGCATCACCGCCAGGTAGTCAGCTTCAGTGTGAATAGGGCGGATTTCCATGAGTATTACTCCTGTTCGATTGTTTCGGCTTTGATTGCATCGTATTGCGCGTGTGTGCCGATAAACTTGATATAGACCGCACCAAACCGATACGCGACCGACACAATTAGGCGGTAATCATTGCCTTTGATGTTAAAAATCACGCGCCGATTTTTAAGGATGCTGGCATTGCGATATTTTTCTTTAATGTCCGACGGCTGATGCCATTCAGCCTGCTTGACCTCATCCACCCAAGCCTTTAGATGATGCTCTGCGGTTGGGAAAAGTACCCAAAACTCGCGCAGGATTTTGACGGAGACGATTTTCATCGTGCGCATTATAGTCCCGTTATGGGATATAACAACTCCGCCCTGGTTAATTAACCTATCCAGCCTTAATAAGGCGCAGTGATAGTGTCTAACGGGCATGGCAAGTTGCCGCCCCCGATGATGAAATGGTTCTCGCAGGGATGTTGCCCCGCGGGCAACAACTCGCAAACTCGTCATGCCCGTTTCCCCCTATCCAACTTTCCCCCGCACATCCTAAAGGGTACAAGAGCGGGAGAAAGGGCAAACGAATCGCTGCGCGAGTTTCACGTTAAGGCGCAGAAAACGCACGAATTTGAGGCGACCGCTGCACCAATGATACTGATTGGTGCATGAGCATCAATCATCAGACGGACGTATAAATATGCAACCTATTGATTTATATCAATAAATAGTAAATATTATTACTGGCACGAGTATTGCTTAGTAAATAGCATCAACGAATCAACGGCGATTCGGAGAATTGCACTACCGGACAACGGCGTCCCACTGCGTTTATGCGCGGTCGGACGCTTTTTGCTTTTTGACGAAACGATTAAGGAGATTGGAAATGAGAAATTCAAAAATAATCACGACCGAAAAATTTGTGGCACCCAGCGTGCCGGAACACAACAGCCGGAGGGATTTCATGAAGCAGACGGGGGCAATATTGGGGGCTGCCGGGATTATGTCCATGGTGCCGATGGGTACGCGAGCAGCGGCCTGGGCGGCGGGTTCGGATGC
>Ga0210058_1002506_pt1 | contig 14963 bp, 17 predicted proteins | sample CryGeymeta201511_FD_183979 | JGI IMG/M metagenome (GOLD analysis project Ga0210058, IMG submission 183979) | Groundwater microbial communities from Crystal Geyser aquifers in Utah, USA - Crystal Geyser metaG 2015-11 (SPAdes) (version 2) | ecosystem: Environmental > Aquatic > Deep subsurface >...
TAAGTCCCAAAATTATTAAAGAAGTAGGTTCTGTTTCTTTAATTACTGGAGTAGGACAAGTACTGTTTACTTCGATTATTGGTTTTGCCTTGTCAATTTTCCTGGGACTAGATACCACTGCAGCCATGTATGTAGCGATTGCGCTTACATTTAGTAGCACTATCATTATTTTAAAGCTTCTCTCAGACAAAGGTGACGTCCATAGTTTGTATGGAAAAATTGCCGTTGGCTTTCTACTCGTTCAAGATGTAATTGCTACCATAATCTTAATCATTGTCTCTTCAACTGCCTCTGCTCAGGGCACATCAATACCTCTTGTTCTGCTTACAACCCTTCTGAAAGGTGGATTTATTGTCATTGTTATCACCTTACTTGAAAAAGTACTCTTACCTAAGCTGCTCAAAGCTGCTTCCGATAGTTCAGAACTCCTATTTATCTTCTCACTCAGCTGGGGACTTGGTTTTTCTGCCCTTTTCTATGCACTAGGTTTATCTGTTGAAATTGGAGCACTTATTAGTGGTGTAGTCTTATCTTCATCGGCCTATGCAGAAGAAATTAGTTCTCGTTTGCGACCCCTCAGAGACTTCTTTATTGTGATGTTCTTTGTGCTCCTAGGCTCATCAATGACCTTTTCTGGCGGCCTAACTATGCTGATACCTGTTGTAGTGCTCTCACTCTTTGTACTTGTCGGTAACCCAGTAATTGTCTTGATCATCATGAACTTACTTGGCTTCCATAAAAAGACCGGTTTTCAAGCAGGCTTAACCGTTGCCCAAATAAGTGAGTTTAGTTTGATTTTAGCCACACTCGCGTTCCACATTGGGCATATTAATAAAGATATCCTCACGATGATCACGTTGGTTGGATTAATAACTATCGCTGGTTCAACATACTTAATTTTATACTCCGAACCAATCTATCAAAAAATAGAAAAGTATCTTTCATTCTTAGAGCTTCGCAAAAATAATAAGAGTACCACTGGTAAATATGCTAAAGTTGAAAGCTTTATCTTTGGCTTTAATCGCGTAGGCACAACCTTTATGGATACCTTCAAGGATCTTGGCTATACTGTGGGTGTGGTAGATTTTGATCCCAATACGCTCGATCGCTTACCTAAAAAAGGCGCTCAGTATTATTATGGAGATGCTCAGGATGTTGAATTTTTAGGTGAACTGCCACTCAGTTACGCAAAGTTTGTTGTTTCATCCATTAAAGATTTAGAAACAAATGCAACCTTAGTTAAACACCTGAAAGATCAACATAAAAATGCCATCATTATTGTGTTTGCTGAAACTTCTGAGGATGCTCAAACACTCTATGACGTCGGTGCCAACTATGTTGTACTCCCTCATTTTATCGGTGCAGATTCAACAGCAAAGTTTATAAAACGTGTTGGCTATTCTAAAGAAAGTTTCGAGTATAAAAAAGAACAAATACTCAAGCAATGGGCTTAACTATTTGTACTCTTGTGGTACACTATACCCATTGCTTTCGCTCCCGGATAGTGAAGTGGCATCACCACAGTTTCTGGAACTGTTATCCTAGGTTCGAACCCTAGTCCGGGATCACATAAAAAAATTCCCAAAAGGGAATTTTTTTATGTATTTCTGGCTCGTAGATGCGATCAGTCGCGCCAGCAAGAAGTGAGCACCGGCGAACTTCCTGCTTAGTGCATGTGAGCTTCCTTAAGTAGATAAAAATAGCAGCGAATCGTAAACCCTAGTCCGGGATCAGATATGATTCATCTTTCTGTTCATGAATCATAATTCTTTTCTAATTTCCAACTTATTTACTGATATATACATCTAACACTCTTATGGGTTATAATTCACTCCCTTTCTTTCAAGACCGTTGCTTTCAGCACGATTGCAACATGTCTATAAAGAATTGAGATCTGTTCTTTAATATTTAGTTTAAAAACTTTTCAAAAATAAGGAGTATTACAACATGATCACAAGATCAAGATTTTTATTCATATTCTTTCTTATCGGAACGGTACTCGCCGTATCTGCGCTCACTGCTCAGAATCATAGTGCTAATGCTTCAAATCAACAATCTGTTGAAGAAGTAGTAGCTACTGCTAAAATGGTCGTTGCAGGTGGATATCACACTTGTGCAATTACGGATAGTGATTCAGTTAAATGTTGGGGTTCAAATGTCAAAGGTCAACTCGGTAATGGAACATATATTAGTAGTTCGGTACCTGTTGATGTAATTGGTTTACCAACTGGCATCAGACACATTGCTCTTGCAGGATTTAGTACTTCTGTTGTTACAGACACAGGACTTGTCTATTGGTTTGGTGAAGGTAGTACTACACCGAACCTGAATTCTTATGTAAATAACGTAGCACAAGTTGTAATGGGTAATGCCCATACATGTGTACTCACTAATGACAACTCTGTTAAATGCTGGGGTGATAACCAAGATGGGCAGCTTGGTGATGGAAATATACCAACCGACAGCTATTTACCCGTTACTCCAATTGGATTAGAATCACAGGTGACATCACTCTCAGCAGGTCACTACTACAGTTGTGCAACAACTGAAAGTGGAAGTGTTCTGTGCTGGGGAAATAGCTTTGGGGCTCATCCCGTGCCAACTCAAATACCCGGCTTGGACTCTGGCTATGTGGCTACTGCACTTGGTGCAGCACATGCATGTGCATTGTCTGTAACAGGTACTGTTAAATGCTGGGGACAGAATTATCTTAACCAGCTAGGAAATGGTAACAATGAGAACTCTGCACTTCCTGTCAATGTTTTATTGAATGCAAATGCAACAAGTATTTCAAGCTACCTGTACCATACGTGTGTCACTACCAGTACGGGTGGAGCAAAATGTTGGGGTTGGAGCACTTCCGGTGAACTTGGTAACAACAGTACTGAGTTAACCACTGTACCGGTCGATGTTATAACGATCAACCCAGGAATTTCCAAAATTATCACTGGCCACTCTCTCTCATGCGTAATAACAACAAACCAGTCTGTTAAATGTTGGGGATATAATGACGACGGGCAGCTAGGCAATGGAACAACAAACTCTACGCTTACTCCTACAAATGTTGTTGGTTTCGGCGGAATGTCATGTACTGACATGAATGATGCAGACGGTGATGGTTTACCAAATGGCTGGGAAGTTTGTGGCTTTTATCTTGATGGTATTGTCGATGGCACACCTGATGTTGATTTACCTGCTCTTGGAGCAGATTGGCAACACAAGGATGTATTTCTTGAAATTGATTATATGGATGCAGGTCTAATCACAAATATTAGACCTAATGCTGATTCTGTTAAAATCATGGTTGAGGCTTTTGATAATGCCCCAATTCAAAATATTGATGGATACTCTGGTATACATTTGCATGTTGACTATGGCAATAACGCTCCATTAACTTGGGGTACAGCTTCTTCTTGGGGAAACCTATCTGAAGCTACTGAAATTCCCTACCAAAACTACCTAGTTCGCTTTGATATACCAAACGACACAGCTGATTGGTCAGTATATCAGCAAGTTATGCACTTGCAATTTACTGAAGCAAGAAGTCACGTCTTTCATTACCAAATTCACACTGGCCTAACTGACAGAGATACATTGAGAATTCTCGGAGTATCAAATAATATTCCTGGTCAATTTTCAACAGTTAATAGATATGACATTGGCTACTTACCACTTCACATACAAAGGTCACCTCAAAGTGTAGCAGGCACAAGTATGCATGAATTGGGACATAATCTTGGTTTGCATCACGGCGGGACAGATGATCGTCAATATAAACCGAATTATCTCAGCATCATGAACTACTCTTTCACTAATGGCGGTCTAGTTATTAATAACAAAGATGGCAACTATAACTTTTCAATATTCAATGATATTAACCCACTAGTTGAGTATGAACTCAATGAACTTGTTGGTATTACATCTTCAAGTGGTGAACCCATCAATAGTTACAAGACGTTCTACTACAGTGGGTACGCTGAACCAGAAAATATTGATGATCATAGAATACCAGCGTATGTAGGGCAACAAATTGATTGGGATAATGATGGTACTTTTGAGAATGTCGCTGCCAATAGTGTCAACTACAATGACAACTATTTAGAGGTCCTTGAAAGTTCAAATGACTGGGAAAATATCCAATTCTTGTCTGATAATGGCGCAAGTTGTATTGGCCAAGTAATCTGTAATTATAACCAGGCTAAGACAACTTTTGTTGGAAATCCATTTGTCACTGACCTTATGGAAGATGCTTTCCCTGACATATCACTCCCTCACAGCCTCTCAATGTCAATGAACTACTGGTTTGAGGTTGATGATACAGACATAACATCAACAGTACCCGTTACAATTACAAATAGTGGCACAAACGTGAGTACAATTGAAATTTCCTATATAACAACTAGTACAACATTCACTACAAGTGCACTACCTACCAGTATAATTCTTGAGCCAGGTGCATCATATGTTTTAGACATTGGCCTTGACACTGTTGGCAAAATCATTGGGCATGAAGAGCTAATTGTTAAAACAACTGTTCAAGAGAATACTAATTGGACAGGCGAAACTCACGTAGAAGTTCACAAACAACTTAAGTATGTGTACTTGCCCATTATTCAAAAGTAAAAACTAAATAAAATTAAGATCAGAAAGAGCCAGGGTAACCTGGCTCTTTTACTACCTCAATCATTAGCACCATGTACATCTATCTCACAAAAGTTCCCAGCATTTGTAGAACAACTACTCACTTGAAAACTAAAAAAAAGGTTGTTAAAACCTTTTTAACTGATATACTATTCACATGGCCTCAAAGAAAAAAATCCTAGTACTTGTACTACCTTTTTTGGCAATTTTAACAATACTCATTGTATTTTTTGTCCATGATTGTGGATATCAGCCTATCTTTAGTGACGAAGTCAAATCATGCCAATGTAATGGAGCAATTATAACTTATGGAGAACCTACCCTTCCAGAGGAGGATACTGGACATGGAAGCATGTGTATTGGACTTCTTATAAAAGACGACTAAAAATTTGCGCTCTACTCACCACACTTCACACAAATATGTTCAAAGTATCCACCAATGCTAATTTGAGCACCATATTTCTCTTTATTTTTTTTAACCCATCGGCTTATCCACTCATCTTTATTTGAAAAAATATCGGGAATGCTTAAAAGAAGTATGCCGTGATTACGATTCACTCTATCCATAAGTTCACTAAATAGCTGATCAAAAAGAACGGCATACTTTAATAATTCTCTATTAGTTAGATTTCTGTTATCAGGGTTTTCTCGCTCATTCACTAAGTGTGAAACTGAGAATGGGCCGGCAGGACGACAGACAATACATCATAAGATGGAATATTTCTACTTTCCATATCTTTGGATAAATCTTGCCAAGTTTCTTTATCATATACTGAGCCATACACACCTTTTCTTTTTTCGCTTTCTTGAAGAGCCTGTAATTTCTTCTGTGTGGTTTGTAGTTCGATAGCTGAAGCTGTGCCTTGTCGACTGGCGATTTTTTCTTCAAGATGCAAACTATAATCATCATCTACATCTGCAAGACGCATTGCTGTCATGCTATCAATAGTATCTTACTCATCGGGCTGGATAAAATAACCGCCCCCCATAACATCAAGTATGTGTGCAGAGCCATGAGCAGCTTTTATGTTTTTTATGAGATCAAGTAAATCTATATATCCAAGTAACTGTAGACTTTCAGTAAACTCTTGACTATATGATCCAATACCAGTAACACGATCTAACCCATCTACTGGCCATATATCACTGGGTTGACTTCGTACTCTTTCAACGCTTCTTACTAGTTTCTGAGGAAAATACTTTTCTGGAATTACTGGTTCTTTGTCAGACATAAATGTATCAATAAATAAGGTACTTTACTCCTATTAACAATGTTGATATGACATTCGCAAAAAGTACAAATAAAAGCAATGCTCTTCTATTATTCTCTTTTAAGAAAAATTGAATAAACGTATATTCAAATAAAAGGACGAATAACTCGTAGACTGCTATTCCAATATTGACATATTTAACGTCAGTGATGAAAAGAGTTAATATATATACCAACGATAAAGATAAGATATTAGAAATTGCTACCACAGTTAACTTAAGCACTGACCGATACTTTAAAAGAAAGAAGAGAGAGGTTTCAACAAAAACTGTTATAAAAAGAAAAGGAAAAAGATTTTTTAGATGTTCAAACACAAATGTGGCAATATTGGGATGAATTAAACAGTATCTTTCTTCACCCCCAAATGAAGAACCGTGACCTGTGAGATACACGTACTCAGGATTATTTTCATATTGTTCACACTCATCCATTATTTTAGGTCCAAAGGCTTGTTCAGACTTATAGGTACACTCAACTTGAAGTTGATCTGCAGCACAATGTAATTCAAACCAGTCTGGATTGATCACATCGGCTTTTACTGATGCAGGTAGCATCAAAAAACTGAGTGACAATGCAAAAATTAAAAAGTATTTTTTCATATATCAAATAGAGTTATTCTTGTTAAAACTAACCGCTAATTATTAATTGATCCTAATTGCAATGGCTTTACATCAGCAGTAAGCAGGAGTGTATTTATATACTCAGAAATCATTGCTTTAAGATCTTCTTGATCAACTGATACTCCTTCTTCAAACGCAACCCAAGGGTCGTTAACCTCTAGATCATCTCCAAATCTACTGCTCCAATTTGGGGTATCGCGAATTATTTCAAGAACTCGAGCCTCCTCTTTGAGTGCAGCACCTTCTGGTCTGATTAAACCCCAACTATATCGTAATTCATCGGCTATTTGTAAATGTTTACTTCTAAGCACCTGTTTACCATGTTGCTCAGAAATTGAATGTCGATTAACAACAAGATGAGACAAATGCATCTCTTTCTCACCTTTTGGAATAAAATATTTTGCGGTAAAAAGTGGTAAACCATTTTTAGTATCATTAAAAGAAAATGCGAGAGTGTCACCCTTAAAATCGCTATTTAAACGAAAAGATAAATATCCAATTTCATTAGAAGTTATGATCTCACCTGTGTTTTGTCTTGGCGCCCCCTCTATTAAGGGTAATTGTTGCAAACCCTCAGTAAGCACGTGTCCAATTTCTTCGTAAATTTGTCCTGCAGGTTGTTGTGGGGCAATAAGTGTTTCTTTTATTAAAGCTGCCTTTGCACCAAATTTTCCATCTAAAGATAAGCTTGAAGTTGAAGGAAGTGGCACAGTATTATTTCGGTTTCTGTACTTATCCCGCACACTATTTTCAGCAGCATGTATTGCTGCAATTATGCTTTCGCTTGAACTAAAATCTCCCAAATATGAAACAAAGTCATTAAAGGGAATTCTAAAAGTTGTCCCATAAAAATGTATTTCTCCACCGACTTCAGTCATAGACCCTAAATGATCCACCGTTCTCTCTTTGTTTGGAACAGCAAATGCTACTGTATTGCATTGCCCGTCAACCGCAAAATATAAAGTACCTGCTCTATCAATGTTAGTAACTTCAATCCAAGTCGGTTGAGCTGATGGCGACAGATTTTCAAGAAGTGTATGTAAATCAGCTGGAGATAAATCTTCAAATGTTTTTCTATCATACTGTGCCAGCAAGGTTTGTTTTTCGTCTTCAATAATTTCGCCAGAGGTTATTACTCTTTCATCACCCTGAATAGTCACAATTTCATTTATTTGTTCTGTCATGCTTTTCAGTATATCTTCTTTAAAATAAAAAAGGAATTAGTTAACACATGCAGCGAGTTTATTTAGTTGTTCAAGCGTTTGTAAGGCAATTTGCAGCATTCATGCAACCCTTGCAACAACTTGAGAGCTTGGTCCTGATTTCAAGTGATCCAAATAGGACGCATAAAATACCACAACTCAGAAACGGTAGTTACTCTAAATCATCAACACATAATCGCTGCAGTGCAGCTTTTTGAGTCTCAGTTACTTTGTTTGAATCATATACTCGCAAGGCAACCTTATCTTTTGGCAAATAACGAGTGAGATGATAATACATTTTATCTGGAGTAAACACTTTTTCTGGCAAGACCACTCCATCTGGCTCAGATGAAATCACCAGTACATTCTCCTTTTTGAGCAAACAAGGAGCTTCTGGTTCCTTGATGGTCGTGATTGAAAAATTTTCCAGCTGCCCAATACCATTAATACTATTCACGTCTCGATCAGCTGCTGCAGCTTGGACTACTTCAGGATTAATCAGATTGTACCAAGCTAAAAAGATGTATACCTGCGTATCACCTTCGCTAATATAGATTTGGTTATAGTCATCTTTTTGAGCATACAAATCGACCATAGCCTCCGAATAAAAACCATGCCAGTAAGCTTCAGATTCTTCAGGAAAGAATAAATAATAGTCTCGCAAATAGACTAAATTTGCAAAAATAAGTATTCCAATAATACCCACTCTAATACTCCCTGAGAGAACTACTGTAGGTACTTTTTGCAGTAACTCAAAAACAATTTCAATTCCCAGCACAATAAAATATGAAAGTGCAGGCAGCATCAGTAACGCTCTATTTCCATTTGGTGCACTAATGCTTAGACTTGAAGGAATTGGTGACGCAATGAGCCATACAAAGAAAAACCACCAGAGTCCTTTTCTTTTTTTTGAAAATAACCCCAGCAATAAAAAGGGAATAAAAACACTCAACATATAACCTGCGTGCGAAAATGAAAATGCAGGACTTTGATTATTATTTTTTAAGAGAAATTCAGGACTAAAGTGACTCATATACTGTGTAATAAAGGTATTACTAATGTAGATTCCTTTATTATGAAACACTCTAATAAATGGCAAGCCCGTCACCACACTTCTATAAATCCCTTGTTCAACTTCACTGGTAGCAACTTGAGCATCCCAGAAAAAGACTTTTCTTGCTCTATCACCTGCGCTTGATGTTAATGTTGAAGCAAGTATCACCGCTATCGAAAGAGCAGCAACTACTATAACTACACCGTTACTCTGAAGATACTTTTTGAGTTCTTTCTTTGGATACAAGAATACTTCATGCAAAATAATAAGAACTGGAATGAATACTCGAGCAGAATTGTAGGTATACATAGCTATTGTAAAGAAAAGAATACCTAGTAATCGCTTTTTAAGTGATTTTACTTCACCAAAGAAAGCTAATCCCATCAGCATAAAACTGAGTGAAACCATGGGATCAAACGCTATGCGACTATAATGCATGTGCCAAGGAGAAAGCGCTAACACTACTGCACCCACAATTGCTGCAAACACTCCCGATTTTTTCTTTAAAAAGAAATAGAAACCAACAATTCCTAAACTTGCTAAAAGTACCACTGGCAAACGTGCCGAGAACTCAGAAACAGAAAAAGTTTTAAAAAAAGGAATCATGGCATAACTGAGTAATGCTGGCTTATAATCACCAAACGCTTTTAGAAACAAAGGATGTGAGATATTCCATTCGTCTTTGCCGGTGAGCATGATTGAATAAGCGTTATATGCGTATGAAGCTTCATCCCATTGAAATCCCCAGGGTATATCGCCCAAAAGAAACACTCGTAACACCAATGCAAAAATAAAAATACCTAGAGGTAACCAAAATTTTTCTAGTATTTTTGTATGCATAGGTACCAATCTAACACTCTTTTCTAAAATGTAGATCTATCTTATCAGTCTTTTATCTATCTAGTCGAGAAGCATAACCAAAAATCTGTCACAACAATCTTTATTGCCCATTGACCGCTTCGGGTTTGCTTAGTGTAGTATGGAAGCATGTACCAAACAATACACGAACCTATCTGGGTAGTTGGCATCTACAAAAATGCACAATTTATTCCTAAGAAGTTCAAGTGGAAAGATCAAGAACTCTACATTTCTGAAATCACCCTTTCCAATAACGTCAAAGACGGCGCTATTCTTAAGCGGTGGTACAGTGTTATAGCAGAAAATAATCTGTACCGGATCGAGTTCAATCGCACATCAGAACAGTGGCAGTTACTAGAAATTTGGGTGGAGTAAACATGGAAAAAACTATTCTACATGTCGATATCAACTCCTACTTTGCCACTATGCTTCAGCAGGAAAATCCAGCCCTTCGTGGCGTGCCGGTAGGTGTTGTTAAAGATGCAGGCAGGACTTGCCTTATTGCGACAAGTAAAGAAGCCAAGCTGCAGGGTGTTTCAACCGGATTTAGAAAAAAAGATGCACTCCAAATCTGCCCTAACATTATCTGTGTCCCAGCTTCATTCGAAAGATACCTAGACACCACCAAACGCCTGCAAAAGGTCTTTGCCAGTATCTCACCCTCCATCTATATATACTCGCTCGATGAAGCATTTATCGACATTACCGACTGTCGCAAACACCTCTATCCCGATGTGCACCTCCTTGGAAAAAATATTCAAGAACACATTAAAAATGAGCTTGGTAGTTGGGTTACCTGCAATGTTGGCATTGCCAACAACCGACTTATGGCAAAAATGGCCAGTGAAGTTGCTCCCAAGGGGGACATTATTGAAGTAACTTCCAAAAACAAAGAAGCACTCTTGGCTTCCACTCCTTTTAAAGATGTCTGTGGCATTGGGTATGGGCTCTCAAAAAAATTGGCTCTCTATAACGTGTACTATCCTTACCAAATTAGATTCATTCCCGAAGATGAACTGCTGGCACTCGTAGGACCATTCTGGGCCACAGAACTCCAGAAAATTGCGTACGGTGAAGAGCCACATGGCCTCTCACAACTCGACAGAGAGCAACCCCATATGAAAAGTGTTGGACGATCGATAACAGGGTATCGTCTTTACTCTGATCCAACTGAAATTAAGCATATTTTACGTAATCTCTCACTTGAAATTATAGAAAAGGTAAGAACTATGCACCTAGCTGGTAGACATATCAGCATTGGCCTGTATGGCCAAGCTGACTCTTGGTCGACGCACATAACTCTACAATCACCCACTAATCATGTTTTTGAGTTACTCACTCAAGTAGACAAACTCTATGATCAATGGGACCACTCATTTAAAGTTATTAAGTTTTCAGTTCGACTTTCACTACTGCATCCGCAGCAACAGGATCAGCTGCTACCTGCATGGCAGAAACTGGAATCTGTACAAAAAGCATTGGATACCATTAATTCTAAATATGGACGTTTTACCGCTCACCCTGCAGCAGTTCCGGCTCAAAAGGACCTGATCCATCCTGAAGTAACTGGATTTCTGGGAGATCGTCTGTATCAGCTGAGCACAGAATAAACCCATAATTATTGAATAATCTAGCAGGATGCAGTATACTACCGCCTTCTTTCGTACTTGCCTGCAACACATGCAAAAAGCACGTACAAAAGATTTTCTTTAACATGTCGCTCTGTTTTTTAAAAACTGGGCTGCTCATTTAGGAGATACAACTGTGTATCTCTTATATTAGGCAGTCTAGTTTTAGGAGAAATAAGTTATGAAAATGAAACATCTTTTTTTGTTAGTAGTGGTAATTTTTATCATGGCAGGATGCCAGGCAGCTGATGCATTTGAAGCAAGTGCAACAGCAATTGCTTCGACACCGCAGCCAACCACCACAACGTTCCCTCCAACCACGACTCCAGTTGTCCCTGTTTGGTCAGAACCAATAGAAGTTGGGCGAGGTCAAGTAGTTTCACTAACTTACCTGAAGGGTAATGGTGAAACTGTGGCCATTAAACTGGATGATCATTTGCGTCCAGGAGAGCAACTAAACTGCTTTCCATTAGACGTGGCACACAACATGCCTGGATATATCCAGACACCCGAACGCTGCCAAACAGAGCCGGCCGTGCATTTTCTTAAGTTTACGACGAACGTGAATGCCCAGGCCCCATCTGAAATACCCGTGAAAATTGAAATTTTGGCGGGACTAAACTCCATGAAGGTGTCATTTGACACTAATCAATGGAGTCTTTTATCAGTTAGCCCAGAATAATTGATTGCTGTGTGGGGGCGCACGCGTGCGCCCCCACACACTTCATCACTTCTCAAAAAATAGAGCGACATACATACTCATCCCCTACAGTTTGCTACAATATAAAAATGCAATCATCATCCATTGAAATTAATACGTATACTTCTCTCAACCCTAAACAGTTAAACGAGATTTCCCTTTTCAAAAAAGAGAACCCCGGGATGCGGAACGCAACACGCACTTTTGAAGAAATACAAACACACGGTGATAAGTATTGCAGTGATGCCGATATCAAAAAATGGATTCTAGCTACAAAAAATGACCAAATTGTAGGGATAATAGCCGTTTTCCAACGAACTATCACGTTTCAGAACACAGACGTTCTACTCGGTGGAATTGGTAAAGTGAGAGTAGCCGTAAACCAGCGAAAACAAGGCATTGCCAGTAAAATGATGAAAGCTGCTATGCAAGAACTGGATACACAAAAAGCTGAAGTTGCCTATTTGTGCACAAATTTAGATTCTTTTTTAGCAGAGTGGTACGGTAACTATGGTTTTGTTCCACTAGCTAAGCCATATACCTATCTTGGACTCAGTGGAAAAAAATACACCGAAACAGATGGCATGATTGCTCCAATTACCTCTCAGAAGATTTACGAAATGATACTCACCAGCTCTGAAATACTTAATCTGGGAACCGGGAATTGGTAATCAAAAAAAACTCTTAAAAAAGTGTTACTGAAAATTTTGATGATGCCCAAACTTTTTCCTGCTCTAAAATCAAAAATGCAACGTCAAATTGCTCCGCACATTTTTCAACTAACTCAAGCGGCACGATATTAAGCAACGTTGCTAACCCATCCGCCGTCTGCGCATTTTGTGCTAAAGTAAACACCGAACGTTCAGAAAGAATCGATGTACCTGTCTTCAAATCAATCAGATGATTACTACTATTCCAACTTCGTTTAAAAGGGCTCGAAGCAGCGAGAGCTTGGCTCTGTAGTTCTACAGTACCAATAGCTGTGTCAAACTCTTTAGGGTGTTCAAGCGCAACAGTCCAGGGTTTGCCCGAAGCTTTTTGGGTCGCAAAAATATCTCCCCCAGCGTTAACAAGAAAATAGCTATATCCAGATGTTTTCAAGTACTCAGAGACAATATCAATAAGCCTTCCTTTCCCAAAAGCACCAAAATCAATACCTTGAATTCCTTGTCCATACCCCATTTCACCTAGGTGTTTACCAACAGCACAAGAAAAATGACCCTCAGAAACATTTTGAAGCTTGGTACCAAACGCAAGTAACGCGAAAAATTCAGAGTTCAAAGGAATACTAGCATCAGCATTATATTTACTCACAAGACTGCTTGGCTTAAATCGAGAAAAACTATTTTCAAAATCTTGAACAAGTGCAATCACTTGCTTTGAAACAGATTCAAAATCAAAGGACTCATCAAAAAGGATCCGCCACTGTGTTCCAAGAGCATCAAAGATAATTGGAGGCATGTGTACTTTTATAGATTAAAACTGAGCAACAGCATCTTTAAATGCTTGAGTTGTATTACTTGCTCCAGCAACAGTATCAATTTGAGCGAGTTCAGCAACTTTTTTACCCACAAATGTTTGCTTCATCTCAGAGATAAATTTTTCTTGATACAGCTTACTCGCTTCATTGGTAGTATCAATGGTCATCTCAAAGCTTGTTACCGTACTGCCATCTACACCAAGAGTAATGGTGTTTGTTTCGTCACCAGCTGGAGAAACATAGGCGACCTCGATAGAAAACATGTCACCATCTTTTGTCCAAGGACTTTCTGCGACTTCAACCTGCTCTGTTTCAGCCGGCTTCATGAAAGTAGATAAAATAGAGCTATCACTAATTGAAATGCCCAAAAAAACGCTTACAACAATAACTAAGATTGCACTAAACATCCACACATTTTTTGACATAGCTTTACTCCTTTTATTTAGGTCTGAATTTCATTATAGTATGTTTATGAGATTTCTTAAACCAGCTGAAATTACCACACTTTACTTGGTTTTTTTGTACGTTTTAGCAGTTTCGCTTAAGGCTTCCCCTGAATTTCTTATGCACGAAGCTATTCGCTTCTCACTCATAGGACTTGGATTTTTGGCACCCACACTTGGCTGGCTCAAATTAAAAAAACAGCATATTCAGTGGGATAATATTTTAATTACTTTCCTTATTTTGCTCATATTAGCAGACCCAACTGCAAATCACATACTTTCGTTTGCTCTTGGTCTAGGAACTTTTGTAATAAAAGAGTTTGTTCGCATCCAAAGGCACCCTCTCTTTAACCCTGCTGCAGTTAGTTTAAGTATTCTCTACTTCTTTGGCCTAACCACTACTTGGTGGGGAGTCAGTTTTTCACCTCGAGTAACTGATTTTCGCATCAGTGCCGCTATGCTTATAACCCTTCCCCTGGGACTCTATATTATTAAACGATATAAAAAGCTCCCTACACTCATTGCTACTATTGGCAGTTTCTTAATTGGAAGTCTTGCTCTGGGTCAGCCACTGCCTCTCACCATACTTCTTGAAGGCACGTTTGCTTTCTTCCTACTTATCATGGCTACCGAACCTAAAACCACTCCTGTGGTAGATGCCGAAGAATGGGTATACGGGATACTACTTGGTGCTTCATTGGCAGCTTGGTTCTCGTTTAAATTACCACTTCCGTATCTTTTGAACTTACTGATTCTTAATGCTCTGTTTGGTCTGTATAAATTCATCCAAATTAAAAGAGCAACAGCTCCAAAACCTGCTCCCGCAGTTTCAGCTCAAACTGCATAGAACAGTCCCATAACTTGCTATTGTGATAACTGTGTGTTACAATACAGCTCTGTTGCTTAGCACAAGCTAAACAACTTGGTTTAAGCTAGAATCTTTTTTAAGAATTTTTTCAAATATATTTTATTTGCTTCTTGTCTTTAAACTACAGTTAGTACTAAAGAAAGAAGTATTATGCGTCAACAACGTAATGGTCGTTTTCGACCAACTAACCAAAAACAAA
>Ga0210058_1002513_pt1 | contig 14948 bp, 13 predicted proteins | sample CryGeymeta201511_FD_183979 | JGI IMG/M metagenome (GOLD analysis project Ga0210058, IMG submission 183979) | Groundwater microbial communities from Crystal Geyser aquifers in Utah, USA - Crystal Geyser metaG 2015-11 (SPAdes) (version 2) | ecosystem: Environmental > Aquatic > Deep subsurface >...
AATAAAAAAATCCACTAATCTAAATTTTCAATTGCTAATTTTATTGCTCCAATCACTGGATCAACCTTTGGCTGGATAAATTTTGCTTTTGGAGCAAATTTTTTGATCTCGTTTTTGACTGTTTCTAAAACAACTTTTGATCCAAACATCCCTCCGACTAAAACTATTGGAAATATCTCTTTTTTAAAATTTAATTTTTTTATTACAGTTTTCGCTGAATTTGCCAATTCCTTCCCCGCTTCTTTCATTATCTCTTGAGCAATTTTATCTTTCTTTTTACTTGCTTCGTCACAAAAAATCGAAAATCGCGGGATAACTTCAGTTGGATTTTGAGAATGAATTCTAATTAGTAAGTTTTCTATATTTTTTACTTTAAAGTTTTGAAAAATTATCTTAGTAATTAAAGTTTTAGGACCCCTTCTATCTAATTCTTTTAAGGCTGCCTGAAAGGCTCTCTGGCCTACCCAGAAAGCTGAGCCTTCATCGGCCAACCAACCCCAACCTGAAGCGTGGACTTCCTTTTTGCCTCGCCAGCCATGAGCAACACAACCTGTACCAGCAATTAATAAAACCCCATCTTTTTTATTAGTGCCCGATCTGAAGGCGACTTCTTGATCCGAACCAATTTTTACTTTACCTTCGAAAACTTCTGCAATTTCTTTTTGGCTAAAAAATTCTCTCTCGATTTCTTTCTTTTCAAGAGAAAATTCTTCAGCTGTGGCTGGAAGACCAATAAAAGTTGAAGTAATTTCTATATTCTTTTTATTTCTCAAAATATGTTTAATAGCCAAAGCAACATTTCCTATGGCTTTTCTTATTCCAACATTCCTCGGGCTAGAAGATCCAGATTTTCCAAGGGCCAAAACTTCACCACCTAAATCAGCTAAAGCGGCAATTGTCTTTGTCCCTCCCCCATCAACTCCGATTACATAATTTTGATTTTCCTTTTGCATATTTTTTAATTTTAACATTTTTAAATCGGAAATTAAATAAAAAAGGCGTCAATGATTTTTATCTTGAACGCCTTTTGGAATTTTCTCACAGGCGGGATTTCGGCTAGAGGAATGGATAAGGAGCGCGTGATCCTCTTACCCAGATTGCCTCTTTCTAAAGCTCAGCCCGAGGCATCAGAGCCCGAGGCTTCGGAGGAGAGCCTCATTCCTCCTTCAAGACCTGACTCGAGATTCCTTTATTATGAACCATTTTCTTTATATCAATTCTTTGAGAATAAGTCAATCATAAAAAATATAGGCGTTAAACAAATTTGCTTAACGCCTTGATAATAATGAATAATTGTAAAGGTACAATCTGAGAGAAAAAAGGGGGTGTTGGGGTTAAGTTTTTAGCAATTTAGCGCCGGCGCCATTTTTGAAGTTTTTTGGGAAGCAACAATATTTCTTTGAGTATTGACTTTGTATTGTGTTTTTCAACCGCATCTTTCGGAATGTCTGGAAAAATGGTTGAAAGCTCTTCGGCATCAGCTAAGGTTATTTCCTCTCCCAATGCCACTAGTTGTTTAATTTCTGCCTCGGTGGTGTGTTTCATCATTTCCTCGATATCGGGTAGTTTTAACGGTTCTTCATCGACCATTCTTTCCCCTTCTCTCTTCATTGCCCTAAGGGCATTTTAATTATAGCAAAGAAAGTTATCCACAGCAAGCCCCGTACCACAGATAACTGTGGTACGGGGCAAGCTCTTTATTCAAAATTTTTAAATAAAACAGAACCGGAAAAAATTTTAGAATTGGGGCTGACTAAAACTCCCGGCATTAAAGAAACATTAATTCCCGTTTTGACATTATCTCCTAAAATCGCACCTAATTTTTTTCTTCCGGTATCAATAACTTTCCCTTGAACTTTTGCATTTATCGTTTTTTCGTCGAATCTAAGATTTGCCGAAATTGTACCGGCCCCTAAATTACAATTTTCACCAACGATGGAATCTCCCAAATAACTCAAATGACCAATTTTTGAATTATCCCCAACAATGGAATTTTTAATTTCTACTGCCTGACCAATTCGACACTTGTCGCCAACTTGACTAAACTTCCTCAAATAGCAATTTGGTCCAATTTGACAGTTTTTGCCAATATAAACCGGCCCCTCAATATAGGTTCCACTTTTTAAAATCGTTCCTTTGTCAACAAAAATTTTCCCTTTTAAAGTAACTCCTTTTTCGATCTTCCCCCGGATATTTCTCTTCATTCTTTTTAAAAAAAATTCATTTAAATTAAACAAATCCCAGGGATAAGAAATCGGAATCCAATCCTTTGAAATTTCAAATTTTAAATTTTTTCTTCTCATCAATTCCTTTAGATAATCGGTCAATTCGTATTCTCCCCTTCTCGATTTTTCAATTTTAAAATGAAAAATTAATTTATCTAAAAAATAAAGACCGGTGTTAACCAATTTGGAAATTTCTTTTTTTGGTTTCTCTACAAATTTTTTAACCTTGTTTTTTTCTACTATCACCTGACCAAAATTTTGAGGATTGGGAATTTTTTTTAATAAAATACAAAATTTTTCCTTCAAGCATTTTTTAATATCTCTCCTGCTGTAAAAATCATCGCCATTTAAAACTAAGAATTTGTCTTTCAAAAGATCTTTTGCCTTCTTTAAAGCATCTCCAGTTCCTAAGGGTTTACCTTGAACTAAATATTTTATTCCCAAATTTTGAAATTTATAATTTTTTAATTCTTTTTCGATGTCTCTTTCCGGTCTCTGAACAATTATTATTTCTTTTATTCCGGCTTTCTTTAAATTTTCAATTGTATAAAAAATTAAGGGTCTGCCCATTATTTTAAAAAGACCCTTATGCCGACGATTTAATGGCCAAAATCTTTTAGATTGGCCGGCCGCTAAAATTATTACCTGCCCCGTTTGAAATTTTTGATTCATGTGTTTTTCTGAAATGCCCCGTTATTTAAAATTTCTTACGGGGCCTGCATATTATTTATTTATTTCTTCTTCGAAAGTTGGTTTTTCGATTTTGTAAAAAATCCCAATAGGAATTTTTTCTTCGCCATTTTCATAATTCCATTCCCTAATTTTTTCCAGGGCTTTTTCTTTTGAGAGAAGATCTTTTTCTTCTAACTGATAAATCCTTTCCTCATAAAATTTTCGATTGTCAAAAAAGGTGATGCAGGGCTGCAAAATCTCAACAAAAGAAAAACCTTTATGTTCGATCGCTTTAATAATCAGATCTTTAAGGTGATCAATTTTTAAGGCGTAACCCCGGGCAACGAAAGTGGCGCCAGAAGAGAGTATTAATTCTAAGGGATTGAATGGCTCTTCTAAAGAACCTTTTGGGGTTGAACTTCCTTTGAACCCCTTTGGAGAAGTGGCAGTGAATTGGGAGACGGTTAAGGCGAAATTTCGATTGTCATGGACCAAAACGGTAATATCTGAATTCCTTTTTGCCGCGTGAATCAAGTGAGAAATTCCTTCATTATAAGCATCGCCATCTCCGACAAAGGCAATGATTTTCAAATTTGGATTTGCCAATTTCATTCCCTGGGCATTACAAAGACATCTCCCATGCAATCCATAAAAACTATTCAAATTTAAATAATCAACGGTTTTTCCATGGCAACCGATTCCACAAGTTAAAACAAAATTTTCTCTCGGAATTCCTTTTTCAACCAATTCCGAAATTGCTTTTTTTACCGCTTCTAAAATTCCAAAATTTGGACAACCCGGACACCAAGTATTTTGACAATATGTGTCTAATTGATTCATAAGGTTGATCTTAAAATTTTAAGCGAAGAGTATTGCAGAAGGGAGCATTTCGCAGCCGAGCCCCGAAGGAAATTTGAATTTTTCTTAAAAGATAATTGAGGCTCGGCGAGAAATAGCAACGGCTGAAGAATAATTTTGTTTTTTCTCTAAAGCCGATTGCGTGCTCCCTGAGGCAATGCTCAAGCGAATTTCTAAATTATATAAAATCTTGAAAAAGGTCTATAATATTCCCTTCAATTTTTCCTCGATTTCTCTTGCCCAAAATGGCCTGCCATTATATTTTAAAATTTTTCCATCAACTTTTATTTCGTTTTGATTCAAAATTTTTGCCATTTGACCTGTGCTATTTAATTCAACTAAAAAAATCTTTTTCACTCCTCTCAAGGCCTCTTCCATTTGTTTTTCCGGAAATGGCTCAATAATGATCGGCTGGATTAATTTTATTCCCAAATTTTCGGCTACTTCTTTTGCCGCCCCCTTTGAAATCCCCCAAGAGATAATAGCTACCTCTGATTTTTCATTTCCATAAACTTTAATTGCTGGCAGACTTTCAACCTCTTCTGCCATCTTTCGATATTTTCTCAATCTTTTTTCTTGCATTCTCTCAACCATTTCTTCTTCATCATTACTAATTCCAAATTCGTCATGTTCGTAACTGTTTGCTTTGACAATGGCATTTTTCTCTCCTGGAAAAGTCAAAAGAGAAATTCCATTTTCAGTAATTTTATATCTTTTATATTCTCCTTTTTTATCCCAGAAAATTGGTCTAAATTCGTCGAAATTGGCGATTTTTTCATCAACCGAAAATGTATTTTCGGAAACATCTTTATCCACCAATAAAATTACCGGGGTTTGATATTTCCAAGCCAGATTCAATCCTAGTCCAGCATAATAAAAACATTGCTCGGCATCTCCCGGGGCAATGACAAATCTTGGAAAATCGCCATGACCGGCTGACAAAACAAATAATAAATCCCCTTGTAAATTATAGGTTGGCATTCCAGTTGACGGTGCTCCTCTTTGACTTTCAACAATCAAAATTGGAGTTTCCGATTGGCCTGCCAAACTCAGGGCTTCAACCATCAAAGCAAATCCCCCTCCTGAAGTCCCGACCGCTGACCTTTTTCCGGCAAAAGATGCTCCCAAGGCCATATTGATTACTGAAATTTCATTTTCTGGCTGAATAACTTTAACATTTAGATTTTCTCTGCTGACTAAAAAATTCATTATCGAAGTAGCGGGTGTCATCGGATAGCCAAAATAAAATTTTAAACCGGCTTTTGCCATTCCCGAGGCGATGCCTTCGTTACCGGTCAAAAGAATTTTTGGTTTCTGTTCTAATTTTTTTATTTTTAATAAGATTTTCGATTCTTCAAAGGCCTTTTTTGCGATTTTCAAATTCAAATCGATTGATTTTTTAATTTCTTGGGTCAGGACTTCTTTTAAAATTTCAAAATCAATTCCAACAATTTTTGAAAAAGCCGAGATTAAGGCGGTATTGGCCATTATTGGAATTCCACCCATTTCTTTTGTGATCTTTTCAATCGGAACTCCGATCCCCTCTTTTGATTCAATTTTGTCGCTGTTAAACACAATCAACCCATTTTGGTCCAAATCCTTCTTGTGTAAATCCAAAGTATTTTTGTCCAATGCCAAAAGAAAATCGATTTTTTCCTTCCTCGATTGAAATTCTTTTTCCGAGGCTCGAATTTGAGAGAAATTATGGCCTCCTCGAATCAATGACTGATAATCTTCGTAGATATAAATTCGATAGCCAAGCCGACCAAAAATCTTGGCAATAATTAATCCAGCAAACCTCGATCCCTGTCCCGCCTGCCCCCCAATTAAAATTGAAAATTCTTTTTTCATACCCTACGAATTACGAATCTAATCGAATTACGAATAATTTCATTTCGATGTTTAAGATTCTATCTTAAACATCGATTAAATTCCCAATATTACTATGTACATAAATTTTCCTTCAATTAGTTTTTCAATTTTTAATTTCGCGATTTTGGCAAAGTTTTTTTTTCATATCTCGAATGAATTATATAAAAGTAAGGCACCTTTGATAAAATTGAAATTTTTCTATTGAGTCTTTTTTTGAAATCAGCCCTTTCTTCGGCGGTCCACCATTTACTTCGATAATTCCTCTTACTTATAAAAATACCGAGGTTAAAATTTGTATTCTGCACATCTATTTCTCCAACCATCGATTGTAAGCTGGCATACATTTTAATTCCCCAATCTTTCAAAGATTCTTGGCAGAACAAAGAAATTATAACTCTCCGTTTTTTGCGATAGCTACTCTTTTCATTTCCGAGAGTATTTTATATGGATCGCCTATTGCTGTTCCTAATGTATTTTGGAGAGAAAGCAAAACCGGTTTTTCAATTACATCTTCATATTTAAAAAGAAGTCGTGTTAATTGATTTGCGTCTCCTTCAATAATTATGACATTTGGTAATTTTTTCGTTCTTTGTTTGAGTTCTTGTAACATTTTTTTATCTATTTCTACAGCTATAACATTTTTTCCAAGTTTTGATAATTGAGAAAGGACTCTTCCATAACCAGCACCTACTTCAATAAAAGTTTTTAACGAAGGGCTTTCAATATTTTTTACAATGTAATCTATCTCAGTTTTCATATATTCTCGTAGAATTGGGTTATTCGTTTTTTCTACCAATGTAATATATTTTTCTGGAATCCAATGGTATTTTGGCAATTCATTTTCAATTGCTTTTCTCCAAATTTTTGTCATAAATTTTTAAAAATTAGATTTACGCGACCTTTAAATTTGTATCTATTTTAGCTTCCAGAGGTCTGACCTTTGGAAGTACAAACTTCGAATTTAAGATTTTGAATTTTAACTTTAAGGTGACTTTTAAATTATTCGACTGTAACTGATTTTGCTAAATTTTTTGGCTTGTCCACATCACAGCCTCGCAAAACTCCCATATAATAGGCGAATAGTTGCAAAGGTATCACCGATAAAATCGGGGTTAACGTTTCCAAGGTTTTGGGAATATAAATTACTTCATCAACTAAATTTTTAATTTCTTCATTTCCTTCGGTAACGATAGCAATGACTTTTCCTTTTCTGGCTTTGATTTCTTCGATATTAGAAATCATCTTATCATAAACCCCGTTAGAAATCACATTTCTAACGGGGTAAACTGAATCTGAAGGACAAATGGCAATGGTAGGAAAATTCTCATCAATCAAGGCAAGAGGTCCGTGCTTCATTTCGCCGGCACTGTAACCTTGAGCATTGACATAAGCAATTTCTTTCAATTTCAATGCCCCTTCCAAAGCAATGGGGAAATTATACTTTCTGCCAATAAATAAAAAGTTATTAAAATCCCTGTATTTCTCTGCCAATTTTTCAATTTGAGAAGAGTTTTTCAAAACCTCTTTGACCAAATCTGGAATTTTGGAAATTTCTTTGGCAATTCTCTGGCCCATTACCAGCGACATTTCTCTTTGCCTTCCCAAAAACAAAGTTAAAAGAGCCAAAATTTCAAGTTGAGAAGTAAAGGCCTTGGTGGAAGCCACTCCAATTTCTGGACCACAGTGATTATAAACCCCGGCTTCGGTTTCCCTAGCAATTGAAGAACCAATAACATTAACAATTCCTAAAGTCATTACCCCTTTTTCTTTTGCTTCTTTTATGGCCGCCAAAGTATCGGCTGTCTCCCCTGATTGAGAAATTGCCAAAACAGCGGTTTTTTTATCTAAAATTGGTTTTTTATAACGAAATTCAGAAGCAATTTCAACCTCAACCGGAATTTTGGCATACTCTTCCAACATATATTCACCAACCAGACCAGCATGATAGGCAGTTCCGCAGGCAACAATAATCAATCTTTCAATTTTCCTTAATTTTTCTTTAACGCTTTCCAATCCCCCCAATTTTGCCATTCCCTCTTCCAAAATTATTCTTCCTCTTTGAGAATCTTTTAAACTTTCGGGTTGTCCCATTATCTCCTTTAACATAAAATGGGCGTAACCTCCTTTTTCTGCTTCTTCCGGCGTCCATTCAATCGTTTCTAAAGGTTTTTCTTTTAAAATGAAAAAGTTGTCGGGTTTTAAAACCGCGATTTCATTATCGTCTAAATTGATAATTTTTCTTGTCCGGGTGATTAAAGCAGCAGGGTCTGAAGCCACTAAAAATTCCTCATTATTTATTCCCAAAATTAATGGCGAAGACAATTTTGCCGCCACAATTTTTTGAGGATCTTTTTTTGAAATTACGGCAATTCCATATGTTCCCCTAACCTCCTTCAATGCTTTCCTCACTGCATCTTCCAAATTTCCCTGAAAATATTTTTCAATTAAATGAACCAAAACCTCAGTATCGGTCTCGGAATTAAATTTGTGCCCTTCCTTTATCAGTCGATTTTTGATTTCTTGATAATTTTCAATAATTCCATTATGAACTAGAAAAATATTCCTAGCACAGTCAAAATGGGGATGGGCATTTGCTTCGCAAACCTTTCCATGAGAAGCCCATCGGCAGTGAAATATAAAAGGATTGCCTTTAAAATTAACTCTTTCAAATTCTTCGGTTGACTCATCAATTTTTCCAACCCTTTTGAAACAAAAAATCTCCTTTTTTTCTGGATCAAAAATGGCTGCCCCCCACGAATCATAGCCACGGTATTCCAATCGTCTTAAAGCATTAAGTCCTACTTTAGGATTATTTTCTTTACCTATATAACCTACTATTCCGCACATAGTGATTTTTTATTTTAACATTTTTAACTTTTAAAAGAAAATTGGTTGCGCTTTTCGCATTCGCCTGTGCTTTTTCGCATAGAACGAACGTGCAGCTCGTTCAGGTTTTTCGCATTGCTCGATTCGCATGGGCGCATTCGCATACCCGAGCGTAGCCCGAAGGGCGGAGCGAGGTTGCGCTGTTCGCATGCAATAAAAAAGGGCGTTAAAAATTTTTAACGCCTTTTGGAAACTAATTTATGTTGTGTCGGTATAGCCTGGACTCTCATCCCCCATTCCAAATAATCTAATTCTTTTTTCTTAGGTCGATATTTTGGGCAATCGTCGCAAATGTTATATCCATTAAGTTTTCTGTGGCAATCGATGTTATTCTTTTTGTGTTCGTTGCCGCAAATAATTATGCATCTTTTTGCCGCTTCTCCTAAAGAAAGTTTCTCTTTTTTCATTACCGCCGCCACCGTTGGAATTGTCATCTTTTTAGCTTCTAATTCCCACCTCCATTTTTCAATTTCTCTCCTTTTTTTCATTATTTATCCCTTTTTTATGTTCTAATTTTATCTTACCCCGTTAGAAATTAAAGGTCAATTTCAGTCAGAAGAATTTAAAAAGTCAATTTCTAACGGGGTTTTAACTCTTCAAAACACTTTTTGCAAAAATGGGATTCTAATTTGAAACCTCCTTTATTTAGCCAGCAATGATAAGCTTTTCTTATTGGCTTTTGACATTTAGCGCATCTCATTATCGTTTTCGTACTACTCGCTATTGACAGTTTATTTTAGTTTGCTATAATAGAAAAAAGATGGAGGTGAAAAAATGACCTATGAGAAAGGAAAAGAAATGACTGTGGATGAGCTTCTCTCGTTGTTGAAACAGACCGAATGGGGAAATCTTTCCGGTTCACCACTGAAGTTCAAAGGAAAATCTCTTTTACGACGACATTGCGGACGAAGGCTGTTAAAGTTTGAAGGAACTGAGACGAAAGGTATTATTTATGCTTGGGGATTTATAACAATCCTTGCGTGCCCAAAATGTGGATATATCAGATATGAAAATGTGGGTTATCCAGTGCCGATTACCAAAAAAGGAAATCTATTCAATCTATTGAAATCGAAATCGCTGAGAGCTGTCCACTAGATGTTCTTTCAGGCACCGAACGTCAAAAGACTATTAGGTGCTCTTTTTTTATTTCTATCTCTTCTGCCACTTTAGCGCACCTAAATCCCCTATATTCGGGCTTCTTTTTTATTTTCCACTTTTTGACAATTTTTAAGATTTCATCCTGACTCATCTTTTAAAATTATATCACTATATTAATTAATTTTCCGGGGATAAAGACGACCTTTTTTATTTCTTTGCCTTTTATCCATTTTTTGATTTTTTCACGAGAAATGGCTAATTATTTTGCCTTGAAAAATTTAGTCCTATCTCAATTTTTTCCAAAGATATCCGGTTGAATGGGAAGTGAAATAATTTTTAATTCCATTTGTAATTTTTTGTTTTTCTTCTTTGGTTTTGGTTATCAAAAGAGGAGAAATTTTATTTAAATCTTTCAAAGATTTGAAAGACTCTGACCAAAAAGAGCCTTCCGTTAATTTAACTCCGAATTTTTTCTCTGCCAGTCTCAAAAGAGTTTTAACCTTAAATTTCTTTTTAACTAATAAGAAATACAAATCTATTAAATCTTTTGGGTCATTGCGATCAAAAAAAGCCATAACTTTATTGGCCGCAATGTCCTCCAAAGAATCGATAAAAATTCCCTGCCATTTTTTCCGAGATTTAATTTTTGGATGCTCATAAAAAACAAATTCCATCCTTAATTCTTCCTTATCGTGAAGAAAGAATTCCCAGCGATCAAAAATTTTCTTTTCTTCAATTTCTTTTAATTTAAGTTGTTTTTTTAAATTTCGAACAAAACCAATTATTTGATTATAGCTAAATGGTTTATCATTAAAAAAATCTAAATCTTTCGATTGTCGATGATGTAAATAAAAAAGGGATAACAAAGTACCACCGGTCCAATAAAATTTATCTTTGAGATGAGATTTAGAGAATAAATCTAAAACTTTTTTTTGAAGAGAACTAATTTCAGCCATATTTTTTGAAGAAAAAATCAAGCATCATTCTTTTGCCAGGATCTAGTCTCTTTTTTAATTTTTTGAAATATTTTTTTATTATTTCTTTTTTCAATCCTCGCCAATCATCATAATTAATTTTTCTTTCCAAATACCAAAGCCACTGCCTTTCGGTTTGAGGTCTCCAATTTTTAGGTAAATTATAGTCCCAGAGCTTCATATTTTTTATTTTATCACTAATTTTGAAAAAATAAAAGGAGGTGATGAAAAATCACCCTTTTTGAGTTGGTTCATAAAATGTTTAACATCGGAGGTTAAACATCGCTCTTATATCACTACGAGATTAATTAATTTTCCAGGAACAAAAATTACTTTTTTTATTTTTTTGCCTTTTATCCATTTTTTGATTTTTTCACGAGAAATGGCTAATTCTCTTGCTTTTTCTTCTGAAATATCGGCTTCAACTTCGATTTTATCTCTAACTTTTCCATTAACTTGGATAACTAAAGTGATTATTTCTTCCTTGATTAATTTTGGGTCATATTTTGGCCAAGGCCGACTATGTATAGAAGTTTTGATATTGAATTGTTTATCCTTTGAAGCTTTAGCGAAGGAGGACCAGAGTTCTTCACAAATATGGGGAGCAAAGGGAGCTAAAATTGAAATCAGAGATTTCAAATGCCAAATCCCATAATTTTTTCCTTGAAGTTCATTGACTAAAATCATTAAAGCTGAAATCGCCGTATTAAATCTAAAATTTTCGATATCCTCAGTTATTTTTTTAATTGTCTTGTGGATTAATTTTTCAATTTCTCTATCTTCTTCAACAGAAATTATTGATTTTTCTTTTCCAAAAAGATTCCAAACTTTTTCTAAAAATCTTTTCATCCCAATTAATCCTTTTGTGTTCCAATTTATTGGTTCATCAAAAGGACCCATAAACATTTCATATAATCTAAAGGCATCGGCTCCATATTTTTCAATTAAGGGATCGGGATTAATCACATTCCCCCTTGATTTTGACATCTTTTGTCCATCGGATGCCAAAATTAAACCCTGATTTCTCAATTTCAAAAATGGTTCTTTAAATTTTATCCAGCCGGCGTCGTATAAAACTTCTGTCCAAAACCGAGCATAAAGCAAATGCAAGACGGCGTGTTCTGCTCCACCGACATAAAGTTCAACTGGCAGCCAATATTTAATTTTTTCTTTGTCCCAAAAATATTTTTTATCTTTTTTCAGTAAATAAGCAATAAAGTACCAGCAAGAACCTGCCCACTGAGGCATAGTATTGGTTTCTCTTTTAGCTGGTCCGCCGCATTTTGGACATTTTGTATTGACCCATTTTTCAATTGCTGCCAAAGGCGATTCCCCAGTTCCGGTTGGCTGATATTTTTTTACTTTTGGTAATTTCAAAGGTAAATCTTTCTCGTCCAAAGCAATCCAACCCGGATTTAAAATTTCTCCTTTATTAAAGTTTTTAAGTCCAGAGGTTTTTAAGTTTTTAAGTTTTGCCGCGCAGTTTTGGCAGAAAACAAGCGGAATCGGTTCCCCCCAATATCTTTGTCTGGAAAAAATCCAATCTCTTAATTTAAAATAAACTGCTTTTTTGGCTAAACCCCCCACCACTTCTTGTGGGGTTTGTTTACCCAAATCTTTTTCTCGAAAAGTGGTGGGGGGTAAATTTTTCTTTGCTAAAAATTGGCCGATGGCTTCTCTTGCCTCTTCAGATTTCATTCCCGTAAAGCGACCCGAATTAATCAAAAATCCCTCGCCCTCATAAGCTTTTTCGAATCTTCCGTTTGAAACTATTAAAGGTGCTTCTTTTGGTAATTTTTTCTCTTCAAAATAAGGTTTTATTACCTCAATCATTGGCAAATTAGATTTCCTGGCAAAATCAAAATCCCTTTGGTCATGACAAGGAACAGCCATCACCGCTCCAGTTCCATAATGGATTAAAACATAATCAGCCACAAAAATTGGAATTTCTCGGTTATTTGCGGGATTTATCGCCTTGATTCCTTTTAATTCTATTCCGGTTTTTTCTTTCGCCTCGCTAATTCTTTCCCTTTCCAATTTCTTTTTTGATTTTTCGATGTATTCTTCAATAGATTTTAGATTTTGGATATTAGATTTTAGTTTTTGAATGATCGGATGTTCTGGAGCCAAAACCAAATAAGTACAACCAAAAAGAGTATCAGCCCGTGTTGTAAACACAGGAATTTCTAATTTTAAATTTTTAATTTCAAATTTAATTTCCCATCCTTCTGATTTTCCAATCCAATTTCTTTGCATTTCTTTTATTTTTTCTGGCCAGTCAAGCAAATCCAAATCTTTCAACAATCTCTCGGCATAGGCAGTGATTTTTAAGACCCACTGCCTCAAATCTTTTTTCCCAACTTCTGCTCCGCATCTCTCGCATTTTCCATCGATCACTTCCTCATTGGCTAATCCAGTTTTACAAGAAGGGCACCAATTTATCGGTAAAACCGCTTCATAAGCCAAACCCATTTTGTAAAGCAAAAGAAAAATTTTTTGAGTTAGTTTATAATATTCGGGGTCGGTGGTGTTTATTTCTCTCAACCAATCATAGCCAAGACCAATCATCCTCATTTGTTCTTTCATTCTTTTGACATTCTTTTTGGTCGTGATTTCGGGATGAATTCCAGTTTTAATGGCATAATTTTCAGTTGGTAAACCAAAGGCATCCCAACCCATTGGATGCAAAACATTAAAATCTCTCCTTCGCATTAAATGAGCATAAATATCAGTGGCAATATATCCTCGGGGATGGCCAACATGCAATCCTTCAGCCGATGGATAAGGAAACATATCCAAAATGTAAAATTTTGGCTGCTTAGAAAAGTCTTTTGCCTTAAAAATTCCTTTTTCCTCCCAAATTTTCTGCCACTTTTGTTCTATTTTTTGAGGATTATATTTTTCCATACCCCGTAGTGAAATTTCGAATTGAAAATTTCCTTCGAAATTTTCTTTTACGGCCCCGTAGGAGTTCGAAATTCTACTACGGGGCGTATTTTTCATTTTATCACATAAAATGAGATTTTTTCAATTATTTGAAATAAAAAATGCCCCAAAATGGGGCCTAAAGAAATTTAAAGAGCGAATCTGGCGAAAATCTGGTCGATATTTTTGAGATGTCGGTGGGGATCTAAGCAGAGATCCACTTCCTCTTCTGACAACATAGCCCCAATTCTAGGATCGCCAAGCAACACTTCCTTAAATTCTAGATTTTGCTCTCGAGATTTCAAGGTAAGTTCTTGCAAAATAGTGTGGGCATCCTCACGGTTCATTCCTTTTTGAGCCAAAGCCAGCATTATGTCTTCAGAAAAGATAATTCCTCTGGTCAGATTCAGATTCTCTAGCATCTTTTCGGGATAAACTTTCAGGTTTTTCAAGACGTTGATGAAACGCCATAGCGAATAATGAATATAAGTTGAAGCATCGGCAAAAATGATTCTTTCGTTTGCTGAATTATCTAAAGTTCTTTCATGCCAACAAAGTGCTTGATTTTCCAGAGCGACTATCAAATATCCCTTTATCAATCTTGGCAGCGAGGAAACATTTTCAGATGAAAATGGATTTGGCAAAGCTTTTTTATGAGGCATTGCCGATGACCCTCTTTGTCTTTCCCGAGACGGCTCTTGGACTTCTCCAATTTCTGTCCGGTGGAGATTCCGGATTTCGGTAGCGAATTTTTCTAAAGAAGCGGCAATTGCTGCTAAAAGAAAGATGTACAAAGAATGACAGTCGCGACTGACAATTTGGGTGGAAACATCGGCTGGATAAATCCTGAGTTTTTTACAAACGATCTGTTCTATCCTTGGGTCTATATTCGCATACGTCCCTACCGCTCCGGAAATTTTTCCAACTAAGAAGTGAGGTCTATTATCTCTCAGTTTTCTTAGATGCCTTTCTACCTCAGCATACCAATTGAGCAGTTTTAAACCGAAAGTAATAGGCTCGGCATGAACTCCGTGCGTGCGGCCAATCTGAAGAGTATATTTATATCTCAACGCCATTTCTTTTAGAGTTTGGCTAAGGTCGTTGAGTTTTATCTCTATCGAATCGACGGAATCTCTTAATTGGGTTGCCAAAGCTGTATCCTCAATGTCATATGAAGTAACGCCGGCATGGAAGTATGGTCTAACTTCTGAAGGAAGGTTTTCTGAAACTACCTGAACAAAAGCCATTAGATCATGTCCAGTTTCTTTTTCCCTCTTTTCTATTTCGGCAACTGTAAATTTGGCGCTTTGTCTGGTTTTCGAAGTTGTATCAATCGGAACTAGTCCGAGTTCTTCCTTTGCTTCCAAAATCGCTATTTCAACATCTAACCAACTTTGAAATTTTCGCTCATCGCTCCAATCCTTTTCCACTTCTGGTC
>Ga0210058_1002517_pt1 | contig 14941 bp, 11 predicted proteins | sample CryGeymeta201511_FD_183979 | JGI IMG/M metagenome (GOLD analysis project Ga0210058, IMG submission 183979) | Groundwater microbial communities from Crystal Geyser aquifers in Utah, USA - Crystal Geyser metaG 2015-11 (SPAdes) (version 2) | ecosystem: Environmental > Aquatic > Deep subsurface >...
AAAGAGCTGCATTCTTGCTTCGGAAAGTTTCTTAGTCATATTATTAAAAGAATAAGCAAGCATCCCAATTTCATCATCACCCATATTTTTGATTGAGTAGTTAAGATTTCCCATGCTTACTTGTTTTGTAGCACTAAGCAAACTATTTATTGGAAGGGAAACCCAGCGTCTAACAAAGAAACCGATCAATAGTCCAACACCCAGAATTGCAACTAAAGCAAAGACCACAATTTCCAATTCGCTTTTTTGAATCGTTTCATCAACCTCGGCAAGTGAGATGGTAACGTCTAAAACGCCAAGTACTTTTTGATCTTTAGGATGCACATGGCAAGCCGCCTGCCAGCAAGATTTTCCATTATAAATTGGCGTGATAATTCCCATAACACGACTTGAGCCGGAATCAATTTGGAAAATTCTCGTTCTTGCCGTAATTGATATTTTTTCAAGCGGTGCATTTGCCGAATGACAAGCATAGCAGCTTTCGGCTTTCTTATCAACCATCTGGTTAATATTTGTCGTATCGGAAGAATAAATAATCTTGCCGACTTTATTTAGAATTCTTACATCCCTAATCTGCGGCTGCGTTCCAATAGAATTGATGACTTGCTGAATTCGATCCCGCTGATTCAGCATCATATCAAAACGGGTGCTTGATATTACTGTTTCACCAAGTTGATTTGCATGCCGCTCAACTTCATGGAGCAGCCCGCGGCTGTGCGATTGAACATTAAAGTAGGCAAACACTCCAATAATGGTAAGTGATGTGAGCGCAACGGCAAAAATTAAACGAAATCCGATTTTCTTAAACATAATGTTAATTAATAGAGTAATACTATTTCAATTTACCTAACCTGAACAAACCAAAACCCGACAATTTGAAAACTCCAAATGATTGATTGAATACTTGCATGATTGAATGAAAAACATTCATCCACTCATCTTCATTCAGTCATTCTTTTGCTTTATTTATCTTATTAACTCACGTTACGCAAGTATTAAAAACCTTGAAGGTTTTGTTAAGAGGAATCGTAAAGAATTCAATATTTTAATCTTGATTAGCGAAACCTTCAAGGTTTGGGTCATTTGTATGCGTAAGGTGACTTCTTAATATTCAGTCAAATATTACTCGAACTTTAGTGCTATTGTACTATTTAGTTCTAACCATCTTTCCCGGTTTTTGCCTTGGATAGATAAAATTTTCATGACAATTTGAGCATACGGGTTTTACCGCAAAATTCTTTTCTTCATGACAATCTTCACAATTAAGCTGCGCATGCGTTTCATCTAATTGCAATCCGGTGATAGTGTGTTTAAAGTTTTCAATATTCCATCCTTTATGGCAGTTCACACATTTAGTGTCAAGTTTTGAATAAGGTATTTTGGAACCATGACACTTAGCGCACGACAACTCATCATGAAACTTATTTAGCACCCAGCCGGTTCTCTTCTTATGATCAAAGTGCTCTGACGGCTTCCCGAGGTGGCAAGACTCACATTTATCTTCTTTGTGGCAGCTAAAACATTTTTTATGATGTTCATCCAATGATTTTTGAGCTCTTATTATTTTCGATTTTTCGTTGGAAGTTTTATTCACATCGTGACATTTTAAACAAGTTTCATTTTTATGACAACTCGTACAATCAATTTTGAATTTCTTTGTGTGATCATCATGGAAAAAGGTTACCATTTTCCCTTTTTCATATTTTGTTTCGAAGACTATTTTAGCTGGTTCGATAAGAGCTGGGTGAACTTTTCCCTTAACTTTTTTCTTTACTTCTTCCTTTTGATACTCTTTGTTGGTTGTCTTTAAATTATGGCATGAGTTACAACTTGTTCCATGGCTCCATTCACGGTGACAAGTTATACATTGACGATGATAAGCGGCTTCCAAATCCGGTTTACTTATGTCATCTCTTTTACGAGAAGTTTGATGACAATTTTTGCACGGTTGAATTGGTCCGCTTGTATTGTAATGATGACACGTACCACAACCACCTGACAGTACTGACATTTGTGCGTGTACCCGGTGTGAAAAAGTTACCGGAAGATATTTTTTTGAAAGCTCATCCAGACTTACAACATCCACGGTTTTATCCGGCGATTCATACACCGTTTTCATTTTCTCTCGCGGACACTGAACCAAGCACGGATCGTCCTTTGTCGGGACATCGCACACATGACACGTTTTACAATTTACGTTCGACTTAGCATGATCTTTCCCCGGATTCTTTTGCGCTGATAAGGGGAGAGAAATTGTAAGCAAGAAAATAATTACGATTATTTTTTTCATTTTTTTGCCCCTTTGATTGTGTATTTGGTAGGTTGTGCAGTTCGTAAACCGGGTAAACTGATAACAGGAAAATTTAATACAATAAATCTGTAAACAAGAATGAGTATTGCTGCAAATCCAATCGTTACCGATATTTCTCCAAACGACGGGAAATATGATTGCGTTGAATAAGGAGGATTGTAGGCAACTACAAAATTATTAATCCTATTTAAAAGAACTCCAAATACAACTAACGCCGATGCGATAAAAAGAAAGAGCGGTGATTTTAAAACTTTGTGCGAGAGAAACATTCTTAAGGGAATTATTACTCCGAAGAGAATTTCAATCGAAAACAGTACACTTACCGTGTTAAATTCTTTTAGATAAACAAAAGATTCACGAATGAACATATCACCAAGCTTAAAAGCAAGATAAATACCAAGAATCGGAGCGATCATCGAACCTAATTTTGATAGTACATGCATCTCCGGCTTCAACCCCAGTGAGCGGGATGCTAAAAGTGACTCAAATATTACCATCGGGAAGCCAACACTTATCGCCGAAAGTAAAAACAACAATGGAAGGATCGGCGTTTGCCACAATGGATGCATCTTAGGTCCGGCAATCACCATTAAAGTTCCGAGGGAAGATTGATGGAGGGTAGAAAGAACTACTCCGGCAATGATAAAAATAAACATCGTTTTTGAAAGACCGTTATCAAGCAATCTTAACAATTTATCTACAAAGTTATTCAAGCCGGAAAGAAAGCCGGGTAATTTCACTTTACCGATAAATCTTTCTGTAACAATTGGAAGAAATTCAATATAAAGAACGGACATATAAATCATCACACAAATGCCGACCTCAAACAAGGCAGAACTACCGTTCCACATAATTAACGGATGCCAGATAAAATACCATCTCCCGATGTCAACAAAAACACCCATCGCAACAAAAGTGTAACCAAGCATTGCAGTTAATAAAGCCGGGCGAATGATAGCGTTGTATTCTTCTTTGTGCATAACGTGACCAAGCGCAGCAGTTGTAAAACCGCCGGCTGCAAGTGCAACCCCTGCTGCAACATCTACACCTATCCATAATCCCCAAGGGTATTGATCGTTAAGATTCGTTACCGAGCCGAGCCCGAAAAAAAATCTTCCCATCAGAAAAATAAGACCATTTAAAGCAATTATCAGTAAGATAAAAACACCCGGTGTAAAATATTTGTGTTTTATAGGAACAGGATTTATTTCTTCGTGGTTCATAATTTCCCCTCCTCATCCAATTCCTTACGATGCTTTGAAATCCACATAATTCCACCGAGCAAAGCATACAAAGATACCGGCGGAACGAAATATGCAAATATTCCATGTTGAATAGATTCAGAAACACCGGGAGCCGGATTTGTGCCGAGCTTTGGAAAATCAAGTTCACTAAAATCTTTACTCGAAAGATACATCCATGCAGTACCGCCAACTTCGTACTCGCCAAATATATGATCCACATATTTATCTGGATTCCTTTTAATCCGTTCACGTGCAATTTTTACAAGTTCGGTTCTTGTTCCGTAGGTTAACGCTTCAACGGGACAAATAGCTACACAAGCGGGGAGTTTTCCTTCTTTGGTTCGATTAAAACAGAAATCGCACTTCATTATGGATGGATTAATAGCTTTGTCATATTCAAACGCCGGAACTTGAAACGGGCAAGCAGCCATACAATAACGGCAGCCGATACATTTATCGGTATCCCAAATTACACTTCCATTTTCTTCTTTAGAAAAAGCGCCGACAATACAAGCTGAAACACATGCCGGATGGTCACAGTGCATACATTGGACTTTTACATCAAGCGGAAGATTTGAATTCTTCCCGGAAGAATATTCATTAACAACAGTAAGAGCTTTAGTTCCCGGTCTTCTTTTTTCAGTGAAAACACTTCTATCTTCATAAGAATGAAGTTCGCCTGCAGGCAAATCGTGAGCTGTTTTACAAGCCCATTCACAATTCCGGCAGCCAACACAAACAGTCGTATCAACCAGAACGCCCATTCTGTCTTCAGACAGTATGTTTTTAGGAGCTGCTTTTGCAGTTGAAGACGAAAGTCCAGCGACTCCCGCTCCGATTACTGCAGTGGTTTTAAGGAAATCACGGCGGCTTTTACCAGGCATATTATATTCCTTTCAAAATGTCAATTAAAATTTTCAATGAGACGAAAAATCAATTGCTATTTTAAATACAATATTATGCCATGCATTAAAAAAAGAACCAGAATTAAAATTGTGAGAAATTTTCAAATAGGTGAAGAGTTTTGGAACATTCGCTTTTAATAAAACGATTTGATGACGCTGATATTTCTCAATAGTGGCAATGTTTTAATTGATTTTTAAGGATAGAGAATAAATGATGATATGCAATTCTTTAAGAAACATTATTGTTGATAACTATTAACCGATACCTTTCTCTAAAGTTTATCTTGAGCTTCTTGTGGTGATAAATTATGGGCACCTCTAAAATCTTGCTAAGAAACCTTCAAGGTTTTTATTTTAGCTAAGTTCGATAAAATTTTAACATAACAAAATATGGTAAAGATAAACCTTGAAGGTTTTTATAGATGCCCTATAATAATTGAAACCTAATCCGGATAAACTGGAAATCACAAAAAACAAATGCCAAATAATTTGGGATGAATGACTGAATGGTTGTATGATTGAATGGAAAACATTCCTCCATGTAAACGACAATAACTTTTAGCATTCCGCTTTAGCGGAATTTGTTCTTGCAGCACGATCTATTTATGGTTGTGCGAAATTAAAAATTATTATTGGAATCAATGAAGTTGAAATGCATAGCACGATAGATAAACCGCATGGTTGATGGTTGAGTTTTGCCTTTCTTACCGGCAAGCAAGATGAATGATGGAATTGCACTAAAGCGTTCAAAATATCTTGACATAAAAATCAAAAAGTTAAACAGCAATACTGTAGATGAACCGTGGGATATTAGGATGTTTTCTTCGCGCAACATCGCGTCTTCGTATTGTAACTTCGTGTAACAAAATTCTTTCTCGAAGTACCGCGAAGTTTTTCATGTAGAAACACGATGTAGGTTTATTAGCCGTTATTAAGTTACGCTGCACAAAAGCTATAATTGAATAACTGCGAGCTTTCGGGACGTGTACAAAAAGGCAACAGAATCCTTGGTTTTAGCGACACAAAACTGACATCTTTAGGCTAAACCCCGGCGTTCGAAATACAATTTATTCCACGACCTAAAGCTCATTGCAATACTATAATTATTTTTTTTGTTTAACATTACCTGACAATTATTACCCTAAATTTAGAGTAAAAGCGCTAAAAACCAACTATTTTCATATTTCCACCTTTTTTCTCACCTTAATTTACGCCGTATTGTAATTATATTATCTTTTTTTATAATAATATAATCTTTCTTTATAATTTGAGATTTGTTATTTGTAATTTGACATTTGTTATTTATAATTTAATATTTGTTATTTGTAATTTGAGATTTGTTATTTATAATCTAATCTTCATTAATTGTAATTTGTTGATTGTCTTTTGTAATTTAACATTTGTTATTTATAACTTGTGCACTAACTTTTTAACGTAGCCGAAAGGACTTTTATGCTTAGATACAACCTTAACAAACATTTCAAGCTAAGGGGAATTACTTATCCCGCAAGGTATTTAATGGAAATCGGTCTTACCAAACAAAGCGCGTACAATGTTGCAAGAGGAAATTTCGTTTCGCTTTCACCGGAACATCTTGAGAAACTTTGTCTTGCCTTAAACTGTACTCCAAATGATTTAATGGAATGGGAACCGGGTAAAAACGTTGTTAATCCCGAGGCGCAGTCTTTACAAAAACTTCGTCCCGTTCAATTGACAGATTTAAAAAACTTTATCAATTCACTTCCGTACGAAAAGATGAATGAAATCATCGCGCAAATTGAGGAAGCGAAAATAAATAGCAGCAAGTGAACAAAAAAAATAGGATGCAGATTTATTAAGATCATTTATGATTTTTTAAGATTATCTTAATTAGTCTTAACTCAATCATAACAAATCTGCGTCCCATTGTTTTTCTTTTCATAAAATCTAAACTTCGATCTTTGCCGCACAAGTGTCATTGTTGTGATAAAATATTTTTCATCTTTTTTGTAACTAACAAAAACGAACATATTTATGCAATCAAAGTTCTCCGGTTGCGAAATTTATTGGAAAGTTGTTCAGCTAAAATTATATTTGACTTACTATTTACCATTTTTAAATGAAACAATTTATCGCCGAGTTAACATCCTCGTATGAAATTTTTCTAAAAAAATCATGCGCAGAAAAAACAAATAAAAAAAAACAGAACCGGCTCTTGAGCTTTTGTTCTACATTCCCAAAGCCGTTTAGTAAAGATGATTTCTCACATTTTTTCAATACTTCCCCCGAAGTTTTTTATTCCTGGGAAAAGAATGAAGAGGTTTTGGCAGTTGGGAATGTTCATTCTCTTGCTGCGCGTGGTGCTTTACGCTGGAAAGAACTTGAAAAACAATACATTGATTTTCCCGAGCCGTTTCTAAATTCCGCTGAACCACAGTTTATTAATTTACCTCTCTTTCTAACGGCGATTAAATTTAATGCCAATAATCAAAGTGATGAGTGGAGTAATTTTAAAAATAGTGAGTTCTACATTCCACAATTTCTCGTAAAATTTGAACGTCACTCTTCCTTCTTTCGGTTTAATGTTTTCGTTAATGATAATTTTTCAATTGAAAATTCGGTAATGGAATTTTCCTCGATCCTCCAAACAATTTCTCAAAGTATCTCCAACAAACCAACCGAGAAAATCATAAAATATAACCGAACAGATACTCCATCGAATGAAAAAACAGTTTGGAAGAATAGAGTGGAAATAGCCCTTTCCGAAATTAGAAAGTCATCAGTAACTAAAGTTGTCCTTGCAAGAAGAATTTCATTAAAGACAAGAAAATCTTTTAATATTGAAGATTTACTAAATCGTTTAAAGCTAAAGAATCTTAACGCTCATGTCTTTTGTATAAAGAAAAACGATTCGATTTTCTTGGGCGCTTCTCCCGAAATTTTACTTGAACTGAGAGGGAACAATATTTTAACCGAAGCAATTGCCGGTTCACGGAAAAGAGGCGGTACTGCTGAAGAAGATGTTTATTTAGAAAATGAATTAAGAAATTCCGAGAAAGAAATCAACGAACATCGTTCTGTTGTTGATTTTATTACACAAGAATTAAAATCTTTTGCTTTAGAGCTTCACTTTTCAGATGTTCCGAAAGTTAAAAAGCTCGCATCTATTCAGCATTTATCAACAGAGATCTCCGCAGCGTTAAAAAACAACGCAAAGATTTTTTCAGTTGTAGATAAATTATTTCCAACACCGGCAGTGTGCGGTTACCCAAAAGAAAAAGCAATGAAACTCATTTCTGAATTAGAAGATTTTGACCGCGGTTTATATGCAGGATTGATAGGCTGGATTTCTCCAACATCCGCAAAATTAGTTGTGGCAATACGTTCGGCGCTTATAAATAAAAACACGATATTTGTTTATGCCGGTTGTGGAATTGTAGAAGGCTCAGACCCGGAGAATGAATTCGCAGAAACTGAAACAAAATTTAAAACAATCCTCTCAACGTTGAATGATAAAAATCAATAAAAATATACTGTGGTCAACAATCTTTTTTGAACAACTTGCAACTCTCGGAGTAAAGCACGTTTGCATTTCTCCCGGTTCACGCAGCACTCCTTTAACGCTTGCAGCCGTGTACAACAAAAAACTTATTTGCCTAAAAATAATTGATGAACGCTCTTCGGCATTTTTCGCTTCGGGTATTGCGCGCACTACCGGAAAACCCGTAGTACTAATCTGCACTTCGGGTACGGCAACAGCTGAATATTATCCGGCAATTATAGAAGCATACCAGCAGAGAATCCCTTTAATTGTCTGCACAGCAGACCGCCCGCCGGAGCTTGTAAATAAAGGGGCAAATCAGACAATCAATCAAAAGAATTTGTACGCAAATCATATCCGTTTTTTTGCAGATGCGGGTCTGCCGGATATTTCAAAAAAGAAACTTCAGACGATTCAAAAAATTGCTGTGCAATCATTTGAAGTTGCCGCGTTAAAGAACAAAGGTCCGGTTCACATCAACTTCCCTTTTGAAAAACCATTTGAACCGGGAACTTACACCGATACTATTCCTCTTTATTTCAAGTTGCAATACACTCGGGAAAAAGAATTAACGCAAACCGCACGAGTAAAAACAAAAAGAGTTGAATCGCTCGTTAAAATAATTGCAAAAGCAAAGAGAGGGTTAATCATTGTTGGACCGGATGAATACAATCCTAAATTTCCACAGTTAATAAATGCTGTTGCAAATAAAACCGGCTTCCCGATCTTTGCTGATGGAGCTTCTCAACTTCGATTCGGCAAAACTTCTAAAAATAAGGTAATCACAAATTATGACGCACTTCTTCGTTCAGAATATTTCTTAAAAGATTTTTCTCCCGATTTGATCCTTCATTTTGGAAGAACAATCACTTCAAAAGGACTTGAACTCTTCCTTGAAAAAACTTCCGCTCCGAAATATTTCATAAATGAATTTGGGGATTGGTTCGATCCAATAGGAAGAGCTAAAAATGCTTTGGCAATGAAACCGTTTCTCTTTTGTCAACAATTATTAGCGTCGGATGCATTATCAAAACCCACGGTTGAGAATAAACTTTGGTTGAGATTTTTAACAACTGCGGATTTGCACACTGAAAAGATAAAAAAACAGACATTAAAGATTCCCTCTTTCCCGAACGAGCCGTCAATCGTCAATATACTGCTGAATAGTCTACCGCAGAAATCAAATGTGATGCTTTCAAATAGTTTGCCTGTGCGCGATTTTGATTTTTTTGCCTCAACTTCGAATAAAGAAATCACAGTATTTCATAACCGTGGAGCCAGCGGAATTGACGGAATACTTTCAACCGCGTTGGGAATTGCTTCCGTGTCAAAAAAACCGACAATATTGATTACAGGTGATCTTGCTTTTTATTATGATCTCACTTCCCTGCTTACAGCCAAACAATACAGTATTCCTTTAATAATTATTTTAGTGAATAATAACGGCGGCGGCATTTTCCAATTTCTTCCGATCTCGAAATATGAAAATGTATTTGAACAATATTTTACGATGCCTTACTCACTATCATTTAAAAACTTTGTTAAAGAATTCGGCGGGAATTATTCGCTTATAAAAAGGCAAAGTGATTTTGAAAAACAAATGAACAAATCTTTATCCGCTAAAAACTTCTCTGTGCTTGAAATTAAAACTGATGCAAAAACTTCATTAGCATTAAGAAAAAAATATTGGGGGGCTGTTTCCGATTCCCTTCAACCCGAATAAGCCTTTTAACAAAGGCGCAAATTGTTACTTCAGAATCTCTATGTTTCATTTTTATTCAAAACAGAAGAGCCCCGACAAACTTCGAGGCTCTAACTATTATCTATTTACAACCAAATTTTATTTCATCAGTAATAATTTTTTTGTTTGAACAAAATTTCCAGCTTGCAACCTGTATAAATAAACGCCACTTGATAAACTGCTTGCATTAAACACAATTTTGTAGTTTCCGATTTCCATTTCTTTATTTACCAATTCCATTACTTGCTCGCCCATTGCGTTGTAAATAACAAGTTTTACATTGCCAATTACAGGAATTGAAAAACTTATCGCTGTGACCGGGTTAAATGGGTTCGGGTAGTTTTGAAAAAGTTCAAATTTTGATAAAATTTTATTATCCACAACGCCATCAGGATTTTCAACTTTACAAATAAGCGAATATGGGTTTTCCCAGCTTGAGTTTGTCGCTGTACCAGTTATGACGATATAATAAGTTTTACCTTCAACAATATCGTTTATATTTATGGTGTTAGTCCCACTTTGAATTACATTTTGGCTGAGCAAACTTTCTCCATTATATACCAAAACAGAATCAGTTCCAGAATTTGAATCAGTGATTGTAAGAACCATAATTCCACTTGACAACGCTTTAAATAAAAAAGCATCAGCATCATTTTTGTTCAAATTCATGCCGTAAGTAATATATCCTTTTGTTAATTGCTCGGCTCGTAATTTGTATGCATAATTTGTATCTGCCGGTTCGTCAATTCCGCGAATTATTGCTTGAATGTTATTCGGTTCATCAATATGGTTTATTCTTAATAGTAACGTATCGGCGCTCTGCGGTGTAATTGAAACTCCGCTGTGCAGTGATTGACGTGAAAGCTCTACTAAGCCATCTTGATTCAACCCGATAAAATTTGAGGTAATCCACGTATATCGAATATTTAACGGAAGCGGCATTGAAGCATTATAGGTTGTTCCGCTGCTTAACGATGTAATATTATCCAAAGCGCTTCCATTGCAATTAACATCCTTGTTGTATGGCGCGGGATTCCAAAAGAACGAAGCTTCATTTCCACCAAAAAGATACGGCGTTACCGAACCGCTTTGTGTGTATCTTAAATCTCTAATTGCCTCACTTTTTTCATCTGCGCCATTTAAAATTGCAGTTAGAATTCCCCCCGAATGATTACTTCCCAAATGCGGTGTGCCTAACGAAACTACACGGGCAACGCGGTGCCCAAATTCAGAGGTTTGATCAACCCAATTTGTTCCTCTTCCGTTAGCTGTTCCGTTATACCCGCGCTGGAGATATTCGCGCGTTTCTAATCCGCCCATCGAGTGTCCAACCAGAATTACTTTATCAGCATTCTCTATTGTCAGCACAGCTTCAATCATCGCTTTGAGCGCAACACCTTGTTTATAAATAGCCGCTTGATTGCTGAGTGAATGGGTTGTATGTCCCGCTTCGATAAATTTTGTATTATCAAAATTAATTACATACAAACGGTTTGGAGATGGAGTTGAATTTCCGTCTCTCCAGCCGATAACGGAAATATCATTTGTTAAGGAAGCGGTTGTATTACTTCCATCGTGATTGAGGCAGACATCGAATACTTTTTCTCCGCCGCCCAATGCAGTAACGGCTTGTGTCCAGGTTGCATCACTTGAAACTAAACCGTGAAGAAATATTATTGGGTAAGGTAACTTTGCTGTTTGGGCAAAAGTTGTTGCTGCCAAAATCAACAATAGAAAAAATGAGCTCTTTTTCATTTTAATTTCTCCTATTAATAAATATTCAACTAATCATGCTTTACAAATTTAATATTTTAACGGAGTAATATCAACCTTTTAGTTTGAATAAAATCGCCGGCTTGAATTCGATAAAAATAAATGCCGCTTGCAATATTTGAAGCATTCCATTCAACGCTATAAAATCCCGGTTCTTTTTGTTCGTTTACAAGTGTCGCAACTTCCCTTCCCAATGCATCATAAACTTTAAGATTTATGATTAACGATTGATTATTGATGTTTTTGGGGACTGAATATTTTATTGTTGTTGATGGATTAAATGGATTGGGATAATTCTGTTCTAACAAAAATCCAAACGCGGAGTTTTTCACCTCTTCTACAAATGTTGGAGATAAAGGCGGGCTGCCGGCATTGATCCATGCGGTATACATAACAGACGCTAATACTTCAGCGCTGCGGGAAAATAAAATTCCGGTAAAGTTCTTTGTTAAATTCCATAACGTTTGCGAGTAGACGGTTGATTTATAATTCTTTGATGATGCAGCGTACGCTATGGAATCAGCACGCAAAACAGAATCAACATAAGGATAATTCTGATAGGTCATCGAAAAAATATAATCTTGCACATTTGATAAGTAAACTGCTTCATTTTGATGAATAGGAATTAAAGAAGAGTATTGGCTTATCATCGTAGACTCATAGCGCGAGTGAATTCCTTTCTGAGAAGTATATTGTCCGTCATAATTTTTTGTTAGATGGAGCGGCATATTAGCATCTCCGATATAATGCCCGAGATCAGCAGATAAAAGAACAACATGATGCCATTCCTTTTGTTTGAAAGCGGTGATAAGCGTATCGTAACACTGCATGATGGTCCATGGTAATGAACCGGCATCGGTAATAGCGTAAAGACCATATTTAGCGACAGCTGAATCATAATCTTGGATTACTGTTCCTTTAGTTACAAAATCATTATAATCTTCAAAATCTATATAATGTTTTGGAGCTTCGGTCGGATCGGCGCTTTTTCGATAATCGGCATCAGAGCCATGATTGGCTAATGAATCCTTCCAAATGCTAAATTGTTTGAAATTTTGTGGAAATGAATTAACTGTATTACCATTAATAATTCTATGTCCTACGTTTCCCCATCCTCCTAATATAAAACTTAGTAACAATATCGGAATTGCGATACGGACGAATTTTATTTTGTTCAACATGTCCACTCTTTCTACTTTCTACTTTCTACTTTCTACTTTCTACTTTCAACTTTCTACTTTCTACTTTCAACTTTCTATTTGTATCTACTCGGTTAATATTTCAATTATTTTTTTAGCCACCATATCTTTTTCGATATCTTCCATGATATTATGCCCCGACTTTTCAAATTCGAACTTATGAAACGAAATATTCTTCGCCGATAATATTTTTTTATTTAATCTCATGTTGGTTGTGTTGTCTAAACTCCCGGCTAATAAATAAATCTCTTTCTTTATTTTTTCATAGTTCAACAACCCGTGCAAATCCCACAATGCTTTAATAGATTGAATCGGGACTGCGTGATACACGAACCTATCGGAGTTTTGTTCGATGGAAGATTTTCTAACTACCGGGAAGAACAGACTCATAAAAAACAAGATTCCGGGAGTCTTTAATAACTTCTTTTTAAATGAATGATTATCGTTTTCAATTAAATAAGGAGCGCTTAAAACAAGCTTCTTTACGTTACGCTGCTGGGAAACAAGTGAGGCAAGTAAACCACCCATTGAGTGCCCAACGATGCTCACTTCTTCAACCTGCTGGATCAAAAGATCGAATGCATCCAACGAATCACGTAACCACTGAACCGCTTTAACAGATTGAAGTGTCACTACGTTCGCAACTCCAAAACCGGTTAAACGGGGTGCGTAAAATGGAATATTATTTTCTTTTAACAAAGGAATAATAAAACGGAACTCTTGAGGTGAAGCTGAAAAACCGTGCAGTAATAAAACTCCATGTTTTTTCTCTCCTTCAAAATAACCTACCGGTTTGGCAACTTCAAACTCACAGGATAGTTCATCGAAACGAAATTTTTTAAAAAGCACGTGGTTGATGAGAAGATTTTTTCTCCCTTTTATGTTCCCTACTGCAATCAGTAAAAGTAAAAGAAGTAAACCGGACATAGTATATTCTTTGAGCCAAATGGAGATCATGATCAAGAAGACATCGAATATCCCGAACACCCACCAAAGAAGTATTTCTTTTTTTATGTTTGCTTCACTATTTTTCATATAATACAAAAAACTAAATTTTTCCTTTGTAATTAATAGTAAATATGACTGAAAACCAAAAAAAAATAGTTATTGTTTCCCATCGCCTTAAGGGTTTTGACAACCACGATGCTTCTTGTAAAAGTTTGCAAAATGCTCTTGCGAAAAAAGTTACAAACTTTGAAGTTGATTGCCGCACCACCAAAGATAGTGAGATCGTTATTCATCATGACGCAAGACTGGGGAATGAATTTACAGTGCAAAACTTAATCGCCGATTCAACTCTTAAAGAACTAAAGCAAATTCATTACAAAAATTCATCCGAAACTATCCTAACAATAGACGAATTGTTCCAATTAATCGAACCACATAGAGGAGTACAACTTTATCTTGATATTAAGAAGAGCGGTAAAGAAGAAAAAATTATTGCGAAAGCGGCAAATTTGAATTTACTGGATAATATCACGATTGTCTCCTGGTTGCCGGAAGTTTTGTTCAAGATCAATGCTCTTTTACCTACAATGCATCTTTGTTTTAGTTTTTATCCGGTGTGTTCTTCAGCAGTAGCAAGGCTAAACTATTTCAATTCCAAAGTAAAGTCCTTATTCCAGTTAGATAAAAAAGCCCGGAACTCTTTGCTCTATGATAGTTACAACAACGAGAATGGAGCCATCGGGAAGTACGGATTTGATTTTGAGCATTTTGTATCGCTTCCCTTTAAGGGAAGACTTTTAGAAGTATTACAAAGTGTACTTGGAATCGTCTGTGTAAACTATAAACTCTCAACGGTTGACTTTATTCAACAACTGAAAAAACAAAACTTGCAGGTATGCATGTATTCAATTAACAACGAAAAAGATTTGCGAAAGTACAAGGCTAAATTCCTGCCGGATATTGTGCTAACTGATAATCCATCTCTCGTTATAAATGAGTAACTCACCTTACACATGTTGTCATTCTGAACTGAACACAGTGAAGCGAAAAATCTAAATTTTGAGTTAAAACGTATGCCAATAACTCTCTTCTCCAAGCGATTTGCTCACTCCGTGAATCCAACCGAAACAAATCTCCTGTTCAACAGATTGAGACCAGGTCATACTTGGATTGCTGATTTTCACTTTGTAATAACGGACAAACAATTCGGTCTCCCATTTATGGTTTTTGTCTACCCACTTTCTAAATTCCGATGTGTTTGAAAAGAATATTGGGGACATATTAGTTTATCAATTAGGTT
>Ga0210058_1002538_pt1 | contig 14869 bp, 15 predicted proteins | sample CryGeymeta201511_FD_183979 | JGI IMG/M metagenome (GOLD analysis project Ga0210058, IMG submission 183979) | Groundwater microbial communities from Crystal Geyser aquifers in Utah, USA - Crystal Geyser metaG 2015-11 (SPAdes) (version 2) | ecosystem: Environmental > Aquatic > Deep subsurface >...
CCCCACCAAAATTATAATGAAGTACTTTTTAGATAGTATTGTTATGAAACTTTGTTCTCATCTTTATATTTCTTTTTATCCTAACTTCGAATTGGTGGGGGGCGAGCAATAGCAGCGGCTGGGAATAACTTTGTCTTTGAACCTTTAGCCGACTGCGTGCTCCCTGAGGCAAGGTGCCGAGCGACAACCCTGAACAGCCTGCCGAGCGATATTATTACCAAATTGGTTAGCAATTACATTAAAGTAGAAACTGAATTCAAATTTTTATGGATAAATATTTGAAAAATAAAAAAATAAAAACCTATTTTAAGGAGGATATCGAACCCCAAGAAACTTTGTTGGACGATTTAGCTAAAAAAAGAGAGGAAGAGTTTGGGATCTCCGAGAAAAAATTTGAAACCCCTTTATCGAAGTGGATTTTTCAAGGCTTTTTAATCCTTTCTTTTCTCTCATTTTTCATTCTTTTTTTTCGAGCCCTCCAATTACAAATTTTAGAAAGGGAGAAATATTTAGCTTTGGCTAATGAAAACAAATTCGTTATTTATCAAATTAAAGCCGAAAGGGGAGTAATCTATGATCGAAATGGAATTCAGTTAGTTTTTAATCGGCCCAGTTTCGACTTATATTTTTCTGGGACCGAAAAGATAAAAAATTGTTTGAATCAAAACCGGAGTTTATCCGATTGCCCGGAACTGAAAACCCTGAGAGAAGTTTCCCAAGATCTCAAATTAGACTTTGAAGAATTAAAGAAAAAAATTGTTGATAGCAATGAAACCCCGATTTTAATTTCCGAAAATCTTCCTCAGGAAATTTTGATTTTGCTCCAAACTAAAATTTCGGCCAATCAACTTCCCGGTTTTCAAATCGAAAGAAACTCAATTAGATATTATCCCGAAGGAAAAACCATTTCTCACCCGATTGGCTATACCGGTAAAATTAGGGCTGAAGAATTTAAGGCCGATCCGGAAAATTACACCATTTTTGACTGGGTGGGTCGGGACGGTTTAGAAAAATCTTACGAAAAGGTCTTAAGAAAAAATCCGGGTAAACTTCAAATCGAAAGAGATGCTTTAGGCAATGTAATTTCCAAAAAAGTTCTTCAATTTCCGGATTCAGGAAAAAGTTTGGTTTTGTGGTTGGACTTTAATTTACAGAAAAAAATTGAAGAAAGTTTAGAGAAAAATTTAAAAAGGGTTGGGTCAGAAAGAGGAGTGGCCGTGGCTTTGGATCCAAAAACGGGAGGAGTAATGGCAATGGTTTCCTTGCCAAATTTTGATAATAATTTATTTAGCGGCAAAAATCCCGAAGAGTTAAAGAAATTTATGGAAGCCCCTTCAACTTTAGAATTAAAACCTCTTTTTAATCGAGCCATTTCCGGTGGTTATTTAACCGGTTCTACTATTAAGCCCTTAATTGCTTCAGCCGCTTTGGAAGAAAAGATAATTTCGCCCGAGAAAAAAATTCTCGATGATAAAGGGATGATTTCAATTCCTAATCCCTATTATCCTGATGAACCTTGGATATTCCGTGATTGGAAAATCCATGGTTGGGTGGATATGAGAAAAGCCATTGCCGAATCTTGCAACGTTTATTTTTATACCATTGGCGGAGGATACGGAGATCAGGAAGGCTTAGGACCAACTAGAATTAAAAAGTATTTGGAACTTTTTGGCTGGGGAGAAAAAACTGGAATTGATTTGCCAGCCGAGGAAACAGGGTTAATTCCCGATCCGGAATGGAAAAAACAAAATTTTGAAAAAAAGATTGACCAAATTTGGTATGATGGCGACACCTACAATTTTTCCATCGGCCAAGGTTTTTTAAAAGTTACCCCTCTTCAAGTGGCTACTGCTTTTGCGGCTATTGCCAATGGAGGAAAACTTTATCAGCCCCGGGTTTTGCAAAAAATTATTGACAGTGAAAAAAATTTAATCGAGGAAATAAAACCCAAAGTCATTCGCCAAAACTTTATTGATCACCGAGCTTCTGAAGGAAGCGAAGGTGAAGATGAGAACGAAGTTCTCATCGACCCAAAAAATCTTCAAATTGTCAGGGAGGGAATGAGAGAGTCAGTCACTTATGGCTCAGCAGTTTTGTTAAATGATTTGCCGGTAAAAGTGGCAGCCAAAACCGGAACTGCTGAAATTTGGAAAAAGGGGGAAAGATTGTATACCACTTGGATTACCGTTTTTGCACCCTACGATGATCCTCAAATTGTCTTGACCATAATGATGGAAGACGTTAAGGATTTGAGCACGTTGACTGTTTTGCCAGCGGCCAAGGAAATTTTAGAATGGTACTTCACTAAATAACCTACGAAATTACGAAATTTTTACGCCCCGGAAGTAGAACGAAGTTCACTTCGGGGCTGCCCCGTAGCGAGCTTCGCTCTGCTACGGGGCGAAAATACGAAAAATACGGAAACCTTTATACGAAAAATTTGGTTTCCGCTACGAAAAATGGAAAAATTACCCCAACTTAAGAGAAAAGATTTAATTTATCCAGAATTATGTTATCAGATTATTGGCATTCTTTTTGAAATTTATAGAGAATTTGGTAGTGGATATCAAGAAAAATACTATCAAAAACTTGCGGCGTTAGAACTTAGAAGATGTAGTTTTGATTACAAAGAACAAGTTGCTACCCCCTTAATTTATAAGGGTAATAGAATAGGTAATTATTTCCTAGATTTTGTTATAGAAAATAAAATAGTATTGGAACTTAAAAGAGGTGAGAAATTTTCTCGAAAAAATATTGAACAAATTTATGCTTATTTAAAAGCCACTGGATTGAAATTAGGAATAATTGCAAATTTTACAAAAAGCGGCGTAAGACTTAAAAGAGTAGTAAACCTTTCGTAACTTTCGTACATTTTTCGTAATTTTGTAGGACCTATGGAAAAATATTTAACCAAAGAAGATTTAGAAAAAATTAAAAAGGAACTGGATTATTTAAAGAAAGTGAAAAGAAAAGAAATTGCCCAGAGATTAAAAGAAACTTCTGCAATGGGTGACTTGACCGAGAATTCGGCTTATCAAGAAGCCAAAGAAGCCCAGGGATTTTTGGAAGGGCGGATTTTGGAATTGGAAAATTTGATTAGGGAAGCAAAGATAGTTGAAAAAATTGATGGCGCAAAATGGGTCCAAATTGGCTCAATTGTTCTTTTGAGTTCTGGCAAGAAAAAAGAAAAATATAAGATTGTTGGCACAGGCCAAGCCAATCCCTCAAAAGGCGAAATTTCAATTGATTCTCCTTTGGGCAAAGTATTATTAGACAAGCCTGAAGGAGCCACTGTCACCGTTGAAACTCCAAAAGGAAAAATTAAATATAAAATTATTAGGATTGAATAAAAAGATAGTTCCGCCCCCTTGCTATTGACAAATCTTATGTATTTGCTATAATAGAGGTGTAAGAATAAGATAGCTCTTTGATAAAAAAATATAGAGGAAGGGAAAAATTCTGCATCACCTGAATTGTTCATCAAATTTTGGTGGTCAGCTCTGGTGATGCAAGAATGAGCATAGTCTGTAGAATTTGTGGTGATCCCTGCCCCGATTATCTCTGTTATTATTATCAAGAGGATCTTTGCAGAAAGCATTATGACGAGTGGAGAGCAAAAAAGAAAAAAGAAGAACAAAGAATAGAACAAAGGAAAGCTTATAGGAAAGCTTATATGAAATCACCGAAAGTGCCAGTGATGGACTGTTTTGAAAAAGATAAACCAATTACATTTGAAGAACTCCACAAAAGAAGTGGCGGAGGGAGAGGCTGGGTCTTAACAATTCTCAAAAATTACCAGAAGCTCGGCTTAGTGATTAAGGTTGACGAAAACCTCTTTAAGCTCAATTCTGATTCACCCCTTCGGATGGCAGTGGATGGTTACTTTCATGAACATGAATGGGATCACGTAGGAGGGTTGGGAGCGTAAAACCCATACAATAAAAAAATGCTCTGGCGAAGATTGTAAAATCTTTGACCCTTCCTCCCTTTTTTCTAGCCCATAATAATTTGTGAGCTGGAAAAAGGAAATTAACACAAGAACTGTTTGTAATCAGGCAGTTTTTGCTTTAGAGATAGAGTTTATGAGGTTGAACCTCGTAAGGATAAACTTGTGGGAATTGGGAATTATAAAGAAATTAGGTGAGTTTTTTGACTTTAAATAAGAAACAATTTAAAATAAAAGAATATGGCGACAGCGATGAAGGACAAGCCTTCATCTTTATCTGCGTTTTTAATAAATTAAAAGGCGAAGAGATAAATCTCTTCTTAATCTGCGTTTTCGCCTTGCGAAAACTTGATACTTGATGATAGATGAATTGAGAAAAATTCGGCTTGAAAAACTAAAGGCAATTGAAAAAGCTGGAATTTTGGCTTATCCAATTAAGACAAAAAGCACTCACAAAATTTTTGAGGCATTAAAAGATTTTTCTTCTCTTTCTAAATCAAAAAAAGAAATTATTTTAACAGGCAGAATTAGATCTTTAAGGATTCATGGCGGGGCAACTTTTTGCCATATTGAAGATAGTTCAGGAAAAATTCAAGGTTTTTTAAGAAAAGATCGAATAGGAGAAAAAGCGTATAAATTTTTCATCGATAACTTTGATATCGGCGATTTTATCGAATTACGGGGAATTTTATTTAAAACAAAAAAAGGAGAAAGGACAATTGAAGTTTCAGATTATAAAATTTTGGTAAAAAGTTTGTTGCCCTTGCCTGAAAAATGGCATGGCTTGAAAGACATTGAAGAAAGATTTAGAAAGAGATATTTGGATTTGATTTTCAATGAGGAAGTCAGAAAAAAATTTGAAATTCGTTCAAAAATCATTCAGGCAATTAGAGAATTTTTGGAAAAGGAAGGATTTTTGGAAGTGGAAACCCCGATTTTGCAGCCAATTTATGGCGGAGCTAAGGCCAGACCTTTTAAAACTCATTTGAATGCTTTTGATATGGATATGTACTTGAGAATTGCCCCGGAACTTTATTTGAAACGCCTTTTAGTTGGCGGCTTTGAAAAAGTTTTTGAAATCGGAAAATGCTTTAGAAATGAAGGCGTTGATAGATTTCATAATCCTGATTTCACGATGCTGGAATTTTATTGGGCCTATGCTGATTATAAAGATTTAATGAAATTGACTGAAAAATTATTTGAGAGTATTTTGAAAAAAGTTTTTGGCAAAGTGGAAATTTCTTACGAAGGTAAAAAAATCAATTTTAAAATTCCTTGGCCAAGGATTGAATTTTCTCAATTAATTAGAAAATATACCGATATTAATATCGAAGAAATCAATTTGGAGGGTTTGGAAAAAAAAGCAAGAGAATTGAATTTGGAATTGGAAAAAGGAGCAGGAGAGGCCGAAATTTTAGATGAAATTTATAAGAAGTTTTGCCGTCCCAAAATTTGGGAACCAACTTTCATTATTCATTTTCCGGTAGGGTTTCAACCTTTGGCCAAAACCCTTGAAAAATACCCCCAAAAATTAGCCAACTTTCAATTGGTGGCGGCTGGTTTCGAATTACTTAATGCCTTTTCTGAACTTAATGACCCCGTAGAACAAAGAAAAAGATTTGAAGAACAAGAGACATATTTTGAAAAAGGTTTTAAAGAGGCACAAAGAATGGACGAAGATTTTTTGGAAGCCTTGGAATATGGCATGCCACCAGCAGCCGGTTTTGGGATGGGAATTGATAGATTAGTATGTTTATTAACCGATTCTCATTCTTTAAGAGAAGTAATTTTATTCCCAACGATGCGCCAAAAATAAGCTTTATCTTATAAAAATTAAGCTTCCAGAGATCTGACCTCTGTAACCTAAAATGAGCCGAGAAGAAACCTTAAAATTAGTTAAAGAAAAAATTGAAAATAAAAATTTAATAAAACACTCTTTGGCTGTTGAGGCCTGTATGAAGGCATTAGCCCATTATTTTGGCGAAGAAGAAGAAAAATGGGCCTTAGTTGGTCTTTTACATGATATTGATTATGAGGAAACTAAAAATGACCCAAATTTACATTCCTTAAAAGGAGCGGAATTTTTAGAAAAATTGGGATTGGAAAAGGAAATTACCGAGGCAGTAAAAACTCACAATGAAGCCCACGGAATTTTACCTCAAACCAAAATGGCAAAAACCTTATATTCTGTTGATCCTTTAACTGGTTTAATTGTTGCTGCCACTTTGGTTTTGCCGAGTAAAAAATTAAAAGATTTAACAGTTGAAAATGTTCTTAATCGCTTTAAAGAAAAGTCTTTTGCCAAAGGCGCCAAAAGAGAAATCATCTTAAAATGTTCTGAAATTGGATTGGATTTAGAAAAATTCATTAAAATTTGTCTGAAAGCGATGCAAGAAATTTCAGGCGAATTAGGTTTATAATATGTTAGACATAAAATTCATAAGAAATAATCCCGATTTAGTCAAAAAGGGCTGCCAAAAAAAAGGAGTCGAAGTTGATATTGATGGGCTTTTGGAAATTGATAAAAAAAGATTAGAAACATTACAAGCTTTAGAAGAGATAAGAGCCCAAAAAAATAGGGCTAATAAAGAAATTCAAAAAGCAAAAGATGAGAAAGAAAAAAACAAAATTATTTTAAAAATGCAAGAGTTAGATAAAAATAATGATAGATTAGAAAAAACCTTAAAGACTCTTAATGTAGAATTTAATAATTTAATGTTGCAAATTCCTAATTTACCATTAGATGATGTTCCAATAGGAAAAGATGAAAGTGAAAATGTAGTTTTAAGAGAAGTAGGAGTGGTCTCCCCGAGGCCAAAATTTGATTTTAAACCAAGAGATTATTTAGAAATTGCTGACAATCTTGATTTAATTGACACGGAGCGAGCAGCCAAGGTTTCAGGAACAAGATTTGGAATTCTAAAAAGAGAAGCAGTTTTACTAAAATTTGCTTTAAGAAATTTCACATCGGAAATTCTAATTAAAGAAGGTTTCATACCAATTGATCCAGCAGTAATGATAAAACCAGAAATGATGCAAGGTATGGGATATGTTGAAAGAGGAAGAGAAGAAATTTACTATTTAAAAAACGATAATCTTTGCCTGATAGGAACTGCCGAGCAAGCAATTGGACCTATCCATGCTAATGAAATTTTTGAAGAAAAAGATTTACCCAAAAGATACTTTGCTTTTACTCCTTGTTTTCGCCGAGAGGCCGGTTCTTATGGCAAAGATACCAAGGGAATTTTTAGGGTCCATCAATTTGATAAGATAGAAATGTTTAGCTTCTGTAGGCCGGAAGATTCTAAAAAAGAACACCAATTCTTTTTAGAAATAGAAGAAAAATTAATGCAAGCTTTAAAGATTCCTTATCGGGTAGTTCAGATGTGTACCGGAGACCTGGGAGATCCAACGGCAGCCAAATATGATATTGAAGCCTGGTTTTCTTCTCAAAATAGATATCGGGAAACTCACTCAACTTCAAATTGTACAGACTTTCAGGCAAGGAGATTAAATATTAGATATAAGAGAAAAGATGGAAAATTAGATTTTGTTCATACTGTAAATGGAACTGCCTTTGCTATTGGTCGAGCAATAATTGCTATTTTAGAAAATTATCAGCAAAAGGATGGCAGTATTTTAGTACCCGAAGTTTTACAAAAATTTCTTCCTTTTAAAATCATTAAACGATGATTAATGAGAAAGAAATCTTAATTGATAATCTCCAAATTAACTATAAAATAGCCGGAGAGGGAGAACCCCTCTTAATTTTGCATGGGTGGGGAGGATCTTCTGACTCCTGGAGCGAGGTTCAAGAAATTTTAGCCAGCCAGGGATTCAAAGTAATTGTTTTGGATTTACCGGGCTTTGGAAAAAGTAAAAGCCCTTCTTTCCCTTGGGGAGTGGCAGATTATAGTGAACTAGTCTTGAATTTTATTAATAAAATAGGATTAGAAAAAGTGGATTTAATTGGTCACTCTTTTGGAGGCAGAATATCAATTAAATTTGCTGTTTTATATCCCGAAAGATTAAGAAAATTGATTTTGTGCGCTTCAGCCGGAATTAAACACCCCTTAAACCTTTTTCAGTTAATAATTTTAAAAATTTCTATTGTCGGTAATTTTTTGTTTTCCAAAAGATTATTTAAAAGATATAAAGATATAGCCCGGAATTTTTTTTACACTCTTTTGCGACACAAAGATTATGCCAAAGCCAAAGGGGTAATGAAAGAGACTTTAAAAAAGGTTTTGGAGGAAGATTTGAGACCCGAACTTTGCCAGATAAAAGCCAATACCTTGCTAATTTGGGGCAAAAGAGATAAAGCCCTTCCTTTGGAAGATGCTTATTTAATGAAAGAAAATATCCCTCAATCTATTTTAGAAATAATTCCTGGTGCTTCCCATACCCCAAATTTAGAATTTCCAGAAAAAGTCGCCGGAATAGTCCTACATTTTCTACGATCGTAGAAAATATGGGATATTTTAAATATGATTTTTCTTTTATCTTTTTTTTGGTTTATCCATGAAACAAAATCAATTTTATTTTGGCTTTATCTTTGGCAATTGAAAGAATATCATATCGGTCGTTTTATTGACCATTTTCGAACCGAAAAAGGAAAGAAGATTTTTTTTAATTATATTTTGCTTTTTAAAATTATTTTGGTTTTTATTTTTCTCCAGTTTATTTTCGAACCTCTGCCACCCTGCCAAAAATATTTTGGCAATCTATTTTTATCTTATTTTTTAATAATTATTTATTTTTTTGAATCTGTTAAAGGACTTTACGATTCTTTCAAAAAGAAATTAAAAACCCCTGCTTTTACAAAAAAGATAATCTTTTTAATTTTTGTCAGTTTTCTGTTTCAAATTTTTTATTTTTCCTCAGTTTTCCAAAAAGAATCTTTTTCTTTTTCTCTTCTAATTTTTGATATTCTAACCCCAGCCATTGTTTCTGGAATTTTATTAGTTTTTCAACCCTTTACTGCTTTAATTCGATATCAAATTATTCAAAAAGCAAAGAAAAAAAGACAGGAGTTTAAAAACTTAATAGTGATTGGTATTACCGGTTCATATGGCAAAACCTCAACAAAAGAATTTCTGGCTACCATTTTATCTGAAAAATACAAACCCCGTAATACAACTTCGACTGACGCCGAAGGCGCCAGAATCGCGGAGCGAGTCGAAGTTGATATACGGGGTAAAGTTTTAAAAACAAAAGCCCATCAAAATTCAGAAATTGGGATTTCCCAATGCATCTTAAACGATTTAAAACCAGAGCATGAAATTTTTATTGTCGAGATGGGAGCCTATAATAGGGGAGGGATAAAGTTACTTTGTGATATTGCCCAACCTAAAATTGGAATTATTACCGGAGCAAATGAACAACATCTAGCCACTTTTGGCTCAATGGAAAATCTTTTGTCAGCCGAAGGAGGAGAAGAACTGATTGACTCTCTACCCCAAGATGGATTAGTTATTTTTAATGGAAATAATAAATATTGTCTTGAGCTATATAAAAAAACCAAAATCAAAAAGAAAATCTGTCATAATAACTTTTCAACGATCGTTGAAAATGTATTATCAATGGATATTTGGTCTCAAGATACAAAAATTGAAAAAGAGTTCATAAATTTTAAAGTTTTTTCTAAAGATGGAGATTTCGCCGATTTTAAGGTAAATTTATTTGGGGCCCAAAATGTTGAAAATATTTTATTGGCTGCTTGTTATGCTAAAGAATTGAGGATGAATTTAAAAGAAATTTCAAAAGCTTGTGAAAAAGTTAGTCCAGAGCAAGGCGGAATGAGATTAATTAAGACAAAAGATGGATTAAATGTCATTGATTCAACTTATTCAGCCAATCCTGACGGAGTAATTTCTCATTTGGAATATTTAAAGATTTGGCCTCAAAAGAAAGTAATTGTTATGCCTTGTTTAATTGAATTGGGCCCAGCTTCAAAAGAGGTTCACAAAAGAATTGGCAAAAAAATTGGAAAAGTTTGCGATTTGGCAATAATTACCACCAAAGATAAATTTAAAGAAATAAAAGAAAACGCTGTACAGAGTGGAATTAAAGAGAAAAACATTTTGTTTTTAGAAAATCCAAAAGAAATTTTTGAAAGAATAAAAACTTTTTGTAAAGAAGACGATGTAGTTCTTTTGGAAGGAAGAATACCAAAAGAAGTGATTGAATTATTAATGCAATAAAGACAGATAACTCGAGGTTAATTCAGAATAATTCGCATGGGCGCATTCGCATACCCGAGCGGAGCCCGAAGGGCGGAGCGAGGTTGCGCCATTCGCATGCAATAAAAAAGAGGTGCCGCATTCGTGTGAAATTAGCACCTTTTAGCAGTAGATTTAATAATCAACTGCCAGATTTTTAGCTTTGATGGTAATGGTAGTAAAAGGTGAAGATACCCTTAAAGCCCGTGTCTTTTTAGACTCCTTAAGAAGATCGCGAAGACTCGCTTCTTCCTTTAGTAAATCAGGCATAAGAGTAATTTCAACACTTACTATACCTTTACCATCTGTCGTATATTTAGGTTTTACAAGACCTTTCACTTCCACCCCTCCTTTTATTTTATAATTTCATTATACACCTTTATGAAATATTGTCAAGAGTTTAAACCTGCCAAAATTTTATTAAATAAAATTTATGCGGGCAAGCCAATATCTATATCTTTATCCCCAAATACTGAAAAAGACGATATTGATTTGGCTTTGAAATTGATTTTCCAACCCCGGAAATGGAAAATCGGCGTAAATCAGTCAAATCAGTATAAATCAGCGTCTCAAGAATTAGAAGAAGAATTTAAAAAATATTTGGGAGTAAAACCCGCCTTCGCTAAAGCTTCGGCGGGCAAGTATGCTATTTCTTTTAATAGTGGAAGGGCTGGTTTGATGGCAATTTTAGACGCGTTAGAGGTAAAAGAAAAAGACGAAGTTTTACTTCAGGCATTTACCTGTAATTCAGCAGTTAATCCAATTTTGTATTTCGGGGCAAAGCCAGTTTTTGTTGACATCGATGAAACCATAAATTTAGATCCAGAAGATTTAAAGAAAAAAATTACAAAAAAATCGAAGGCAGTAATGATTCAACATACCTTTGGCCGGCCGGCCAAAATTAATGAAGTTTCAAAAATCTGCCAAAAGTATAATTTATTTTTAATCGAAGATTGCGCTCATTCGCTCGGTGCAAAATATAAAGGCGAGAATTGTGGGACATTCGGTGACGCAGCGTTTTTCAGTTTCGGTAGAGATAAAATAATTTCTTCAGTTTTTGGCGGGATGGTCGTCACAAATAATGAAAAAATAGGGGAGAGGATAAAGGAATTTCAAGAAAAGCTGGATTTTCCCTCAAATTTCTGGATTTTTCAACAACTTTTGCATCCAATTTTAACAAATTACATAGTTTTGCCAGCCTATAGTGTAAATAGCGCTTTGGGAAGAACAATTTTGGGATTACTTCATATTTTGAAAGTTTTATCCAAGGGCGTTTACAAAAAAGAAAAAAAAGGAGAGATTCCTGAATATTTTCCCAAAAAACTTCCCAACGCCTTAGCTATTTTGGCCCTAAATCAATTTAAAAAATTAGAGAGATTTAATGAACATCGCCGAGAAATTGCCGATTTTTATGAAAATGAATTAAAAAATACAAAATTTGTTCCGCCCTTAGCAAAATCTCGAGAAAATATAACTCCAACTTTTATGCGTTATCCGATTTTGACTAATTTAGATACCGATGAAATTTTACAAGAAGCCCGAAAAAGAAAGATTTATTTAGACGACGGCTGGCGCAAAACCCCAATTGTCCCCCCTGATACAAAAATTGATAAAATGAAATATATTCTTGGCTCCTGCCCCAAAGCCGAAGAAATCGCCAAAAAAATTCTCAATTTACCCACCCATATCAACATTTCCCAAAAAGATGCTCAAAAAATTATTGATTTTCTAATAAAATTTTCAAACAAAATATCCTAACTTTTCTACGATCGTAGGAAATGTGGGACATTAATTAAGGAAGAAAATTTTGGTATAATAAGTTATTAAAAGTTATGAAAATTCCTATTACTGATAAATTTCTGTGGGATTTTTATAATTTTATTGAGGATTTGGATAAAATTTGTAAAATTGGAGCCCGCAGAACATTGAGAGAAGCTGTCAACCCAGGTCTTTTTAGGCGGAGATTAAAATGGGAAAGAAAACAAGATCGGAGAAATTTTTCAAAACTTATCCACTACCTTAAGAAAAGGGGGTTAATTAAAGTTAGAAATTTAGAAAATAAAAAAGCCATACTTTTAACTCCGATGGGGAAGGAAAGAATACTGAAAGTTAAATATAAAATGATAGAGAAAAAACGAAGAAAAGACGGAAAGTTACAGATGATAATTTTTGATATTCCAGAAAAGAAAAGGCATTTTCGTGATTTATTAAGAGAACATCTTATTACTTTAGGATATAAAATGCTTCAAAAGAGTATCTGGATTTGTCCTTACGACGTTTTAAAAGAAACCGAAGAATTTTTAAGAAGGTATTCGCTGGATCCTTATGTAAAATTGTTCTTAATTGAAGAATTATAATTGTCCCAACTTTTCTACGATCGTAGAAAATGTGGGATAGGTGTTAACAATGAGGAGTGAAATTATGGTAAAAGAAATTTTAAAATTTACTTGGGAATTAGTCAAAATTCCTTCTCAGAATGGGTTAGATTCTGAAGCAAAAATAGCCAACTTCGTTTTTGAAAAATTAAGAAGTTTTGGTTTTCCCCCGGATGTGAAAGCGGAAATTTTCACGCCGAAAATGAATGGGCAAACATCAATGACATTCCGAGAGTTCTAAAAATTTATCGAGATTCTTTAGTTGAATTTTCAAAATATGGAATTCGAAATCAAAGAAATTCAAAATAAGGAAGTTTGGGAAAATTTTCTTTCAGAGGGCGAGGAAAGTAAACTTTCTTTTTCCCCCTTCACTGTCGCTCGGGAATGTGAGGAAAAAACATTTTTGCAATCCTGGAATTGGGGAGAGTTCAATCAAACGATGAGAAATAAGATTTGGAGATGGGGAATTTATAGCAAAGAACAAAAAACAATGAACGATGAACAATTAGTTGGAACTACCTTAGTTATTAAAATTCAGGCAAAAAGAGGAACATTCTTATTTGTACCGCACGGACCGAACTTCAAGAAACAAGAAACAAGAAACAGGCAACAAGTTTTGGAGAAATTATTGGAAGAGTTAAAGAACATTGCGAAAGAAGAAAAAGCGAGTTTAATAAGAGTTGCACCAATTTTAGAGAAAAATGAAGAAAATATTAGAATTTTCAAGAATTTAGGTTTTAGAGAAGCGCCAATTCATATGCACCCCGAATTGACCTGGGAATTGGATATTGAACCATCGGAAAACGAACTTTTAATGGGGATGAGAAAAACAACTCGTTATTTGATAAGACAAGCCCAAAAGAATAAAGATATAGAAATAATCCAAAGCAATCAAATAGATGATGTTGAAATTTTCAATAAACTTTATCAAGAAACCGTCGATCGTCATCATTTTGTTCCTTTTTCTTTTGATTATTTAAAAAATGAATTTTCGGCTTTTTCAAAAGATAATCGGGTTACAATATTTTTAGGGAAATACAAAAATGAAATAGTTTCTTCAGGAATTTTTATTTTTTGGCAAAATATCGGTTTTTATCATCATGGTGCTTCTTCTTTAAGATATCCCAAAATTCCCGTTTCTTATCTTTTACAATGGGAGGCAATAAAAGAAGCTAAAAAACGGGGTTGCAAAATTTATAATTTTTGGGGCATCGCCCCAATCACTTCCGACCTCAGACCTCAAAATTCGGATCATCCCTGGGCAGGTTTAACTCTGTTTAAAATGGGTTTTGGCGGCTATAAAAAAGAATATGTTAAAACCCAAGATTTCCCGCTTTCCAAAAAATATTGGCTAAATTATATTATTGAAAAACTAAGGAAGACAAAAAGAGGCCTATGATTTCAAGATATAGAAAAGCACATCGAATTAAAAGAAAAAAGTCGATTTTGAAAAGTCGATTTTTTTGGCTGACGTCCCTAATCTTAATTGTTTTTGGAGTAGTTTTTTATTTTTTAATTTTTTCACCATTTTTTCAAGTAGAAAAGATTATTGTTTCCGGCGAAGAAAAAGTTTCAAAAGAGGAAATTAAGGAATTAATTAAAAGAAATTTGGAGAAAAAGATCTTATTTTGCAAAACAAAAAGCATTTTTTTAGTTAATTTAAATCAAATAAGAAAAGATATTTTGAATAATTCTCCTCAATTAGCTGAAGTTGAAATTAGCCAAGGGTTTCCAGATGCATTAGATGTTATCGTTATAGAAAGACTGGCTTTGGCAAATTTTTGTCAGAATGAAAAATGTTTTTTATTAGACAATAAGGGAATAATTTTTGAAGAGATCGAGCCACAAACAAATTTAATTAAAATTATTGATGGGCAAAAAGAAAAAATGCCAAAACTAGGAGAACAAATGATTGAAAGAGATTATCTGGAGAAAATTTTGAAAATTAAAAAATATCTTTTCGAAGAACTTAAGTTAGGAACCAAAGAATTTTTGGTATTTAGTCAGCGTTTAAATGTTAAAACAGACGAAGATTGGGAAATCTATTTTGATCCCAGAGGAGATTTGAATTGGCAATTAACGAAATTAAACTTAGTTCTAAAAGGAAAAATCCCCCCCGAAAAAAGGAAGGATTTGGAATACATTGAACTAAGATTTGGCGATTTAGCACCTTTTAAATATCGCTAATTTTCACGAATTTGAGCACGAATAATCACTAATATATTCGTGAAATTTGTGGCCATATTTGCATTTATTCGCGAGTTAATCTATATAATAGACAAAGATTGAATAACCGATCTTTGTTATGGGTTCGTATTGATAAAGCC
>Ga0210058_1002542_pt1 | contig 14856 bp, 14 predicted proteins | sample CryGeymeta201511_FD_183979 | JGI IMG/M metagenome (GOLD analysis project Ga0210058, IMG submission 183979) | Groundwater microbial communities from Crystal Geyser aquifers in Utah, USA - Crystal Geyser metaG 2015-11 (SPAdes) (version 2) | ecosystem: Environmental > Aquatic > Deep subsurface >...
TCAATTTGTCTTTGTGTCAAATCGTACATAAAATTAAACTTAAAACTTAAAACTTAAAAGTCAAAACTCAAAGGGTTAGCAATAATATACCACGACTGCTAAAAGATGTCAAGAGATAAATTTGTTTTCTTCTTGTTTGGTGTATCTTTTTTTGCTATTCTTTAATCCATGCGGCAAGAAAGAAAACATATTGTTTTTTTATATTTATTTATTATTTTTTTTGCACTTCTTTTTATTTTAATTTTCTTTGTTGATCCCAAAAGTATATTTGAGGCAGGGAATTTTTATGTCCCCCCACTTTACATTTTTCTTCCACTACTTTTTTTGACCATATTTTCTCTTTTCTCATTTATATTGTTATCCAAAAGACGCGCTGCACTTCTTTCTATTTTTGTTGTAAGTCTTCTTATTCTTCGTTTTTTTGGATTTAGAAGCCCATTTTACCTTTTACTACTTTCATCAATTATTCTTCTCTCGGAATTTTTTCTTGCCGATAGGCCACGCCAGAAAAAATCCAGACTTCTTCATAAATTAGAATCTTAGCTTGAGTGCGCACACTACCTTTGATACAATTAACCACATGAACAAAAAGTTTTTCATAACAACCGCAATTCCTTACGTAAATGCAAAACCGCATGTTGGCCACGCATTGGAATTTACGCAAGCAGATGTTATCAAACGATTTCACAAACTTTTAGGAGAAGATGCTTTACTTCTTTCCGGAAGCGACGAAAATGCTTTAAAAAATGTCCAGGCCGCAGAAGCAGCAGGGGTTGATATTCAAACATTTGTTGATGAAAACAGTAAGCTTTTTCAACACCTTGCTGAAAAACTAAATGTTGAGTTTGATGCTTTTCAAAAAGGAAGCAGCAAAAGTCACTTTGCATCTTCACAAGAATTATGGAAGCGCTGCTCTGAAGCAGGAGATATTTACAAAAAAGAATATTCCGGACTTTACTGCGTCGGCTGCGAATTGTTTTATGAAGCAGAAGAACTGAATGAAAACGGAGAATGCTTTGAACATCCCGGTAAAAAGTTAGAAACAGTAGCCGAAGAAAATTATTTTTTCAAATTATCAAAATATGAAAGTTGCATCAGGAAGCTTATTGAAGAAGACGAACTTAAAATAATTCCCCAATCCAGAAAAAATGAGGTTTTATCCTTTTTAAAACAGGATTTAAAAGATATAAGCATTTCAAGGTCTAATGCGCGCGCAAAAAATTGGGGAGTACCTATTCCGGAAGATAACTCACAGAGAATGTATGTTTGGTTTGATGCGTTAAACATTTACAGAAGCGGATTAACAGAAAAATACGAAAAGTTTTGGCCGGCCGATGTTCATATAATTGGAAAGGGTATCACGCGATTTCACGCAATTTACTGGCCGGCATTTTTACTCTCGGCAAAGTTGCCGTTGCCAAAATCTCTGTTTGTGCACGGATACTTAACTGTAGACGGGCAAAAAATGTCAAAAACAATCGGTAATGTAATTGATCCTATTGATTTAATTGAAAAATATGGAGCTGAAGCTTTACGATATTATTTTCTCAGAGAAATTCCATCAACAGAAGACGGAAATTTTTCAGAAGAAAAATTAAAAACTCTTTACAACGCAGACCTAGCAAACGGCCTGGGTAACTTAGTAGCAAGAGTTGCAAAGCTTGCAGAAAATGTTTCTTTAAGTTTTTCTTCAAAGCATACCCCAAAATTATTTAAAGAAGTTGAAACATACTTGAATGATTATCGATTCAACGACGCTCTATCTAATATTTGGGGGAGAATAAAAATCGTGGATCAAGAAATTAACCAAGACGAACCTTGGAAAATTGAAGATAATAAAAAACTAGAAGAAAAATTATGGAATTATTCAAGAGCTATACGAGATGTTGCATTTGATCTTCAACCCTTTCTCCCCCAAACTGCTGAAAAAATTCTCAAACAATTTAGTGGTGAAATAAAATCAAGCGTGCCGCTTTTCCCACGTTTTGTATAATTTTTCTTGTCGCGTCTTACTTATTTTGGTATGATTAGAAAGCGCAAATGAAAAAACGAATATTTTCAATTTTTGCTTTTCTTCTCATCCTCACAGGTCTTTTTATTGCTGTATATATAGCCTCTCAAGTTTTAATCCCCCCGGGAAAAGGGGCTTTACAAGTAACGTCAAATATAAAGGCTAAAGTATTTTTGGATGACAAGAATATCGGCACGACCAATTTTTGCAAATGTTCGCAAAATGAAACTATAGATTCTCGTGAATATACAATTCGTATTGTTCCTGAAGATAAAACCCAAATTCCCTTTACCCGTAAGATTCGTATTACTCCTAATGTTCTCACTGCGATTGAAAGAACATTTCTTGTTGGGTCTTATGCAAGTTCATCAATTTTAACTCTTGAAAAAACAAGTGAAAAAGATGCCAGCCTTTTTGTTGCAAGTATCCCTGATGGTGCACTTGTAACTCTTGACGGAAACCAGGTAGGCGCAACTCCGTATTTTCAAAAAAATATTTCTGCGTCCGAGCACGAGCTTGAAATACGAAAACAAGGTTTTGGTAAAAAAACGCTAAGAATAAGAGCAGTTTCAGGATACAAATTAGTAGTCAATTCTGTTCTCGGAACAGAAGCTACGGACCAAGACGAAACTTCAGTTTCTCCAACTCCTCTTCCATCAACTCTTACTCCAACACCCGCATCTTCAACACAAGTAAAAATAAGCCAAACACCAACAGGTTTTCTTCGCGTTAGAAAAGAACCGTCTGTTGCAGGAAGTGAAATCGGCAGAGTAAGTCCCGGGGAAACATATTCACTATTAGACGAAAAAAACGGTTGGTATCAAATAAAATTAAGAGATGAAACAAGTGGATGGATTAGTAGTACTTATGCACAAAAAATCTCTATCCAATAAAATAAATAATAACAATTACTAGTATTGCCCAAATAATGACTGATGAAAGCAATTGTTTATCAGATAAAAGAACTCTATCAGGACTCTCACCTTCTTTCTTTTCATAAATATCTTGTAAATATCGCATAAGGCCATAAATAACCGGAACAATAGTAATCATCAACCATTTTTTTTGAAGGTAATATGGTAAAAATTCGGGAAGCAAAACATCAATGCTTATCCTAATTCCTCTTGGGTTTTCAAGAAAAGTAAAAAATGAATAAAAAATAAAAGTAGACGTTGCAAACATAACAGTAAAAGCATCAATAAGATTTTCGGAATAGTGTGAAAGGCTTTCCCTAATTTCTTCAACTTTAACTCCTGTATAATTTTTTAGAAGCGTCAACTCCGAACGCCTCTTTCCGACAGCCAAGAAAAGAGATAAAGAAACGGTTGTAAGCAAAAGCCATACCGAAATGTGATAACCACTTATAGTCTCACCGGCTAAAACTCGTAGAATATAACCTGTGGCAATTAACAAAATGTCAAAAATTACTATACCTTTAAATACCAAAGAATATGACATTTGCAAAACAATATACACACAGGCAATAAAGAAGAAAACGCTGTTGATTTCTTTTGCCAAAAAAAGCGCGGCTGATATTGTTACAACAAAAATTATTATTGCTTCTCTGACGCTTATTTTCCCTGAGGCAATCGGTCTTGTTTTTTTGAACGGATGTAGCTTGTCTTTTTTCATATCAAGAATGTCATTTATGACATAAGTTGATGAAGACAGTAGACAAAACGCAATAAACCCAAGCATTACTTGGCTAAAAATTAGAAGATTAAATAAATATCCACCGAAAACTATTGCTGCAAATAACGCGAAATTTTTTATCCACTGGCGTGGACGAAGCAATTTTAGTATGTAGAAAGACTTTTCAATCATTTTTTATTTCCTCTCCTAATTAAGAACTTAAGAGTAACAATCCCCGCACCTACAACAACAACTACAAGAATTATAGCAAATAATTTTCCTCTACTTGATAGATTTAATGCAAAAATCCCTAAAAACAAAGACATAAGCCAGTAAAAAATCGCAATACTTCTGTGCCCCATTCCAAGTTTTAAAAGCAAATGGTGAAGGTGTCCTTTATCATGCCAAAATGGGGATTTTTTTGAAAGAATTCTTCTTATGATTGTAAAAAATGCATCTGCTGCTGGCACTCCAAGAACAAGAAGTGCTGTTGCAAGCTTAACTCCTGAAAGTAAAGAAAGAATACCTAATAAAAATCCTAGAATTGTTGCGCTGTATCCGGGGAATATTTTGGCAGGATAAAAATTATAAACTAAAAATCCAAGAGATGCTCCTGCAACCATAAACGATAATTGAGATGTATAGATATTCATATTTGTTAAAACAGGAAAACGAAGCGCGGCAAGTCCGATAATGCAACTTGAAATAACTACAATTCCGGGCATTTGTCCATCTACGCCTTTGCTCCAATTCAGCATATTCATTACCCAAACAATCCATACAACCGCAAGAATACTTCCTAAAGAAATCGAATAACCAATACCAAAAATTCCAAATGTAATATTTTGAAAATGGAGAATTCCACCTAGGGGATTTGTGATATATGGTATTGTAGCGCCACTAAAAACCACAATTGAAGCGCAAAAAATATTTGCCGCAAATCTAAGATATGGAGACAAATCATATTTATCATCCAGAAGTCCTACAACTACAACAAATGTTCCTCCAATAATGATTGGTAAAAATACAGAATTTAATGGCAAAAAAATAATCATACCAGTAACTAAAGCAAAGAATAATGCCAAACCTCCTGCCCTCGGAATAGGATTTTTGTGAAGGAGCGCCGGGTGATTGTGAGTCTTTGGATCGTCTATTAATTTTATTTTTTTTGCAAAACGGATAACAAGCGGAGTTAAGATAATTGACACAAAAAGTGTTACCAAAAACGGAAGAAGATACGTCAAAATCATATTCTTTTTGTTAAAAAACGAGCAATATAATTTGCAAATAAGCAAGAAGTCCTAGAAAAATAAAAAGTAAAGAATTAAAAGTAAGAATTCTGGCAATCAAAGTATGACGGATATATAAAATAGAACTTATAAAATTATTTATTATAAAGACTAAAAAAAGCACAAGCGGCAAAAATAATATTGCCGCTGACGGAATTAACCTTTCTTCTCCCCACGGCTGACTATTAAAAAAAGGTATATAAGGAGGCAAATTTTGTTGAAAAAATAGCATTAAAACTGACTGGACCGTAAGGAAAAATACAGAAATAAAAAGTGAGGATCTTATTATAGTATCAGACATCAGTAGTTTAATATTGCCTTTCATAAATTTGTGCCCCGTCTATTTTATACTTAAGTACGTAAGATGCAAGAAAATTTTCAATTGTTCCGTCTGTTTTTGTTTGAATAATATACTTCGGCTGTACTCGGTTTATATCACCTAATGTCTCTCCAATTGCGTTTTTATAAAATGTTACATGGTATGAAACAGTATAACGTCCCGGCGGGAGCTTTCCTGAAAGTGCATAAATTTGTGCTTGATCTCCCCAAATAAAAATTCCGTCCGATTTGCTGGTTTTTGACCGAACAATATTTGCAAGCTCATAATCTCGCGGCGTATTACCATCAAAAAACCTTTGATATTCTTTAGCATTTTTATTACCGAATACAAAAGACATATAATTTTGGTAATACGGAACAATTTTTTTATATAAATTAAAATTAAAATAAACAAAAGCTATTAATGCAACAAGAAAAGTTATTTTTATAATTGAAAGTTTTTTGTCCTCAAAAATATAACCTAAAAATAAAGAAAACGAAGCAAGCAATACCAGAAGATAATGAGTGTATGGCCTTTCTGAAAACGACGCATTGAATAGTGAGAAAAAAATCCAGATTAAAATTACGACACCGCTTTTCCCTAATGCATGGCGTAACTGCCACACAAATCCTATTCCAGCGGAAAGAAGTATAAGTTTTAAAACAAGCAGTCCTTGCGGAAATAAAAAGTAATTTCCATAAGACACATATCCAACATTTTGCGAAAACACGGCTTTATAAAAATCTGTGAATGCACCTTTTGCGACGAAAAATAAAATTGTTGCAATAATTGGCAATACAAATCCTGCTCCAAGAATCAACTCTTGCTCTGACCCTAAAATAATTTTTTTGAAAGGAATTTTTTTAAATATATTTCCTCGACGAGGCGCAAATTCATCATAAAGACGCAAAATTGCAATACTTACTACAAATGCACCAAAATCAAAAACTGCAACTATTTTTGTAAGAAAAGCAAAAGAAAGAAGAAGACCCGCAATAAATGTTTTTTTAAAAGATGGAACATCAAATGATGAAATAACAAAATAAAATGCGCAAAGGATTGGCAAAAGCATAAAATTTTCAGCGTTTGCAATATTTCCTTCCAAAATAGGCAGACCAAATAAAACCATGAATACTCCGGTTGAAACATATTGTGATCTGCGTGTATGAAATAATTTTTTTGCTACAAGAAAAAATACTACAACCGATGCAGCACCGAAAAGAAGAGATAAGGTCCGTACAGAAAATTGATCACCGCTGAAAAGTTGATATATAAGATAAAGAATTGGAGGCTTATTGTCCCAAATATCTCTATACAAAAGTCCTCCTGCGCGAAGAGACATTCCTATCACTTCATAAATTCCTTCATCACCATACCAATATGGCTCAACAATGGAGGGGATACGAAGAAGAGAAAAAATAAAAAGTGCGAAAACCACAAACCAAGTATCTTTTTTATAAAGCTTTCTTATAAATTTCCTACTAAATAACTTGTTCATATCGTATTAGTTTTATGCATTCTCAAACTAAAACTTTAATCCATTTTACACTAATTTATCATCTCAGTAACTTTATGCATAGCAAAGATTACTTCAGTCCATCTTCTCTGTAACCTTATACGTAAGTAAAAGTTACATAAACTCAATCTATTTTTTCTGTAACTTTATACGCAGTAAAGGTTACGGAAAAATTTGCTTTAATCAATTTTCTCCGTAACCTTATACTCTAATCTTTTTCCAACAATAAGCTGTACGTGAGAGATGAGCGCCGGAAGAGATGAAAGGAAAAATCCGGCAACAGGCATCAAAACAAATTCTAAAGGAAATATAAACTGTCTAAATTTTGATGCTTTTGCGTAACGCTTTGAACGCAAATCAAAGTCTACATAAATTAAAACAAAAAGCGCAAATAGACATAACGTCAGAATAAATCCTGACAACTGAGGAAGGCTATGACCAAGACTGGTTCTGGAAAATACCGGATTTAAAATTACAATTAAATTTGCAGATATAGTAATAATATACCAGTTTACGGGCCATAATATATGGTCAAGTAAAACATTTCCTACCAAATATGTTTTTTTGAAAAAAGGCGCTTCCCTAACAGTTAACCACCACTTAAGATACACAGCATCATCTGAAATTCCCCACGACCACCGTCTTTCTTGGTGATATTTATTCATAAGGCTTTTTACATAAGTCTGTGATTTTGGGGAATCCATTGAGGTTTTCAAAAAGATAGGGTCAACGCTAACTTGTCCATTTTTTAAAAAGAACGCCTTAAAAAATATTCTGTAATCTTCAGGAATAACATCCGTATCCCAATAATCAATTTCTTTTAATAATTTAAATGACAAAGAATAAGTGGAATTTGGAATAAGCCTCAATCCTTGCACAAGAAGCGATGCGCGCCACAAACTTCCAAAAAAAGCAATAACTCTTATAAAAGAGGGAACTTTCCAAAAATTATTATAATTTACATTTGCCGATTGCCAGAATTTAAGGTGTGGAGCAGCAGACATTAAGAATTCATGTGAAAGATAGGCAAAAAATTGCCTATCAAAAATACAATCTGCGTCAACTGAAGAAACAGTCAGAAATTCCTCTGATATACCCTTTCCTTCAATAAGAATTTTTTCCGCAACTCTGGCTGCATATGCTTGATTTGACGATTTACCTTTTATCTCATTTGGCAAATCAGGATGAAAAGTGAAATAAAGTCCTCCAAACTCTTTTCCGTATTCTTTTTCAAGTATTTTTGCTTTTTCCGTAGCCTTTTTTTCACGCTCCTCAAATCCAACAAATACAAATAACCTTTTTGGTGGAAATGTCTGCATTCTAAAATTTTCAAGTGTTTCACAAAGTTTTTCTATTGATTCCTGATAAGTCGGGATTATAACGACATGGTGCATTTTTGAATAATTTGAAAGCTTTTCCGCTTTAGCAAGCCAATCAACATTTTCTGCTTCCTTAATTTTTCTGGCGGCAATAAAAGAACATACTGCAAGGTTTAACGATTTATACAACCAATACATGTCAAAAAAGATAATAAAATAGGCAAGTTGTACCGGAAAAAATATAGAACCCCAAAAAGGCATGCTTATTAAAAAAAGTGAAAGAAGCGGCGGAAGAATTTCCAGAAGCCGGATTGACTTTCTTGGATACCGGCTAAAAAATGTGTCTATTAAAGAATTCATATTGTGCAATTTACTACTTTATTTCCACTCCAAAAACAGTTCTGAAATTATTATAGATTGTTTGTTGGAAGTAGGTATTGGTTTTGTTTTTAATACCTGCGATAAATTGTGCCGTAATTATAACATTTTCAGGTTTATTTTGCGCACCGCGCAAGGGGACCGGGGTTAAATACGGACTATCTGTCTCAACAAAAATACGATCTAAAGGCGTGTTAATAGCAAGATCTTTTAATTCAACTGTCTCTCCGGGCGCAAGCCCTTTATATGTTATGTTTCCGTCAAACCCAATATAAAACCCCATATCCAGAACTTCTTTTAAAACTTCTTTTGTTGCAGCAAAACAGTGAAACATTCCAGGAACATCTTTTAATAAATGTTTAAACTTCTTTAAAACGTCAACCACGTCTTCTCCCGCATGCCTGTTGTGGATTTGTAACGGCAAATTAAGCTTATGCGCTAATTCAATCTGCTTTATGAATACTTCTTTTTGAATTTTCGGATCAACTATTCCATTTGATTTATACGAATAATAATCAAGTCCTATTTCTCCAATGCCGATAACTTTAGTTGAACTTAGCGCGATTTTTTCAAGTTCACCAATCCAATCTCCGGTAACTTTAAGGCCCGCAGGCGGAGACGAGGACTGCAAGCCCGGAACGAGCTTATCCGCATGATGAGGGTGGATGCCGACAATAGCGTACATGTCAGAAAATTTGTGGGCAAGCTCTACTGCTTTGATACTTGATTCAAGGCTTGTCCCCACATTTACAATCGCTTTTACTCCTGCAAGTCGCGCCGCGGCAACAACCTCATCAATATTTTTTTCAAACGGATGAAAATTTAAATGACAATGAACATCAATCATAATGTTTAGGAATTAGTGAATAGCTTAGATAGATTATAACGTAACCTATTGAAAATTGAGAATTGAAAATTGAAAATTCGCGAAGCGCTAGTAGTCCATGCCACCCATACCTGGCATTCCGCCGCCGCCGCCCGGCATTTGAGGCTTATCTTTCTCCGGAAGATCTGTAATTAATGCTTCTGTAGTCAAAACCATCATTCCAACTGACGCGGCGTTTTGAACAGCAGTTCGGGTTACTTTTGCAGGATCTACAATTCCCGCTTTCAACATTGATCCGTATTTCATGGTCAAAACGTTGAATCCAAAGTCTGACTCGTTTGATTCTTCAATTTTTTCAAGAATAATGCTTGGTTCTTCTCCGGCATTTTTAACAATCCAGCGCGTCGGTTCGGCAAGTGCAGCATATAAGCTTTCAACGCCTGTTTTTTGATCATCAATAGAAAGTTTTTCTTTCAAAGCGGGCAAAACTTTTCTGGCTTTCAAAAGCGTTACTCCTCCTCCGGGAACTACTCCTTCTTCAATTGCAGCCTTAGTTGCCGCAACCGCGTCAATTACTCTTTCTTTTTTCTCTTTCATTTCAACTTCTGTTGCAGCACCAACATTTATTACAGCTACCCCACCTGAAAGTTTTGCCAAGCGCTCCTGAAGTTTTTCGCGGTCAAAATCAGACGTAGTCCTGTCTAATTCTTTTTTAATTTGTGCAACGCGCGAACTTACGTCTGTTGTCTTACCTTTTCCACCAATAATTTGTGTTGATTCGTCTGTCGATTTCACTTTTTCAGCCCTACCGCAGTCTTCAAGGGTAACAGAATCTAATTTTCGTCCTGTGTCTTCAGAAATAACTGTTCCACCTGTCAAAATTGCAATATCTTCAAGAAGAGCTTTTCTTCGATCACCAAATCCCGGAGCTTTTACAGCCAACACATTGAATGTTCCTCGAAGTTTATTTACAACAAGAGTTGCCAAAGCTTCGCCCTCAATGTCATCGGCAATAATTACCAAATTTTTACTGACTTTTATAAAGCTTTCCAGAAAAGGAAGCATTTCTTGAAGTGAAGAAATTTTCTTGTCGGTTATAAGGATATATGCGTCTTCAATCTCCGCTTCCATTCGGTCGCTATTTGTTACAAAATATGCTGAAGCATAGCCTTTATCAAATTCCATTCCCTCTTTATAATCAATACTAAACTCGAGTCCTTTTCCTTCTTCAACCGTTACAACTCCATCTTTTCCTACTTTTACCAAAGCCTCAGAAATTTTTGCACCGATTTGTTCGTCTTGCGCTGAAATTGTTGCGACTTTTGCAACATCTCCTTCTGCGACTTTTTTTGACATTTTCTTAATTTCGGCAATAACTGCATCAACACCTTTTTCAATACCCACTTTGAGAATCATCGGATTTGCTCCGTTTCCAACTGCTTTAAATCCTGAATTTATAATAGACTGGGCAAGAAGAGTTGCAGTAGTTGTTCCGTCTCCTGCGACATCATTTGTCTTTGAAGCCGCCTCTTTAACAAGTTGCGCACCCATATTTTCAAACGGGTCCTCAAGTTCTATTTCTTTTGCAACAGATACTCCGTCATGTATTACATTAGGTGCTCCCCATTTTTTATCAACCGCAACGTTTCGGCCTTTTGGACCAAGCGTTGTTACAACTGCATTTGCAAGCTTATCAACACCTGCTTTTAAAGATTTTCTTGCTTCTTCTGAATATTTTATTTGCTTTGCCATATGTATTAATTTTAAATTCTAAATTTTTAATTTTAAATGAATTTTAAAGTTTTTAATTTAAAATTTGTAATTTATAATTGAAAATTCTGTTGTAAGTTAGCTTACAACAGCCAGGACGTCTTCTTGTCCAACAATTGTCCAGTCTTCGTTTCCAACTTTTATTTCGTTTCCTCCCCATTTTTTATACATTACCTTGTCTCCCACTTTTAAAACCATTTTTTCGCGGTCTCCTTTTAGAGAAACTTTTCCCTCTCCAACCGCCATAACGATTCCAATTTGTGGTTTTTCTTTTACCGAATCCGGAAGATAAATTCCGCTTGCGGTTTTACTTTCCGCTTCAAGAGGCTTTATAAGTACGTTTGAAAAAAGCGGTTTTATTGTTGATGTTGATGTTTTTGACATAATAATAATTATTAAACACTAGTCAGGAAAATCACTCAATGTAATTGAGTGCTAGTATTTATACAACAGGTTGTTAATTTTGTCAAGATGTACTTGACGCAAAGGTGTCATGACAACGATTGTGGTTCTGTGCCAACACATTGTATCCACTCCAGGAGCCGATAGCAGATGATATATCATCAAGTAAGATGGGTTGAACGTATTTCATGTCTTCATGCACTTCCGGCATATGTTTTCTAAGGTACTCAAAGGGGGTTTGGTTGTCAAGAGATGAATGTTCCCGGAGGTTGTTGTAGTAATAAATGTAGCCATGGGATTCGTAGAGTAGATCCTTTTCACTTTTGATTTGAAGGACTCTTGGAATGTAGAATTCATCATCATCTGTCCTGTGGCTTCTTTCAAGATGAGCATTTTCTTCACAGTGCCCTTTGTGGTTTTGGATAATCCTGCATCCAAAAGCTGAAATAAGGCGTTTTAACTCCCGGAGCTTCATAAATGATTTGCCTCCAAACTCTTCTCCATGATCAACGGTAAAAACAATACGCGTAGTAACTCCATGTGACCTCAGGTATGAGACAACCCAGAGGTACCACAAAAGCCCATTAGTCCACGTTTTCTCACGGGAATAGCCGATTAGTTTAAATCTGCTCGTAACGTCTAATGCGCCCCACTGGTAATTTGGAATATTGTAGCAGTCTAAATGGATCATCTGTTCTTTTGTCAGTGCTTTCTGGTCACGGATATGCTTGAGGTCAATTTGTACAATCTCAAAGGGTTTTGCGCTGTACCAGTCAATAAACTCACGTTTTTCACCTTTTCTTCTTCCTTTGACCTTGTAGGTAAGCTTGTCTTTGTTGCGCCTCAAAATATGCCTGATTGTTCCATATGGAACAATTACCCCTTCATACTTTTTCAAGTGTCTTGATAGTCTTTTCGGGCCGAAGTGTGTTTTGTTTTTAAACTCAATAACCTTGTCTTCAATGTCCCCGGGTGTTTTCTTGGGTTGGTTGTGAGGAGCACGGGAGGAATCTTTCAGACTTCCTTCCTTTTTCTTCCTTAGTGCTTTGTATACGATAGGTCGACTAATCCCAAATACTTCTGCGCAGTCTGAGATATTCCCTCCATTTGAAAAAAGGTAGGAAAGAAGTGCTTCTCTTGCTGCCTCAGAACTCATGACTCGTAACATTTTGTAGTCAATATGGATTCCACTTTTCAAGTTTCTCCACCTCCATTCCGATATTTAAATCACCCAGCAATTCTAGAACCTTGGAGATAAAGAAGCCATAGTCATATTGGAGAAACTGTATACCATGTGTTGGACAACGTACAAAAGCCTATTGACAAATCCTTTCTCTTTGTAATAGGCTTAAAGAGAGTGTACTTTTCCGTATGCGTTTATTTATTTATTAAATATGTTAAAAAAGCCTGCCCGCTTTCATTTAGTTCATCTAAGAGGTTTTACATTAGTCGAATTGCTTGTATCAATAGCTATTTTAGCAGTCCTTATTGCAGGAGTTTTTATTTCAATAAATCCCAGAGCCCAAATTGATAAAGCACGTGACGCTGTAAGAAAACAGGACATTGAGGAAATAAAAAAAGGTCTTGAAGTATATTACTCCGACAAAGGGTGTTATCCAAAATCAACCGGAACAGAATTTGCAACCGCGCTGACCGAGGGGGGGCAGTGGGGAGATGAAGGCACAAATACTGTTTATATTAAAAAAGTTCCAAAAGACCCTGATGGTACTCCTTATACATATTTAACAGATTCGGTCGCGTGTCCTCAGTGGAATGTACTTTTTGCAAAACTTACAAAACCATCAACTACTACGCAGGCATGTTCCCTGACTTCAAATAACTCATGTACTCCGCAAGGATTTGATTCGTCTTGGGCATGTGCTGTTTCGGGATCAACAGCTGCAAATTGCTCAACGATTCAAGCATTTGTTATTGCCACTCCCACAGCTGTTCCAACCGTTGGTGTTCCTACAAATACCCCAACGCCAACACCAACACCCGCAGTTGGAAATTTTACAGTCGCGATGAATTCTGACCCGTGGTTTGTAGGCGGCACTATATATCCCTATCCGGCCGGAAAAGGTTCCCAGCAATTTACAATAGATGCCAAGGGTACAAATCCTGTCAAATCAGTATCTGTAGAAGTCACAATAAATAAAAAAAAGGGTGTTAACTATAAATTAAAACTTGCAAGCGGAACGGAAACAAGCGGTACTTGGTCCGGGACTTGGAATGTTGCCGATACGAAGATATCGACATATACTATAGATATTACGGCAATAGACAGCGCGGGAACTAGTTCAACATTTAGTCTTATATATAAATAATGTATGAATAATAAATTAGCATATTTTGTAATCGGAGCAATTTTAGTAGTGATTGCGGGGGCGAGTGTATTATTGTTACTAAATAACCAGAAGCAAAAACCATCTTCATCTACGGGGGAAGTTCACAAACAAGGAACACCCACAAAAAACTTGTCTGAGTTGCAAAAGCAGGGTTGGGTTGGGAATATAACCATTATTGAAGGAAGCGCATTGCCCGAAATTCTTACAATAGAAAAAGACTGGGCTGTAAGTTTTACAAATCAGAGTACAAAAGATATAGAAATAAATATTACAGGTGATAGAGATTTAATGGTTGTTAAAATTCCTGCCGGAAAAAATATGATATCGCCGATCTTTAGTAATGAAGGAAAATATAAGTACGCAGACGCGAAAAATTCCAAAATAAAAGGAGAGATAATAGTAGGTAATCTTTTGTCCCAGTCCGGTGCTTCAGTATCTCCATCTAAGCCTGCTGTAGAAATAAAAAATGTTTCAGTTGTAATAAGCGCAAGCGGATTTTCACCTGACAAACTTACTATTGATACAAACACAAATGTTGTATTTGAGAACAAAACAGGAAAAGACTTTACTATTGAGTCGTTGTCAAGCAAGATAATTCCAGGAAATGTATTTCCCTCTAAGCTTAAAAGAGAGGTAATGTTCTTAGAAGGAAAATATAAACTTGTGAATAAAAATAACGCCTCGCAAACGTTGGAAATAGTTGTAACAAAGTAATATGGATAATAAACATTTATTAGTAAAAAGATTATCAAAAATTATCTTAGAAGTATTTGGATTTTTTGTTTTTTCTTTAGTTCTCTCAAGTCCGGTTTTTGCAGTAACGTTTACGGCAAATGGCGGTCAGAATGTTCAGACAGGGTCTATTCAGAACTATACAGTTCCATCAACAGGTTCTTATACTATAGAAGCTTGGGGAGCAGGAGGAGGTTATGCTAGTTCTTACACTTCATATCCGGGAAGAGGAGCTTATATAAAAGGTACTGTTTCTTTGACTGCAGGTCAGGTTCTTAAAATACTGGTTGGTCAACAAGGTGGTAATGGTAGCT